>Ga0209662_1001414_pt1 | contig 11180 bp, 14 predicted proteins | sample SaaInlV_150m_DNA_4_FD_184662 | JGI IMG/M metagenome (GOLD analysis project Ga0209662, IMG submission 184662) | Marine microbial communities from expanding oxygen minimum zones in the Saanich Inlet - SI072_LV_150m_DNA (SPAdes) (version 2) | ecosystem: Environmental > Aquatic > Marine > Intertidal...
TAAAAAATGCAGTTACAGATGTAATGAAATTTCAAAAAGATACCAAAATAAAATTTGTAGTTACAAAACAAATGAGTATGCATAAAACTTTGGTAGATGTTGTTGAAAATAGAATATCTACAACACTAAAAGAAAATGAAATTACATTTTCAAATAATGAAGTTGATGTAATGATTATTGGACACGGTAGTAAGGATCCTAATGCACAAAGATCACTTGATTACATTGTAAATGAATTGACAGATTCATACAGGAATGTTAGTAGATGTTGGTTAGAAATAGAACAACCTGATATTCTTGAAGGAATTAAAAAATGTGAAAAAGATAATCCCAAAGTGCTGATAATTGTTTTTTATTTTCTTCATGAGGGTGCACATGTTAAAACCGATATTAATAATGATTTGATACCAGCACTTGAAAAATCTACCATAGAGAAAGCATACATTACAAAACATATAGGAACAGATCAAAAAATGATAGATTTGATATTAGAAAGAGCAAAAGAGGTAGAAGATGCAGACTAAGAAAGGCCAATCAATTGAAGATGCAAGTATGCAAATGATAGAAGATGAAATAGGATCACATGAATTTAATGAAAAAGAATGGCCAATTGTTAGAAGAATTATTCATTCAACAGCAGATTTTGATTTTGCAGATAAAAATAAATTAATTTTTCATAAAGATGCAATTCAAAGTGGCATGAATGCCTTGAAAAATGGTTGTAGTATAGTAGTTGACGTTAATGGGGTTATTGGAGGAATGAATAAACAAAATCCAAAAGATTTTGGAAACAACATAGTTTGTAATATTTCAAAACCAGAAATTATGGAATTGGCAAAAAAAGAGGGTAAAACTCGTTCTCAAGTATCAATGAGAGCAGCAATTTCTGATATTAATGGAGGTGTTGTAGCAATTGGAAACGCTCCAACTGCCCTTCAAGAAGTGATTCAGATGGTCAAAGAAGGAATAGTAAAACCTGCTCTGATTATTGGAATTCCAGTTGGATTCATTTGTGCTGCTGAATCAAAAGAAGAGTTATCAAGATTGGAAGGAGCACCATTTATCACCAATGTTGGGAGAAAAGGAGGTAGTTCTTCAGTATCTGCTACAGTTAATGCAATTTTTAAATTAATTAGAGCAGAATCATCTCTTTGAATATTTTATACAATTTTTAACAAAAATTTGTGCATAATCTGAACTATCAAAATACAGATGACCATAAGATGCTAATGTGTTATCTTGAATTAATCCATCTTGATGTTTTTTGATTCCTTCACCAATTTCTAAAGCATATGCAAATTTTGAGTCAGATGATACAGAATCCAATTGCGAGTAATGAAACTCATGACCCTGAAAAGTATGTAGTTTTTCTGATATTGGGTTTTTTGTGATAATTTTACCTTTGGTATAATTAAGCCTCATTTTCTTTGTCATTTTAGTTTCAGCATCAAAAAGACCAATCATTTTGTATTTTTTATTTTCAGATGAAATAGATTTTGTCAAATACATTAATCCTCCACATTCAGCATAGATAGGAAGACTATCTTCAGATAATTTCTTTATTGATTTTTTCATGATTTGGTTTTTTGAAAGAGAATCACCTAAAATTTCTGGAAATCCTCCACCAATGTAAAGTCCATTACATTTTGGAATTTTTTTATCTTTTACAGGACTAAAAAATTTTAAATTTGCACCTTCACGTTGTAATGCTTTTAGATTATCCTGATAATAGAAATTAAATGAAGTATCAAGTGCAACTGCAATTGTAGTTTTTACTTTTTTGATTAAGGGTTTTCGTTTTTTAGTAAGATCAGGTGAATTTTTTGCAATTTTAATTATTTCATTAATATCTAGATAATTTGAAATAATTTTTGAAACATTTTGAATTTGTGTTTTGAGAGTTTTACTCTCTAATGTAGAAATTAATCCAAGATGTCTTGATGGCATGTTAAGTAATAGATTTTTTGGAATTGCCCCTATAATTGGAATTTTTATTTTTTCTAATGCAGTTCTACACAATATTTCGTGCTTTTTACTGCCTATTTTATTTAAAATAATTCCAGAGATGCGGGAATTTTTATGAAATTTTACAAAACCAAGAGCAGTTGCAGCAATAGATCTAGAAGTTTTACTTGCATCTAAAACTAACAATACAGGAGATTTTGTCAATGATGCTACATGATGTGTACTAGCATGGTTTGAATCACCGCCAAATCCATCATAGTATCCCATAACTCCTTCTATTACAGATACATCTGATTGTGAATTTGAAATGAAACTATTCAAAAGTTTATTCTTACCCATTAACCAAACATCCAAGTTGTATGTTTCATGTTTTGAAATACTTGATAGATATCCTGGATCAATGTAATCAGGTCCTACCTTAAATGGTTGAACAGAAAACCCATGTTTTTGTAAAGAATGAATGATTGAACATGTAATTGATGTTTTTCCTACTCCACTAGTAACACCTGCAATAACAATCCTAGGAATTCTCAATTTGCATGACTTGAATCATTTTTTATTTAAATTGATAGATTTTGGAAAATCCTCAATGTTTTTAGTGAGATTCATCAAGTATAATTTATGGAAAAAGATGGATTAACGATTGTTTATACCGGAAAAGGTAAAGGAAAAACAACTGCAGCTTTAGGCATTGCATTACGTGCAACTGGATATGAAAAGAGAACGTGTATGATTCAATTCATCAAAGGTTCATGGCATTATGGTGAAATGGATTCATCTAAGAGACTTGAACCAGAATTTGAAATGGTGGCAGTTGGTAAAGGATTTGTTGGAATAATTGATGATAAAAGTCCAAAAGAAGATCATGAAAGAATTGCTAAAGAGGCAGTTAGAATTAGTAATGAAAAAATTCAATCAGGAAAATATGATATTGTAATTTTAGATGAGATAAATTATGCAGTAAATCTAAATCTAATTTCAATAGATGATGTTCTAGACATTATCAAATCAAAACCAAATAGTGTTGATTTGATACTCACTGGTAATTATGCCAAAGATGAAGTTATTGAAATTGCTGATCTTGTTACAGAAATGAGAGAGATAAAACATCCATTTCAACAGGGGGTTAAAGCAAAAAAGGGAATTGATTTCTAACGAGCAACATTAATTTACGTATCAGGGAGTTTTAGAAGAAATGTCTACTGAAATTCAAGAAATGCCTGAACAAGGAGAGATTATTCTTGCTACAATAACCAAAGTAATGGATCATGGTGCATATGTGACATTAGATGAATATGATGAGATCCAAGGATTTTTACATATTTCAGAAATTGCCCCAGGTTGGATAAGATCAGTAAGTAGATTTGTCAAAGATGGTGAGAAAAAAGTTCTACTAGTAAAAAAAGTGAACGCCAAAAGAGGGGATATTGATCTTTCATTAAAACAAGTTTCAAAAGATCAGAAAAAGCAGAAACTAAAAGAAGTCAAAAAATATGAAAAAGGTAAAACATTACTACAAAATGTTCAAGAAAAAACAAAGTTATCAGATGAAGAAATAGAAAAATTAGAAGATGACATTTATTCAAAATTTGATTCAGTTTATGATGCATTTATTGAAATTGGAAGAAATGGAATAGAGTCTATAAAGGAACTCAAACTTGCAAAAAAAACTGCAACTGTAATTGAAGAAATATGTTCAAAAATAAAACTACCATCAGTTGAAATCAGAGGAATTATGGAGATTACTAATAGTAAATCAGATGGAATAGAAATTATTAAAAAAGTTTTGTTAAATGTTTTAAAGAAAGATTCTACAATAGATATTACATATTTGGGAGCACCAAAATATAGATTATCAATAACTTCAGAAGATTTCAAATCTGCTGAAAAATTATTAAAACCAATAATCACTGAAATTCAAAGTGATATAGAAAAGAAAAAAGGTACATTCACATTTACTAGAGAAGAATCAAAGAAAACAAGAGATAATTAAAATGAAATTTCAATTAAGAAAATGTATTAAATGTTATCAGTATACACTTAAAGAAAAATGTTCAAAGTGTAATGAAGCTACAATTTCTGCACATCCAGCAAAATTTTCACCTGATGACAAATACATGAGATACAGATTAGCTGAAAGATATAATTAAAAATTAATTTAATGGAACATAATCTTTGTTAATTTCATAGACAAATACTCCAATTAATTTTCCACCTTTTTCAACATCAAAACTAGGAGATGAATAAACTAATCTAAAAGGTCCATCTTCATTTATTGGAAATTTGATATTTTTAGTATATACTGGAGTAAAACCTGTTTGATAACTTGTTGATTGTTGATTATATTGATCTACATAAATTATAGGTGTAAATGGAGTCATTTTACCCAAAAGTGTTTCATTCCAAAAATAATCAGTTCCGCTTATTCCATCAGAATGTAGATACTTTGGTAATGGTTCTTCAGCTATCCGCATAAACCATTGTTTTTTTGATTCATCTCCACCATGACTCAAAACATATAGTGGTTGATCATCATGATCTACTGCTAATCTTTGACCTGCAACAAAAATTACAAAATAATCTGCATCCATTTGATTTAGAATTTCCCATCCTTTATCTGGGGAGCTAAGAAAGACAGTTGCTATTTTTTTAATTATGTGATCAATTAATGTAGAATTATCAGCTAAAGAAGCACGATCTGCTTTTGTTTGAATCCAATAGCCATAATCCCACCATGCAGCAATGACTGCATCATCAGGAGTATTATTTTTTATCCATTCCATTGAATCAAGCCAATCAGTGGTAGCTAGATGATTTGTGCTTCCACCATTCAAAATTGTAGGGGGATTATGTGTAATTGTAAGAACATTTCCATTTACAGGAAAAACTAGTGGGATAACTAATAAAATAATTAATCCAACAATAAAAGGTAATTTAATACCATAATTTTTTAATTTTTTAATTTCTATTTTATTTCTAAATAATTCCTTTAACAGTAGTGATAATCCTATTGAAGATAAAATAATTATTGAGAATGATGCAAACACTTCTAATCTTACAAAAGCAGAGCTAACATAAACTCCAATTAATCCAGTTATCAATGCAAAAGAAATCATGTCATTTTTTATGAAATTAGATTTTTGAGAATTCTTTAAAATTAACCAAATACCTAATGCTGCAAATAACATCAATATGGAATGAAAGAAAAAAGATTGTTCGATGGAAGTTGTTGCATGTTCAGAAACAGAATCCACAAGTGGATCAGTTGTTGTTAAAAATGGATTCATTGCATTAAGGTATCTATGAGCAGGTAAGGAAATTAACTGTGAATCAGAACCCAATATAAGAAAACTTGAACCAAGTATTATGATTGCTATTAGAAAAATGAAACCATTTCTAATTTTACGATCTTTATTACTTTTATTTTGAATAATAATACAGAATACTAAGAAAAGTGTAGGTATAATTAATGATAAGCCTCCTAATCCCATAATGAATTGTGTTCCTAATCTTTCAAATGCTAGAGATGTAATAATGGTGGAAATTGTAAAAAATGGGATTGCCCAAATTAGGAATTTATGATCTGTTCGTAAGAAAGGTAATGTTAGGAAGAAAATGCCTAATGGGAGAATAAAAAATTGATCACCACCCCATGCTGATAAACCAAATATCATAAAAATTCCTGCAAAGGCAAGTTTAGGAATTGTAATTTTATAATTTTTTGATTTTATCCCACTCAAAAAAAGATATACTGCCAAGATACTAAAAAATAAGCCAAGTGGTTCTGATTTGAACCAACCAATTTGACCACGAATAATAATTGATAGAGATACTGCAAAAAGCAGAGATGCAAATAAGCCTGCAGTAGTTCCACCAATAATTCTAACTAGTGCAAAAATAACTATGGCAGTAAAAGAACCAAAAATTACTGGAAATAATATAGTAAAATCATAAAGATCACCATTGCCACCAAAGATCCAATATGTTGTTGCAGCTGTAAGATGTAACATCACCTGAGAAGTTTGAGAAACATCTCGTCCATGTGGATACCAACTTAACTCATCATTCCATTCAAAATATGCATCAATTCCATTATCAACAAGGTATTGAGTTGCTCTATAGTTAAAGAAAGGATCAAATTCATTTAATTCCCAACCAAAATCCACAGATTGTGATCTTATCAAAAAAGAGGTTGAGAAAGATATTGAAAGAATGCCTATGATTAAAAGATGGTTTAATTTTAAATCAAAATTTCTAATAGAAAATAAAGTAGAATTAGAATTCAATATTTTTCATCAATTACATGTGTTTATTACTCTTTTTGAAAAAATAATTTTGAAGTTGAGTATAATTATGGAGCAAATTTACCTTCAAGTTTTGTTTCATCAAGAATATTATTTTTTATAGATTTTTCAACGTCTGTTTTTGTAGAACCTTGTTTTAGAGTTAAAGTTTCATTCAAAGCATAAAGCTTGAAAACGTAAGTATGTTCTTTATCTGGTGGCGCTGGTCCACCATATCCAATTATATCAAAATCATTATTACCTTCAATAGAATCTTTTGGAATTGTATTTTCATGAATTTCTTTTGTGTTTGGAGAAATATTCCATAAAACCCAATGAACCCAAACTTTACCAACTGCAACCATTGCATCAGGGTCATCCATTATCAAAACTAGTGATTTTGTTCCTTCTGGAATTTCAGAAATTTGTAGTGGTGGACTAAGATTTTCAATTTTATATCCATATTTTCTTGGTATAACTTTACCATTCTCAAAAGCATAACTTTCTAATTTCATGTTAATTATAGAATAAAAAGTCCAAGTTAAATTTTTCTAAGATTCTAAGACAATTTTGTCTTGTGAGAAAGAAAGTATGGAACTACCAACTTGTTTTATCTGTTTTTTTAATTCTTTATCCATTGTTCCAATAATAGATCTGTTAATTTTTACATAATTTAGTAATTCTTTATCTGCAAAATTTCCTTGAATCTGGATTATTTTGAATTTTTTTATAAAATTTAGAGTTTTATCTATATCTTGTTTTTTTTCAGGATTATTTTGTAATTTTATCAATTCATTTTTTACAACTTCAGGAACAACAAAAGAAATTGAACCAATTTCCACATCCAAATTATCAATATTTTTTATTCGTCTTGTTGCTAAATGAATTAAAAAACTAGTGTCACAGATTACTTCAACCAACTATTCCTGCACCAATTAGTCTCCATCTTTCATCAATTCTTCTACTAATTGCCACATTACCATCCTCAAAGATACATGCAGGTCTTCTAAGCTCAATTTCTATATTTTTAGACTTTACTTTAGTGACTTTGCCTAATACTGGAGCAGTTCCAATGTTTAATCGAAGTAATTCTCCAATTTTTATTGGTTGAACTTTAATGTCTTCAGTAATTCCTACTGCAGAATCAAACAAGCTTGTTTCTAATTTTAGTTGGGTAGAATTCTCAGGTAATGTTCCAGGTTTACCAATTACTGAACCAATAAAAGAATCACTTCTAGTCATAGATGGATCTAATTTTGTTCCAATTGCAACCAAACCACCAGGTTTTACTGATTCAACAATTCCTGCAGCAGTTCCCAATGAAGTTATTTCTGTAAGTAATGGTTCATATGATTTCTTTTTTTCATTGATAATTCCAGGTTTGATTTCAATTTCATCACCTACATTAAAAATTCCCTGAATTAAGCTTCCACCAATTACACCACCTTTGATATTTTTTAATTTTATACCAGGTTTGTTTACATCAAAAGAACGTAAAACATGCATTACAGTATCTTTTTTCTCATCTCTTTCTGGTGTTTTGATTGTTGACTCTATAGAGCCAATTAGTGCATCAACATTCAAACCAGACTGGGCGGAAATTGGAATTATAGGAGCTTTTGCAGCATGTGTCCCTTTTACAAATTTAGTAATATCTTGATAATTTGTTAATGCTTCTTTGTATGAAAGTAAATCAACTTTATTTTGGACTACAACTATTTGTTGAATTCCAAGTGTTTGTAAAGCTAAAAGATGTTCTTTTGTTTGTGGTTTAGGAACTTTTTCGTTTGCTGCAACCATTAACAATGCACCATCCATCAATGCAGAGCCTGAAAGCATATTTGCCATCAAACTTTCATGTCCTGGGCTATCTACAAAACTAACAACTCTAGATAATTCACTTTCTTTTCCACAGTTATTACATTTTGGAGTAGTAGAAAATCCTAAAGGTTCTTCACAACTTTTACATTTGTAAAATGCCGCATCAGAATATCCTACACGAATTGTAATTCCACGTTTAAGTTCTTGACTATGTACACTTGTCCATGAACCAGTTAATGCTTGAATGAGAGTAGTTTTTCCATGATCTACATGTCCTGCAGTACCAATGTTGACACATGGTTGATAGCCATATTTTTTTATGTACCAATCAGGAAGTGTTTCTCTCCAATGCATGAGTCAAAATGTAGAATTGGTCTATGTTAAGTTATTCTTTTTTATCTTTAGTTTTTTCTTCTGTAGATTCTTCTGCATTTTCAGCTGGTACTTCAACAGGTAATTCTCCATCAAACTTACAATTTATCTGATAGATTTCTTCAGACACTGTATTTCCTCGCATCAACTTTCTCATTCTTTGTCCAGTTTCAGCAGCTTGCAAACCAACACCCTTTGAAAGTAAAACACGTTTTCTTGCTGCACCATGAATATCATCTCTCATTGGAACGCCAGATTTGTCACTTCCTCCAGTGAGTTTTAATTTTCCAGATAATCCTACAATTGCAGCATCAGTTTCATTTCCTAATTGTAATCCTAACAATGGATTTGCATCACTGTCTTTAAGTTCTTTTGAAAGAGATTTTCCCTTTATATCAGATATCGTAAGTTTGAAGTTTGTCAAGTATTCAAAAAAACAGTCAAACGACTAATTAGTCTTTGGACATTATTTTTAAATTAATATTCAAAAAGATAGTCATATGGGAGAAAATATCAAATGTCCAAAGTGTGATGGTAAAATGGTAGACATGCAAGCATGCCATATGTTTTGTCCTAACTGTGGTGCACATCTAGATTGTTCTGATAAAGGAAATTATTGGTAATTACATTCCTGATCTATCTGGGATATAATCAGCTGCCATGTTCATTGCCTGATCTTTCATGATTTCAAGATAAGAATCATAGTTTGCTTCAAAGTTACAATGAGGACATTTTACTTTAGTTACTTCATCATCTAAAACTGCAACTCTCTCACATTCTGGGCATTTTGCATCCATAGCATAATTTTGTAATCAAGATATTTAATCATAATTAATGAATGTCACCTAGGCGGAGTTAGTTTAGTCTGGTATGACGTCAGCTTCCCAAGCCTATTTTCTCCTAGAACCACCTTTGAATCAACAATTAACGGTAGTTCCACTCGAAAAAGATTATCAAGTTTAGTTCTGATTGAATGGATTAGTTTGTGTTCATAGTTCTTTGATAGTTTTAGGTTACCTTCTAGGTATTCTTTTTCTTTCTTACTTAGCATATTGTTATTCTCTCCCCAGAAAATTAATTGAAGTTAAGTAAAAAGTTATTCTATTACATTTCTTATTGTGTAAGATTAATCAAAAATAAATAGAAAATTATCCCATGACGTAAGAAAATACTGCTTTAATTAATTCTAATTTATCTTCAACTGACAAATCTGAAAAAAATTGATTCCAATCAGTTGTACCACTTGACGATGTTGTACTAGATGTTGTACTAGATGTTGTACTAGATGTTGTACTAGATGTTGTACTAGATGTTGTACTAGATGGGGTTTCAGAATTTGTAGATGAAGGTATTCCTTCAAAATTAAATACAGTACCTGTCCAAGAGACTTCAAATGTAATGTCTGTACTATGACCCATTACTCTTACTTTGTAATTTTCATCGTTTAGGTTTGACGTATCTATAATAGCTGGAACTGCGAAATTACCTCCTCCATTTACTATTGTTTGAATATCTACAATATGTCCATTGGATGTATCTGTCACCTCAATATCTAATGTTTCAGAAGTTGTAAAGTTCTCGCCTGCAAATGTAACCAATTTTTCAGATTCCACATAATCTTTTACAATTATACTAATTTCATGTCCATCTAATACAAAGGATGTAATCACTTCATTAACTGGCCCATCATCATCATCGTTTGAGCTGGATGAAGATTGTGTTGTAGTGCTTGTTGAGCTGGATGAAGATTGTGTTGTAGTGCTTGTTGAATTTGAGGAATTTGATTCTGATTCAGATTCATAAATATATGAAGTGTAACTCCATTGATATTCTGAAACAACATCATGATAAGTGTAAATTGTGGTGTATGTTCCAGTATCTCTCATATCTCTAACATACATGGGATTATCAAATTCATTGTTGAATTGCCCCTGAGAATCTACTTGGAGAATTTCATCATAAACAATTACACCCTCAGCGTCTTTCCAAACGGATGAGATAGTATTGACTCCATCAGTTGGGTTTTCAATATAACCTGATGCAAAAATTTTCAAGTCAGGATTTCTTCCTTCCACTCCACAACCACCAACACATGGAGAACTAGGATGAATTGCAGAGTCTGATTCTTGAATTGTAAATGATTCATTTACACACAAATCATGTTCTGTTGCACAAATTTCTAAATTCCAAGTTCCATAAACCAAATCAGCAGTGGGAGATACTAATCCATCTTGATTGTAACTTGGTTGACCAGTTCCTGCACTTCCATTATAATCACCATTAGAACCATCAGGTTTTGTCATCGTAAATGTAAGATTAGTTGATGCAGGGGCATCTCCAATTACATGATATCGGGTATAATCACCGTCTTGGTAAATTTCTAAACTGTTGATTGTTAATTGTGCATAGGCAGTAGCAGGAACCATCAAGAGTAATGGAATTAAGCCTAAAATGAGAAATTTGTTCAAGTGATGATAATCCCATATTCATAATTAAAAGGCATGAAGCTCGTTATCACAGATGATTCTTAGATGTGAATTTAGCTTTTTCTATGAATTAAAGAAAGAATCTGTATCTATCAAACTTTGAATTTATCATTTATTTTCTGTATGAACTTGCCACTAATGGTATCTAATCCTGACAGTATGGAAATGATTGGTTACTTGTGTATTATTACGTCTATTTGAGATGTTTTCTCCTTGCCCCCGATAATTTTGGGGGAGAAATGTAATACCATAT
>Ga0209662_1001431_pt1 | contig 11066 bp, 10 predicted proteins | sample SaaInlV_150m_DNA_4_FD_184662 | JGI IMG/M metagenome (GOLD analysis project Ga0209662, IMG submission 184662) | Marine microbial communities from expanding oxygen minimum zones in the Saanich Inlet - SI072_LV_150m_DNA (SPAdes) (version 2) | ecosystem: Environmental > Aquatic > Marine > Intertidal...
TTTTCTTAGGGAGCATGTAACACCATATATTTCAGGAAGACGCCCAGATTTAGGTGCGGGTGATTTTAGGGTTGGTCAGATACGATTTGTGGCAGATTTCTCACATATTCGATGGACATTGGATACAAAGGAGGATTTACAAAGAATCAGATCCCTAGTATCAAAACTACCCGAAGATTATAATTGGCTACAAGCTTTATCTATTGCAACACGGGAGCCTGATTTATTGGGAAACATGATTGATGGACAAACTACCGAAATACTGAGTTTACGTCTGGCTGTTGCTTCTGATGTAAAACTTCTGTTTGAATGGGTCAATACACCATCCAGTTTAAAAAATAAAGAGAAAAGCAGTGCGCCAATAGAATGGTCAGCTCATCAGAATTGGTTTAATAAACGATTGAATAATCCTAACGTAAGAATATGGATTGTCGAACAAAATAAACAAGCAATTGGGCAGGTTCGAGTAGAATATGATAACAATAAATTATTAATTGATGTATTTATTGATTCTTTATTTAGGGGGAATGATTATGGTCTTACGGCATTAAAACTTTTGATAAAACAATGCCAAGTGACATATCCTGGTGTACCTCTTCATGCAATTATAAAAAACGAAAATTATCCTTCACTTAATCTGTTTCGTCGAGCTGATTTTCAAGAGGTTAGTAATGATGGGCATGGGCATATGTTTTATTTTATTTATACAAACTCAAATAACATAGTGGAGAGAGGGTCTAATGGCATCTAATACCAATAGATTATTTGTACGTTCAAATGAACTGTACGAGAGAGCACTAAAAACCATTCCATTAGCATCACAAACCTTTTCAAAGTCTGCAATGAATTTTCCTCGAGGGGCCTCTCCTCTTTTTTTAGAAAGGGGGCAAGGTGCATATGTATGGGATTATGATGGCAATAAATACGTTGATTATGTGCTAGGTCTAATGCCAATAATATTAGGATATTGCGACCCTGATGTGGACGAAGCAATAAGAAATCAACTAAACAATGGAATTATTTTTTCATTACCTTCTGATTTAGAAGTGCAATTGTCCGAGAAATTAATCGAATTAATTCCATGTGCAGAAATGGTTCGTTTTGGTAAGAACGGGTCAGATGCAACATCAGCAGCAATTCGACTTGCTCGTGCACATACGGGACGTGATCGAATTGCAGTAAGTGGATACCATGGATGGCATGATTGGTATATTGGCACAACGGCACGAAATCTTGGCGTGCCTAAAAGTGTACAGGATTTATCTTCAAAATTTATTTTTAATGACCCAGATTCACTCGAGCGCTTATTCAAAACTGATTCAACTGGTTTTGCTGCTGTTATTCTAGAGCCAACAGGGTTGTGTGAGCCAGAAGACGGCTTCCTAGAAAGAGTGAGAGAGTTATGCGATCAATATGGCGTGGTTTTGGTATTTGATGAGATAGTAACTGGTTTTAGAGTGGATATGGGTGGAGCACAAAGAAAATATGGAGTGACCCCTGACCTTGCTACATTTGGTAAGGCTATGGCTAATGGCATGCCTATTTCAACTATTGTTGGCAAGCGTGAAATTATGAAATTAATGGACGATATTTTCTTTTCAGGTACATTTGGAGGAGAAACATTATCATTAGCTGCATCACTTGCTACAATAACCAAATTGGAAAAGATCAATGCTCCAGAAGTTTTTGAACGTACAGGAAGAACTATACGTGATGCAGTGCAAAGTATAATCACTGATTTTGAACTTGATGATATAGTGAGTGTGGCAGGTGTAGATTGGTGGCCACGTATTGTAGTTGAGGCTTATGGAAAAAATTCACAAATTGAAATGACCACTCTTTTACGGCAGGAGTTAATTGAACAAGGTATTTTTATGGGGGGTAGTTTCAATCTTTCTATTGCACACAATGATGAAACTATTATTGCAAAAACACTTCATGGTATTCATCAGTCATTTGAAAAGTTTTCGACATATCTTAAGACAGATAATCCAGTATTGAATTTACGAGGAGAGCTTATTAAACCAGTATTTCAGGTAAGACCCGTATGAGTAAGCAAATATTAGTAGTTGTCGCCCATCCAGATGATGAGGTTCTTGGTTGTGCTGGCACAATAGCTCGCCATGTAAGTGATGGAGATAAAGTGTATGTGGTATTTATGTCTGATGGCGTAACTTCACGTACAGGTGTAGAATCCAATGAGGTAGAAGTCCGTAAGCAGGCAGCGAAAGATGCTAGCAATATCTTGGGCATGGTACAGTCCCCTAGATTTCTAGGATTTCCAGATAATCGCATGGATACTGTAGCATTATTAGATATTGTTCAAACTTTGGAGCAAGTGATTAATGAAATAGAGCCAGAAGTTGTCTATACACACCATTCAGGTGATCTAAACATTGATCATAAGATCACTCATCAAGCAGTTATGACAGCATGCAGGCCACAACCAGGATTTTGTGTAAGAGAAATATATAGTTTTGAAGTTCTTTCCAGTACCGAATGGTCAACTAATAATCCATTTATCCCCAATTATTTTGTAGATATTTCAGATATATTAGAATTAAAGATATCAGCTATAAAAGCATATAATTCCGAACTTCGTCTTTTCCCTCATGCGCGTTCTATTGAATCAATAGAAGCATTGGTAAAATATAGGGGTGCTAGTGTGGGGGTACATGCCGCAGAGGCTTTTCGGTTGGAAAGGAAAATTGTAAATATCAATGATTAATATCGGCATAAGTAAAATCTATAATAAAAAATATGCAGTTTATGAATAATCTAAATATTATTGTTATTGGTACAGGGATGTATGTATCTGGGCGCGGAACAGATGGTTACGGTACTGTTTTACCATCAATTATTGAGTGGAAAAGAAATGCCGGGGTGATTGGAAAAGTAACGCTTGTTGGAGTAAATGGTTTGCACTCCAGAGAAACAGAGATGAAGGCCACTAGATTATTTCAGAAAACTGGAGTTAATCTTGATTTAGAGGTTCTTCCAAAGGGCACTAATAAAGATCAAGAAGCGTATAAGTCGGTTATTAAGAATGTTAAACAACCTGCATGCGCCATTATAGTTGTGCCTGATCATTTACACTATTGTGTTGCAAAAGACTGTATTAATGCTGGATTGAACATACTTATTGTCAAGCCACTTGCTCCAACAGTGGAAGAAGGGAGTGATTTGATCAGGTTGGCTCGTAAAAAAAATATTTATGGCGCTGTAGAGTTCCATAAACGTTGGGATGAAGCTAATCTAATCATGAGAGATGCAGTGCATAGCGGTAAATTAGGTGAACTACTTTATCTATGGGTGGAATATAGTCAGAGAAAATCTATCCCCACTGAAATATTTAAGGCGTGGACTGAAAAAACCTCAATTCTTCAGTATCTTGGCGTGCACTATATTGACATAGTGCGTTTTATTACTGGAGCCACACCTATTCGTGTAATGGCCGTCGGTCAAAAATACTGGCTACCAACTAAGGGGTTAGATGCTTATGATGCTATCCAATGTATGATTGAGTGGCAGATGCCAAATGGTTGTAAGTTCAATCAGACACTATTGACAAATTGGATTGATCCAGAAACTTCTAGCGCTATGTCCGATCAAAAAATTAAAATGGTTGGGACAGCTGGTAGGTTTGAGTCTGATCAGAAAGAGAGAGGTATTCGTATAAATCTTGATGGAAAAGGTGTTGAGCAGCCAAATCCTTATTATTGTAAAGATTATATGAATTCAGATGGGAAGTCTGAATGGAGGGGGTATGGTGTAGATAGTATATTGACTTTCCTAAATGATGTGGTCGACTTAGGCAAGCAATTAACATCAGTGGGAGAGTTAGAAAAGAAGCGCCCTAGTTTTACTGAGGCCCTTATTAGTACAGCTGTGCTTGAGGCGGCTCATAAGAGTTTGGATAAAAATTCAGATTGGCAAATGATTGAAGGCCTATGAAAAAAGCTCATAATAAAAATGTAGTTTATGCGATGATACCAGCTAGATACGGCAGTACTCGGCTTCAAATGAAAAATCTGGCATTAATTAATGGTCAGCCAATGATAAGTTATGCCATTAAAGCTGCAAAAGAATCTAGTGTCTTTGATAAGGTAATAGTTAATTCAGAGCATGAAATTTTCGAAAGAATAGCAGATCGATATAGTGTTGAATTTTATAAGAGACCAGATCATCTCGGATCTTCAAAAGCTACAAGTGATGCTGTTGCTGTTGACTTTATGCATAAATATAAGGAAGCAGATATTGTTGTGTGGGTGAACCCTACCTCACCACTTCAGACAGCTGATGAAGTGCATGATGTTGTTGAATACTTTATCAATGAAGATCTTGATTCACTGATTACAGTTGAGAATAAACAGGTACATGCCCTTTTTGATGGTGTGCCAGTTAATTACAATATACATGAAAAGTTTGCACAAACTCAGGATTTGAAGCCGGTACAGACATTTGTTTACTCAATTATGATGTGGCGAACATCAACTTTTCTTGATGAATATCAAAAGGACGGCCATGCTTTATTTTGTGGTAAGTTTGGAACATATGTAGTAAATAAAATGACAGGATTAATCATAAAGACTAAAGAAGATTTAATGATTATTGATGGCATACTTAGAAACAGGGAATTATTTTCCAGTGAGATTGAATATGATCAGCTTGTCTATGATAAATAAACCTCATAAATATAATATTAAAAGTTTGGAGATTTGTTAAAAAATGCAACGACTTTGTTCAATCATAATAAGAACTAAAAATGAGGAACGCTGGATAACTGCGTGTCTTTCTGCTGTTTATGAACAAACATATAGTAATATTGAAGTTATTCTTGTTGACAATGATAGCACAGATAGAACCATAGATAATGCAAGGAATTTCCCTATTGATAAGATACTTAATATCTCCGAGTATCTTCCTGGAAGATCTCTTAACCTCGGTATACAAGAAGCTACTGGGGATTATATTGTTTGCTTATCTGGCCACTGTATTCCGGTTAATGACCAATGGCTTGAATCGTTAGTTAATACTCTTGAAGAGAGTAAGAATTATGCTGGCGTATATGGAAGACAAGAGCCAATGTCTTTTTCATCTGATTCTGATAAAAGAGATTTATTGCTAACCTTTGGGTTAGATAAACGCATACAAATAAAAGATAGTTTTTTTCACAATGCGAATTCAATTATCCGAAAAGAATTTTTGGATGAAGTACCATTTGATGATGATATAACAAATATTGAAGATAGAATTTGGGCGCAGGAGATGATAGAGCAAGGGCATAGCATTGTTTATGAGCCTGATGCAAGCGTATATCATTATCATGGCATACATCAGGATGGAGATCGATTACGCTGTACAAATATTGTTAAAATAATAGAAAGTTTTGCAGGGGATAAGTTTTCTAGTGGGTCAATAAGCCCTGAAAAAATAAGGATAAATGCTTTAATTCCAGTTAAGGGTAAGCCAATATATCTTGGAGGTATTCCACAAATTGAATACACTATAGATGCCGCTAAAAAATCAAAATATATTGATAGAGTATTTGTTATTACAGATGATGATGAAACAGAGAGATTGGCCCTATCATTGGGTGTTGAATGCCCGTTTAAAAGACCTGATAGCCTTTCAAAAAATTATGTTGGCTTAGAGGCTGTATTTCAATATGCAGTTGAGCATTTAGAAAGTAATGGAGTGCTCTCAGATCTTATTGTTACATTAGAACCTACATTTCCATTTAGGCCAAACAATCTAGTTGATAACATGATAGAACATACTTTAAGCGAGGGGCATGATTCCGTAATTGCGGCAATTAGAGAAAGTGGATCAATATGGAAAGAAGATATTGATAATTATAATAGAATGGATAGTGGCGATAGTCCACGCGCTTATAAGGAAAAAATTCTTATAGGTCTGAGAGGTGTCTGTTGTGTAACTCATCCTGTATTTTTAAGGAATGAAAGAATTCTTGGGAATAAAGTTGGATTGTATGAGTTGGATAATCAATTGTGTCGTATTGAAGTTCGTGATAATGAAACACTAATTGATCAGAATTTGATTAGAGAGTTAAATAAGAACTTGAAAAAAAGTGGAAGAGCCAATGATAATTAAGATAGGTACTAGTGATAATGTCGGTGTAGTTACAGAAGGAATTGAGTCAGGCTATAAAGATCATCAACTTAATATTGTTGCGAATCAATCAATAGATATTGGCCATAAGATAGCGTTGAATGATATTTATAAAGGCCAACCCATTATTAAATATAATCAGATCATCGGGTTATCTTCGATAGATATTTCTAGTGGTGATCATGTTCATACGCATAACGTTATGATTCATCAGAACGAAGCCCCAATGGATAGTAGTCTCAATTACAAGAAGTTATTATCTTCAATGGATTTTTGTAAAACTGAGCGTAATTTTAATGGTTATTTGCGAAATGATGGAAAAGTGGGTACGAGAAATTTCGTAGGTGTTATGTCGACAGTGAATTGTGTATCAACGGTTGTGAGAAAGATAGCTCATTCATTTGAAGATATGGATAAATATGCAAATGTTGATGGCGTGGTGCCAATTAGCCATTCGCTCGGTTGCGGTCATGCGATTGGGAAAGAGAGTATCGAGGTTTTAATAAGAGTATTGGTAGGATATATTACACATCCTAATTTTTATTCGCTATTAATAGTTGGGTTAGGGTGTGAGGATAATCAGATATCAGCTCTATTGGAAAGAATTCCTGACTCATACCGAAGTAAAGTTGAATTTCTAGTGGTAAGTGATAATGGGGGGACTAAGAATACAGTAGATCGAGGTAAGGAGATTGTTTCAAACATGCTCGAACAGGCTGAACTTCAGCAAAGAAGCTCCCAGTCAGTATCGCACTTAAGTCTTGCATTGCAATGTGGTGGTTCGGATTCTTTTTCTGGAATCTCATCTAATCCTGTTCTTGGATATGCTTCTGACCAACTTGTTGAGTTAGGTGGCACTTCAATTTTAAGTGAAACTCCTGAAATTTATGGAGCTGAACATTTAATGTTTAATAGAATGACCAGTATATCTGTTGTGAATAAATTGAAAGACAAGCTTGATTGGTGGGGGAAATATTTATCATCTTTCGACGTATCATTTAACTCCAACCCTTCTCCAGGTAATAAAGAAGGCGGAATTACGACTATAAACGAGAAATCTCTAGGTTCGGTTAGCAAATCAGGATATTCAGAAGTACATGATGTAATTGATTATGCGACACCAATTACTGATCGTGGCTTATTTATTATGGATTCGCCTGGCTATGACCCTGTGTCTGTAACTGGGCAAATTGCTTCAGGTGCTAATATTGTATGCTTTACAACTGGTAGAGGTTCTACTATAGGGTTTAAGCCATCTCCATGTGTTAAAATTGCTAGCAATTCCACCATATACACCTCGATGATTGGTGATATGGATTACAATTGTGGTTCTATTCTCAATGGAGATAGTTCCATTCCTGATTTGGGAAAACAATTATTTGAGCTTATTATTGAAACAGCATCCGGAAAACAAACATATAGTGAATTAGAAAGTTATGGAGATAATGAGTTTGTTCCATGGCATCTTGGTCCGGTAGTGTGATGATAGGCTTATATAAATGAGTGAGAAAAATAATCTAGTTGACTTTATTAAAATTGGAGTTCGAAAATCAGCAACCACTTGGCTATATTCTATGTTGACTAGTCATCCAGAAATCAAGGGCGTAAGGGACGGTTTAAGAAATAAAGAAGTAAACTTTTTAATCGAAGTTATTAAACCAATGACAACTGAAACAAGGCAAAAGTTAAATATTATCTTTAGAGATGATATCACAGCTTTTGAAGATATGATTTCAAGAGATTTATCTAAATGGAAATGGAGTGCTGACATCTATCAAACTAGCATCATTACTCCACATTAGTTATCTGAATTATTAATATGATTAAAACATATCTAGTTATACCATTTCTAAAATATTTAATAAGAAAAGAGGCTTTTTTCATTCTAGTTCCTCTTGTTAGAGCAGCTATCAAGGAAAGAAGAAATGATGGGTCAGACAGTATTTTTCATTCAAAGCCAGATGGTAAAAAAACAATCTTAGCGTTAGACTCACTTAGATATAGAGGAGATCTTGATGCTCTATCGCAGAACTTTAGAGTTCTTCATTTGACACAGAGAGCACCTGGTTGGCTCATAAAAGGCTTCTATCATGAATTTGATATTGTAAATTATATAAATGCACCAGATGGGTCAGATAAAAAAGCACAATATATTGCAGCTAGTAATTTTATGACTAAATTTTTAAGAGTATTTTACTCAAAAGTTTCTGTCGACTGTGTGACCACTGTTAATTTCCGATATACAGAAGATCATCACTGGGTTAAGTCCTCAGAAAAAAATAGTATTCCTCATATAATGCTTTATAGGGAAGGAATGGTTGTATATTATAGGACAGAGTACGAAGTATTTCGCAGAGCAAAGCGTTTTGGTAAGTTTTTAGGATCTCATATTATAGTGCATAATGTAAAATGTAAAAATATCTTTTTAGATGCTAAATTTGCCAGTAAAAGCAAAATTAGTGTTGCTGGAGCATTGAGAATGGACAGCTTAGTTTCAAAAGTTAATAACTACCATAAGTATAAAAAAATAAAAAGAAATAAAAAAGTGACTTTATTTTATTTTCATCCAAATACGCCAATGTTTGGGGTGGACGCTAAAGGTGTCACACCTAAAGCTTTATTGTCACATGGACCGAAAAAGGATTTAAGTTATGCATTTAATGCGTGGAGTGGAAGGTTTGATCTTTTTTATGATGTCCATGAAGCTATTGCTAAATTAGCATACAAATACAGGGATATAGATTTTATTATTAAGCCAAAAGATATTATGGTAGCTAGCCCTCAGTGGAAGTATTATGATAAAGCAATTGAAAAATCAGGGATAAACGTTAGTAATTTAGAAAATTATTTTATTGAGCCATATGCTAATGTTCACGACTTGATATTTTCATCAGATGTAGTTTGTGCAATGAACTCATCAGTAGTGATTGAGTCGGCCCTTATAGGTAAGCCAGTTATACTGCCAGTTTTTAAAGAGTATCGAGATAGTAAAAATTTTGAAGATTTTCACTGGAAGGATGATTTGGATTTATTTGATGTTGCAGATGATAAACATGATTTTGAGAGATTGATATTGCAAAGACTTGATGATGACGATATACCCAAGGAAGTCGAAAAAGGTAGAAAAGAATTATTTTATACATATTTTGATCAACCAAAAGAAGGGGCAATAGACAAATATACTTCTATAATAAATGACGTTGTTGAGAGTTATAAAAATATCGATTAATAAAGAGATACATCGTAGTTTAACTGAAGTATTGAACCGTATTGCATTGTAATTTTTTATGTTTGTAATGTGCAACAATAACTATTGAAGATGGGAAAAAATTAAGTGGATAAGAATTTATTTGATTGTATAGAGTGTATTTTTTTTGATTTTGATGGGGTATTGACTAACAACTTAGTATGTATAGATCAGAATGGTCTTGAAAGTGTCACTTGCAGTAGGTCTGATGGCCTTGCATTTGATGTTCTTAGGAAACTTAACAAACTTGTGTATATAATATCTACCGAGAAGAATCCAGTTGTCTTATATAGAGCGAAAAAATTAAAAGTTCCGGTATTATTTGGTGTCGAGAATAAAGAAAATACACTGAAAGAACTTGCATTGACAGAAAATATTAGTTTGAGAGATTGTGTCTATATTGGTAATGATTTGAACGATTACAATGCTATGAAATTATGTGGATATAGTTATTGCCCATCAGATAGTCATCCAAAAATTAAGTCCATTGCTGATATTACTCTGAACTCGATTGGTGGTGATGGTGTGGTTAGGGAATTAGTTGAGCAAGAATTTAAGCTTGATTTTATTAATATTTTATATAGGGAGTAAATTATGGCTATTTTTATAGTTGCTGAAATTGGTATAAACCATAATGGAAACGTAGATACTTGTAAAGAGTTAATTGATGTTGCAGTTAGTGCTGGATGTGATGCGGTTAAATTTCAGAAGCGTGATATAAACAAAGTTTATACAAAAGAGTTTTTAGATTCTTCGAGAGATAGTCCTTGGGGAACAACACAGAGAGAACAGAAATTAGGGCTAGAATTAGGCGTTGATGAATATAGTCAAATCGAACAGTACTGTATAGATAAAAATATTGAATGGTTTGCATCAGCATGGGATTTGAATAGTCAGGAATTTTTACAACAATTTAATTGTAAGCACAATAAAGTTGCCTCTGCAATGATTGTTTATGAAGATTTGCTTAAGATGATTGCCAAAGAAGGTAAACATACTTTTATATCAACAGGGATGACTAAGTATAGTGATATTCAAAAGGCAGTTGATATTTTTACAGAGGCCGGTTGTTCATTTGAATTAATGCACACAGTGTCTACTTATCCAATGAAGGATGACGATGCAAATCTTAATATGATCAAAACTCTTGGGGAAAAATTTAACTGTAACGTTGGCTATAGCGGCCATGAAGTTGGCTTGGCTATTTCTCATGCTGCTGCGGCATTAGGAATTACTTCATTAGAAAGGCATATAACTCTAAATCGATCTATGTATGGATCTGATCAACCTGCCTCAGTAGAGCCAAATGGAATTAGATTATTGGTGGGTGCTGTGCGGAAGATTGAAAAAGCAATGGGTGATGGAATAAAGAGGGTAATTGATGCTGAAGCTCCTGTTGCAGCTAATCTACGTCAACATCTTGATTAAGCTGACCATATTCTTTATCAAAATAGTGTTTAAATTTAAACACTATTTTTTTAGATTTTAGAGGTGCAATTTTTGTTTAAGTTTCATACAGTATAAATAAGGAAATAAAGACTTGCTAAAATATAATAATAAGTACTAATCGTAAGAGATTGTGATTACATTAGATAATAGTTCACTTGTAATAGTAACAGGTGCGGCTAAGGGAAATGGTGAGGCAATTGCCGATGCTATTGAGAAAGCTGGTGCGCATGTTGTAAGA
>Ga0209662_1001432_pt1 | contig 11054 bp, 3 predicted proteins | sample SaaInlV_150m_DNA_4_FD_184662 | JGI IMG/M metagenome (GOLD analysis project Ga0209662, IMG submission 184662) | Marine microbial communities from expanding oxygen minimum zones in the Saanich Inlet - SI072_LV_150m_DNA (SPAdes) (version 2) | ecosystem: Environmental > Aquatic > Marine > Intertidal...
AGGACCTTGAACAAGGTGAAAATGGAGTTCAAGGTCCTACCGGTGCTGATTCTACTGTTCAAGGTCCTACCGGTGAACAAGGTGTTCAAGGTCCTACCGGTGCTGATTCTACTGTTCAAGGTCCTACCGGTGAACAAGGTGAAAATGGAGTTCAAGGTCCTACTGGCGAAAAAGGTGCTGATTCTACTGTTCAAGGTCCTACAGGTGAACAAGGTGTTCAAGGTCCTACTGGTGCTGATGGTAAGATATTTAATGTTTTCGGTTATTACAGTAACGATACTGAATTATTAAATGATACTAGTGTTGATGTTAGTCGTATTAATGAACATGCAATAGTATCTGGTCAAACTGGTGAAATTGAGCATGGTAAATTATATGTTTACTTAGGTCCAAATAATGGTTCTACTGGTTCAAACAGCCAATGGAAATATGTATTTGATTTATCTCCCGAACCAATTCAAGGTCAACCTGGTAGTCAAGGTCCTACGGGCGCACCATCTACTGTTCAAGGTCCTACAGGTGAACAAGGTGAACAAGGTATTCAAGGTCCTACAGGTGAACAAGGTATTCAAGGTCCTATCGGTGATCAAGGTATTCAAGGTCCTACAGGTGAACAAGGAATTCAAGGTCCTACAGGTGATCAAGGAATTCAAGGTCATACAGGTGAAAAAGGTGCAGATTCTGATATTATAGGTCCTACAGGTGAACAAGGTATTCAAGGTCCTACAGGCGAAAAAGGTGCAGATTCTGATATTATAGGTCCTACAGGTGAACAAGGTATTCAAGGTCCTACAGGCGAAAAAGGTGCAGATTCTACTATAGTAGGTCCTACTGGTCCTGTTGGTAAAATGTTTAATATATTTAAATACTATAATACTGAAAGTGAATTAATAGGTGATGTAGTTAACTATAATAATCATTTAAATGAATATGCAGTTGTAGTTGAAAATGGTGTTAATCATGGTAAAATGTATGTTTATTTAGGTTCAAATAATGGTAATACTGGTAGCACCAATAGATGGCAATTTGTAGTCGATATTTCACCAGATGCAGTTAAGGGTGATACAGGTATTTCTGGTATTGATGGCGAACGAGGTTCTACTGGTGAAAAAGGCGAACAAGGTCCAACTGGTGAACAAGGTGTTCAAGGTCCTACTGGTGCTGACGGTAAAGTATTTAATGTTTTCAAGTATTACAGTAATGATACTGAATTATTAAATGATACTAGTATTGATGTTAGTCGTATTAATGAACACGCAATAGTATCTGGTCAAACAGGTGAAAGCGAACATGGTAAATTGTACGTATATTTGGGTCCAACTAATGGTTCTACTGGTTCAAACAGCCAATGGAAATATGTATTTGATTTATCTCCCGAACCAATTCAAGGTCCTGCTGGTAGTCGAGGTCATACTGGTCCAGAAGGTCCTGGTTCTACTGTTGTAGGTCCTAAGGGTCCTACTGGTGAACAAGGTATTCAAGGTCCTACTGGTGAACAAGGTATTCAAGGTCCTACTGGTGAAAAGGGTAATGAAGGTGGTGAAGGTATTCAAGGTCCTCCAGGTGAACAAGGTATTCAAGGTCATACTGGTGAAAAGGGCGAGCAAGGTATTCAAGGTCATACTGGTGAAAAAGGTGAGCAAGGTATTCAAGGACCTACTGGTGAAAAAGGTGAGCAAGGTATTCAAGGACCTACTGGTGAAAAGGGTGAACAAGGTATTCAAGGTCATACTGGTGAAAAAGGCGAGCAAGGTATTCAAGGTGATACCGGTGAAAAGGGCGAACAAGGTATTCAAGGACCTACTGGCGAACAAGGTATTCAAGGTTCCACTGGTGAACAAGGTATTCAAGGCCCTACAGGTGCTGATTCTACTGTTGTAGGTCCTACGGGTGAACAAGGTGTTCAAGGTCCTACTGGTGCTGACGGTAAAGTATTTAATGTTTTTGGATATTACAGTAATGATACTGAATTATTAAATGCTACTGGAATACCTGATAGTCGTATTAATGAACATGCAATTGTATCAGGACAAACCGGTGAAAATGAACATGGTAAATTATATGTTTATTTAGGTCAAAATAATGGTTCTACTGGTTCACAAAGTCAATGGAAATATGTATTTGATTTATCTCCTGAACCTATTGAAGGACCACAAGGTATTCAAGGTCATACTGGTGAACAAGGTATTCAAGGTCATACCGGTGAAAAAGGTGAGCAAGGTATTCAAGGACCTACTGGTGAAAAAGGTGAGCAAGGTATTCAAGGACCTACTGGTGAAAAAGGTGAACAAGGTATTCAAGGGCCTACCGGTGAAAAGGGCGACCAAGGTATTCAAGGACCTACTGGTGAAAAAGGCGACCAAGGTATTCAAGGACCTACTGGCGACCAAGGTATTCAAGGACCTACTGGCGACCAAGGTATTCAAGGACTTACTGGCGACCAAGGTATTCAAGGTCCAACCGGTGAAAAGGGAGACCAAGGTATTCAAGGTCCTACTGGTGCAGATGGTAAAATGTTTAAAATTTTTAAATATTATAATACTGAAAATGATTTATTAACTGATACTACTAACTATTCAAATACAGGAAATGTAAATGAATATGCTGTTGTAGTTGAAAATGGTGTTAATCATGGTAAAATGTATGTTTATTTAGGTTCAGGTAATGGTAATGTCGGTAGTTCTAACAGATGGCAATTTGTAGTAGACATTTCACCTGATGCTATTAAAGGTGATACGGGTATTCAAGGTGCTATCGGCCCTACTGGTATTCAAGGTGCTATCGGCCCTACTGGTATTCAAGGTGCTACTGGTCCTAAAAATATTATTTCTGGTGGTAGTAAAAGTGTAGGATTAACTAGTGGAAACTATTATTGGGGGACAGATACTTCAATTACGTATCCAACTATCACATTAATAAGAGGGTTTACATACACAATTTCAATTAATGTTGGTTCTAGTCATCCTATTCGTATTCAAAGTGCTACTAATATTAGTATACTATCACTATATAGTGAAGGACTAGAACATTCAGACGGAACTAGTGGTAATAACGCACAAGATAAAACAGCAGGTACATGGACATGGACTATTCCCCAAACAGCACCCAATACATTGTATTATAGATGTGTATATCATTCAAATATGATAGGAGATTTTAATATTGTTGATGCACATATAGGATTAAAAGGAGACCAAGGTCCTACCGGCGAGCAAGGTATTCAAGGTGATACTGGAATTCAAGGTATTCAAGGTGATACTGGAATTCAAGGTGAAGTTGGCCCACGCGGTCACACTGGATTACAAGGTATTCAAGGTCATACTGGAATTCAAGGCGAAGTTGGACCTATAGGTCCAACTGGTGCTACAAATTCTACTGTTATTATTCCTGCAATTCCTTCAGGAACATTTAATAGTGTTACAAATGTATCAGATGGTAGAATATATGTAGGTTATGCTACAAATAATCAAATGTATATTTTGGTAAAAACTCCTGTCCCTACGAATACTTCAACAGATGCTTGGTTTGGTGCACAATTATCTAATTTATCTAGTTTATCACTTGATTTTGATGGAGCGAACCGTCTAACTTATACTGGTTCAAATGTTGCTGTCGTTGAAATTACTAATTATACGGCTACAGGTCCTACTTATAGTAAAGGTGTAGCCATTACAAATAATGTTCCTACCATTACAAATTCTGTTAATTTACGTGCATCTAATCCATATGAATTATTAGATAATTTGAATAACGTAATTACACCTAGTACATTTAATACGAATACTGGTTTAACATTTAGCCAATCTACCGGTATAATTTCAGGAACACCTACACAAAATATTGCGAATGTAACATATAAAGTGCGAGCATATAATACGTCAAATGTTTCTGGATTAAATCCTATAACTATTATAATGACTATAATAACATCCGTAGTCAATATTAATAATTACACAGTAACTGATGCTACTTATATAGATGGTTCAGTTATTACAAATAATGTTCCTACTTTAACTATAGGTGTAGCTAATTCATTTACTATAACGCCTAATTTACCAAATGGTTTATCTATAAATAATAGTGGCGTTATTAGTGGAACACCTTCAGGTATTCAAACACGAACTATGTATGAAATAAAAGCGGTTAATCAAGATGGCGTTGCTGGTTCAGGATTTAATATCTATATTACAGTATCTGCTAACAATAATCCTTACAATACATATGGTATTAAAAATGCAGATGATTTACCATCAAATTATAGTAGCGTACCAGGTGATTTAGGCAGAACATATTTTGGTATGAGAAGTAGTAGTAAAGATGTTTATATTGTGATTAAATCTGAAAATACAAATAATCCAAGTAGTAATGTCTTTTATTTTAAATCTATGAATAAGTTACCTATTACTACAAGTTTTACATCTCATACTTCATATTCGTATAGTAGTATAATAACAACATTACCTTTACTTGGTAATGGTTATGATTTTACCAATGAAACTACACTCGATAATATTACATCTGGAAATATGTATATTGCAGTAGAAAACAATACCAATAAAGTTTATCTATTTGCAAAATTACCAAATAATGAGGAAGGAGATTTATTAGCTCCTGCACCAGATAATGCTTATTATAATATAGAACTTGCAGATAAAACAAGTGAAACATATAGTACTTCGTATACATACACAAATAATACAAACACAGTTCCATCATTAATAGATTTAAATGGTACAAATCCATATTTAACTGCAATTGATGGACAATTAATATTAGGTAGAAATACACAAAATACAACTTATTTATTAGTAAAAATACCAAATCCTACTAATACTAATCAATCAAAACTATATGGTGTTCAAATAAATGCACAAAGTCTTAATGATTTTGATACAACTAATTTTACATATTAAGTTATTTAAGAATATTAAACCATAACTTATTTTAAATATATTTTATTTATATAATATATATTTATGAGTAATCAAACTATTGGTAATTTAATCCTTAACGGAAAATTAGATACCGGGACTTCAAATAATAGCACACATCTTTTATTAGGTGATACTTTATTAATTGGTTCTTATAATGCAAGTACCTCTGTAAATGATAATTATTTCCAAATTACAAGCAATTCTGTTCAATTAGCAAATACATCAACATTTACAATTAACGGTAATGTTACAATAAATGGTGGGTTCTCTGTAGCAGGTATGACTATTTCTTCAACCAAAGTTAATTATGATCAATCCGTAGAATTTGCTTATATTCATCCTACAAATCCTGTTTTATATCCAACCTTAAAAAGTTTTGGTCCAGTTGTTTTTGATCAAAACTTATCTGTTGGTGGAACTAGTGTAGGTTTATATGATGTTTCTTTGAATGCGAATACTTTTATTGCAGGTGATTTGTCTTTGAATGGTAATTTAGTATTAAATGGAACAGTCACTGCTCCCGATAATTCTATTCCAGCTTCAGCTATTAGTGGCGCTACTGATACTGATTATACAGTTGATATTGCTATGGATAAAACTCTTACTGTTGCAGGCGATGCTTCTTTTAACGGAAATGTTATTCTTGATAAACATTTAACTGTAACTGAAGATACACATTTAAATAATCGTTTATTCCTCGGAACATCCGGTTCTCCATCTGATGCGATTATATATGGTAATACATATGTAAACAAAAATCTTCATATTTATGGTAATCTTAAGGTAGATACTCTCGAAGAAATTCATAATTTAACCGTGAGAGATTATCAACACATTACTGCTGAAGATTTATCTATGAATGGAAGATTATTTGTTAGTGGCGATGTTTCTTTTAATGATGATGTTTATATCAAAGGTGGTTTAACAATTGATGGTAGTGTAACCGCACCTACTGGTTCTATACCTGCATCTGCTATTAGCGGTCTTGTGGGTGCCGATTATACTGTTGATATTAGTATGGATAAAACTCTTACAGTTGGAGGTGATGCTTCTTTTAACGGTAATGTTGTTATTGACGGTACATTAAAAGTAAATGATGTTCAAAATAATGATATTTATAACATGCAAGTTACAAACTATTCTTTAATCATTGCTGAAGATTTATCTCTCAATAATCGTCTTTTTATTATGCAAGATGCTTCTTTTAATGAAGATGTTCATGTTGCTGGAGATTTAAATGTAGATGGTTCTATTACAAATGCTACATGGACTGGTGATGCAATTGCTGACCAATATATTAGTTCAGCTGCTACTTGGAACGCAAAACAAAGTGCTCTTACTTTTGGAACAGCCAATACAAATGCTGTTAAAATTGATAGTGCTAACAATGCAGCTGCAGCTGCAACATATGCTCGTTTTACCGCAGATGGTGTTGAAGGCAGAACAGCAAATAATGTAAAAATAGATTTAGGTTTAGAAAATGTAACTAACGAAAGTAAAGCAACTATGTTTACCAGCCCGACTTTTACTGGAAGTATTACTGTACCGGATAATTCTATTCCAGCTGCGGCTATTAGTGGTTCCATAGGCGCTGATTATACTGTTGATATTAGTATGGACAAAACCCTTACTGTTGGTGGTGATGTTTCCATGAATAGTGATCTTGTTGTTACTGGTAGTGTAACTGCAGGTAGTTTTGTTGGTAATGCTAGTTCAGTAACTAATGGTGTATATACTACAGATGTAACCAGTTTTGGTAGTGGTCAAATTATTACGAGTTCTGAAAGAACAAAATTAGCTGGTATTACTACTAATCAAATTATTGATTGGACAACTAATAGTGGACAAGCTATTGACTCTTCCAATTATACAAATACTACTTATGGTAATGCATCTACAACTGTCGATGGTTTAATGGACAAAGATGATAAAATTAAGTTAAACGGAATAGCTACTGGAGCACAAGTTAACGTACAATCTGATTGGACAGCTACTAGTGGTGATGCTTTAATTCTTAATAAACCTACTATACCATCAGGTGATGCTGTTATTGATTGGACGGATGACCAATCCAACAATAATAAAACTATTCATACTTCCAATTATACAAATACTACTTACAATAATGCATCTACATCTGTTGCCGGTTTAATGAGCACAGCTGATAAATCTAAATTAAATGATATAGCTGCAGGTGCAGAAGTTAACGTGCAATCTAATTGGAATGCAACTGAAGGTGATGCTTTAATTCTTAATAAACCTACTATACCATCTGGTAATCAAATCATTGATTGGACAGCTAGTGGTGTTGGAACTATTCATACTTCAAATTATACCGATACTACTTATACTGTTGGCGATGGAGGATTAACACAAAATAACTTTACAACTACATTAAAAAATAAATTAGACGCAGTTATCGAAGGTGCTGAAGTTAATGTAAAATCAGATTGGAATGTAACCGATAGTGATGCTGATGCATACATCAAAAATAAACCTACTATACCATCCGGTGATGCAATTATTGATTGGGCAGCAGACCAGTCATCTAATTCAAAAGTTATTCATACTTCTAATTATACAAATACTACTTACACTGTTGGTGATGGAGGACTAACACAAAAGAATTTTACAACTGCATTAAATACCAAATTAACTAATATTGATGATAGTGCTAATAATTATTCATTACCCATAGCTGCTTCTGATGCTCTTGGTGGTATTAAAGTTGGAACAAATTTATCAATTGATGTAAATGGTGTTTTATCTTCTGCAAATACTAGTTATAATGATGCAACAACCAATGCTGCTGGTTTAATGAGCACTGCTCATTATGATAAATTACAGGCTATTGAAGCTTTAGCTGACGTTACAGACGCAACTAATGTTTTGGCTGCAGGTGCTGTTATGCTTGATGGTACTCAAACTATTGCAGGAGCAAAAACATTTGGTTCTACTATTATTGGTTCTATTGATGGTAATGCAGCAACTGCAACAACTGCCGGAACAGTCACTACTGCAGCACAATCCGCTATTACATCTGTAGGTGAACTTACCAGTTTAACTATTACGGGTGATTTATCTCTTAATCAAAATCTTTCTATGAATGGAGATGCATCCTTTAATGGTGATGTTCATATTGTTGGTAATTTAAAAGCCGATAAAATTAATAATGATTATATTATTAATACAGAAACTATTAATTATACTTTAATTGTTGCTGAAGATCTTTCTTTAAATAACCGTTTGTTTATTGAAGGAGATGCTAGTTTCAATCAAGATGTCTATATAAAGGGTAATCTCATATCTTCCGTTGCTACTACAACTGCGAATGGTTTAATGAGTAGTTCTGATAAATCTAAATTAGATGGAATTGAAGCATTGGCAGATGTAACAAATGCTACAACTGTAGAAGCAGCAGGTGCTTTAATGGACTCTGAAGTGACTGATTTAGCAGGAATTAAAGGAGTAACTATTTCAACATTACAAGTGAAACCAAGTGAAGGAGCATTCGCAAATGGCGATAAAAACAAATTAGACGGTATTGCAGCCAGTGCTAATAATTATTCATTACCCATATCTGCATCTGATACTCTTGGTGGTATTAAAGTTGGAACAAATTTATCAATTGATGGAAATGGTGTTTTATCTGCTTCTGCATCTACTACTTATAGTATTGCAACCTCAAATGATGCTGGTTTAATGAGCACATCTCATTTTGATAAATTAGAGGCTATTGATGATTCTGCAGACGTTACCGATGCAACAACTGTAACAGCTGCAGGCGCTTTGATGGATTCAGAAGTCACTGATTTAGCTGGAATTAAAGGAGTTACCATTTCAACATTACAAGTGAAACCAAGTGAAGGAGCATTCGCAAATGGCGATAAAACCAAATTAAACGGTATTGCTGATAATGCTAATAATTATTCATTGCCTACAGCTGCAACTGGTACTCTTGGTGGTATTAAAGTTGGAACAAATTTATCAATTGATGTAAATGGTGTTTTATCTTCCACGGACACCACTTATAACAATGCAACAACAAGTGCTGCTGGGTTAATGAGCACATCTGATTTTGATAAATTAGAGGCTATTGAAGATTTAGCTGACGTTACAGACGCAACTAATGTTTTGGCTGCAGGTGCTGTTATGACCAGTGGTAACCAAAATATTGCAGGTACAAAAACATTTGATTCTATTATTACAGGTTCTATTGATGGTAATGCTGCTACCGCTACAAAAGCACAAGTAACATTAAACAATGCTACTGACGAGAGTAATGTAATCGCATTTGTTGCTAATGCAAGCGCAACTACTGGAGCACATGATTTAGAAATGGATGAAAATCTTACCTATAATCCTAACACAGATACATTAACAGCACCTAATTTAGTTGCTGGTACAGGTATTACTGGTACACTTCAAACTGCATCGCAACCTAATATTACATCCGTTGGAACATTGAACAGTGTTGATATTGATGGTGGTGCAATCGATGGAACAGCTATTGGTACTAATAGTGTATCTACCGGTAAATTCAGTACTTTAAATGCTAGCGATGCTACTACATTAGATGGCGCAGTTACATTAGGTAATGCATCTGGTGATGCAGTTACTGTTGAAGGCACTATTACAGTAAAAAATACAGCTACTTTTAATGGTGTAATTCATCAATTCTAATTCAAATGAATAATTATTAATATTTATTAAATTATAATGTTTAATAAATATATATGTCTATCGCAACTTTAAAAAGAAAATCTTTATCTCAAATCAATATAAGCTCCGATGGGTTTTCATTACATGGTACTCACCGCAATCTAGGATATATAGGACAATCTCTTGCTTTTCATCCTGATTTATGTGCTAATCAAAATGATACTAGTGTATTAAAAAATGGTTCCGTAAATAATCATGCTATGTTAAGTAAACGTTTTCCCAAATCAACTCATAATGTGATTAAACCTGATTACAATCATAATATTAATACACAACAACAATATATTACAAATATTCGTAATAAAACATTTAAAGAAGTTGAAGATACGATTACTGACCCAACTAATCCTTGTTATTCTAGCACTCCTTATGTTGAAAATAAATTTTGCGGTGTAGCTAGCGTTTCTCATTTAAAGAACCGTATTTGTAAACATTATAAAAAACCAGAAGGTAACTTTGTGGCTATGTCACAAGACGAATATATGTTACAATTAAAAAGAAAATGCATTATTGATGTTCCTTATTTACCAACTACTATGAATAAAACACCATGCAATGGTTGCGGTAAATGTGAGTCATGTTAAAAAATTGAATTTATACATAATAATATATTATAGTCATATTTATTATTATGGATCCACAAACGAAAACACTCATTGAAGAATATATACAAACTTTCACAGAGAAAGAACACAAAGCTTATTTAATCGCAAAAGACCATTTAGGAATGTCTTTTCAAATGGAAAAAAGCATTGGATATTTAAATTGGTTAAAAGAAAAACAAAAATAATATTCTTTCATTTACTTATTTAACTTTTTAAAATCTTTATAACTTAATACTTGTTCCTGCAATTGCGCCTCACTATCCAAATCATCCATTATTTTCGTTCGAAACCCGTTTGTATGAAATACTTTGGGTGCTTTTTGTATGAAACAATAATCTCTATATTTACCTTCACAAATAAATTTATTTACATATTCCAATTTATTTTCATCTTTTTTATTGTCTTCTTTTGCTTTATCCTTTTTTTCATCCATATTGATGATTGATTTCTTTTTCTTTAAAAAAGGACCTTTACTTATATCAATAGAACTTCCCATTTTTTTAATCTTTTCTTTTTTCTTTGCTTCTTCTTTACGTTTTTCTTCATCTAATAAATATAATAAAATAGACGATTCATAGTCATATTTTGTATCCATAAAAAAATCCAAACAATGATAAGTTAATACATATTTCATAGAAGCTGCATTTAATATTGAATATGGTATACTATTTGTATCAGAGTAATACGAAAAACATTGTTTATCTACATTATAAAACATAACTATACTTCCACGTGGAGTATTTTCTAACAATATATTTGTTTTCCAATGATTAACTATGGATTTATTTTTTAC
>Ga0209662_1001443_pt1 | contig 10994 bp, 9 predicted proteins | sample SaaInlV_150m_DNA_4_FD_184662 | JGI IMG/M metagenome (GOLD analysis project Ga0209662, IMG submission 184662) | Marine microbial communities from expanding oxygen minimum zones in the Saanich Inlet - SI072_LV_150m_DNA (SPAdes) (version 2) | ecosystem: Environmental > Aquatic > Marine > Intertidal...
CAATGCCCCCCAATTGAAATAATTGGTTTCCGTCATATCGCCTGTTGGATAGAGACTGATGAAGCCGGCCGCTTCACCTTTTGGCTCAAGTCTGTGCTTCCAGCTATGGTTGCTCGTGCCGCTCTCCCCGTACCCGTGATACCCCACCACGACGGGGCACGGTGTGCAATTACTGCCATCACACCGGCACTTGTCGGGCACAGTCAGTTGCAGTTTTCTCTGACCGTAATCATTGCCATCCCCGATATCGAACGGAAACGGTGGCTCAATGCCAGAATCCCCCGTTGTACATCCCAAAGATTGATCCTGTTTCTGCGCAAACGATGGTTCGCCGCCAAGAATCAACGCACCAAGACACACGCCCAAGCCTAGAGATCTGGCAAGATGCTTGGGTAGGAAATTGCTCAAGTCGAATCCAGTTTTAAGGGAACCGAAATCCTTGTCCGGCTGATGTGCACGACCCACCACCACTCTAACAGAGAGACTCACTAACAACCCGAATCGTTCTGAACCCCGTCAGGCATGACGGTTTTGCACAATATCGCGCCCGAAAGATTGGCGCCGGAAATATTTGCCCCCAAAAGATTGGCGCCGGAAAGGTCCACACTCCACAAAATCGCCCCAGTCAAAACCGAATTGGTAAATCTTGCCAACGCCAGGTTAGCTCCACCGAGGTTTGCTCTGGTGAGATTCGCGCCAGTTAAGTTTGCCCCTCGCAGGTTTGCCTCCATCAGATTTGTGTGCACCAGAGTGGATTGACTGAGGTTCGCATCCTCAAGCTTTACCCGCATCAGATTGGCTCTGATCAGAGTTACTCTGCGAAGGTCTGCACCACTAAGATCACAAAGGAACAAATCAGCGTCCGTTAAATCTGAATCCGAAAGATTGATTTGGCGCAGATTCCCCCACTTCATCGTCACGCCGCGAAGATCTGCCCCTGCGAGATTGGCGCCAGTTAAGGTTACATGGTTTGCAAAAGCGCCGTACAGGTTGGCTTTTGCCAAATTTGTGTCTGCAAGGTTCGATGAATTCAACCGGGCCCACTTGAGATTCACTCCGGCAAGATGCTTGTCATGAAAATCAACCCTCGTAAGATCGCACTTGATGCACGCATTGGCTTTTAGCGCCTTGTCTACATCAGCTGGGGAGAAAGCATAAGCAGCCCACGTGGCTCCCATCGCCAACAGGAACAACCACTGCACCCTTAAGGGAGCTCGCACTTCGCATAAGCTCTTGGCAGCCACAATATTTTTGGATTTAGGATGTTTTCAAAATGCCCAGCCGCTGTTGATAATCCGAATCTGTCTTTAGTGTGAGCAACTTCGTAGCCTCGATCAACCTTAGCCTGATAGCCCCGGTATGAGGCTGGAAAATCCGGATCTCAAAAGAAGATACTGAGCTTGATCTGCCGGTCGGGCTTTGACGGCGCTAGTGCAATCAAATAAGAATGAATAACCGGTATGGTATATCTCGCCCTCGATCCGCACATACTGCGGGGGGAGTAAACCATTCCCTGAACAACCTTGGAGCAATAGCCAAAAAAAAGCCCCTGAGTTTCAGGGGCTTTTCCAGTTAAGGTATCCGGCTAAGGCAACCAGGATCTCCAGACATCCGGGTTAGCATCCATCCATTTCCGAACTGCATCTTCAACGGTCATCTTCTCGACATCCACGTCAAAGATCATCGGCGCCTGCTGAGCGTTCGATAGTTTCATGTTCTTTAGCATGGTGATGACGTCCGGGTGCTTTTTCGCAAAATCCGGATTCGCCGCCTGGAAGGTCACATCCTGGGGCCAACCACAGGTTGGCCAGCAGTTGCCGTCTTCATTCTTTGGTATGCCAATACCAACCAGATCATAGGCTGCGAATATCCACAATGGTTCCCAGGCGTATACCAGTATCGGATCACCCCGCTTAAAAGCGGCCGTAAGTTCCGCCCATTGCGCAGTGTCTGTGCCGAGTTCGACAGCCTCAAAATTTACACCGTTGAGGTCGAGTCTCTTCTGATCATCACAACCCCAGCCGGCCACCGGGCAACCCACAAGCCGCCCTTTTGGAGCAGTTTCAGGCGCCGCAAAGACATCGGCATACTGGTTGAGCTTCTCCAGTCCACAGTTGCTACATTCACCTCTGGCGTGCATGCAAAGATCTGGTGTTGTCGCCTCGATGCCGCGCGAGCTATCGCCCTCACACATGTAACGCGGAATGTAGTAGTCACTAGCACCAACCACACCCGATTCGGTGACGTAAATGACAGAGCCGTCGCCACCGTATTCGGCAAAATACTTGGCCTTGGCATCCGCGTTGTAACTGGGCCAAGTCTCCAAGGCGATGTCCAGGTCGCCAGCGGCCATTGCTTCCCAGCCTGCTGTGCCGGCCATGAAGATCTGCTTGACTTTGTAGTCCATTTCTTCTTCTAGGATGATCTCGGAAAGCTTTCCGAAAACAAGGTTGCCGGTCCAGTCGGCTTCCCAGATCTTAACAACGCCCTTGGCTGCATAGGATGTGGCCGGGATGAATACCATTCCCAGAGCGACTACAAGGGCCACTGTGAATTTTCGTAAAATCTTACAATTGTTCATAGATTACCTCCGTTGGTGTTGAATCAGGCTGATTTGATGCCTGTAAACCGCTTCGTCTCAAAAAGTATAGTTTAAAAAGGTTTCTTTGGGGTAGGGTAAATCAAAGGATCTTCAGGGCCCGCCAATAATTACAATTCAAAGAGAATTATCAATCGGAGTTTCTGGCCCTGGATGCGTTGCAGTAGGTTTGACTAATGTGCTCCGATATTGAGTCCTAATGCTTTTTGTTGACGCGTGCTCAGGGCCTGCGTCAGTCGATCAAGGACGACCGCAAAGAACACAATAGCCAGGCCGGCTTGCAGGCTCTGGCCCGTGTTGGCCTGGGAGAGTCCGACAAAGACTTCCCGTCCAATGCCACCACCGCCAATCAATGGGGTTATTATCAGCATAGCTAGCGCCATCATCATGGATTGATTAACGCCCATCATAATTGAAGGCAAAGCGAGCGGTATTTTCACTTTCAATAGCGTTTGAGAGAATGTCGACCCAAACGACGTTGCTGCCTCTATAGCCTCAGTCGATACCTCGCGGATCCCCAGGTTAGTGAGTCTTATAACCGGAGGCAGTGCGTAGATCATGATAGCAATCACTGCCGAGACCACATTACCTCCAAAGAACATCAGCACAGGTATGAGATAGCAAAACGCGGGTAGTGTCTGCATCGCATCCAATATCGGTCGGATGATGGCCTCGAAAGTATTGTTTACAGCGGCAAGTATGCCCAGCGGTATCCCGATTACCATACACAGAACAACAGCTACTAGTATCTGTGCCATCGAAAACATCCCTATCGACCATAAACCTGTCGCGCCGATAAACAGCAAGCCAAACACACACACGATTGCGGTAGCTCTGTTGCAGGCTAACCAGACACAAGCGCTGAGCAAACCAATCACATACCACCAGGGCAGGCCGACCAGAAAGTCTGCGAGCGGATCCAACATCCAGTTGAAAACAAAACCACGAAACCACGTCGTGATGCCAATAAACAGCGTACTCGTTGTGAGTGCATCCAATCCCGCATCGGCTGGCTTCTGGATTGAAAATTCCCAACTGGAGGGGTAGTTGCCAAATCCGGTGACGTGGGCATCAAAAAGATAGGCCAGTGTAAGAAGGGTTACTGAGGTCAGGAAATACCCGTTGGCGATGACCAGTCGATGGAATCCACTGCTGAATCTGATACCTAACGGGCGTGTAATGGTTTGAGCAAGACCCGCCAGAACTTTCGAATACAGGCCACTAATCGCGCCGCATATTACATAGACGAGTGTGAGGACTTGTTCAAAGGTCTCGGCCCAGGGTTGTCCCTGAAGTCGGCTAGGGAGTAGCTTGAACCCTTTGTTTGGATCGTTGCCCTGTTGGCGCAGGCTTGCAGCGGTAGTGATCCGGTCGAACATGATCGCCATGAGGAGGATCGCGATACCGGCTTCTAAACCCTGGCCAAATCTGAGTCGCCGGAGACCGACATAAACCTCATAGCCCAGTCCTCCGGCGCCTATATAGGCAGCAAGAACCACCAAGGCCAGGCCCATCATAATCGTTTGGTTGATACCCATTGCAATCGATGGCAGTGCCAGAGGGAGTTTTACCTTGAACAGCAGTTGCCTTTTCGTAGAGCCAAAAGAGCGTGCTGCCTCGATCGTTTCGTGGGGCACCTGGCGAATCCCCAAGTTGGTTAACCGTGCGACGGGGGGTAGCGCGTAGATTACGATCGCGAGGACAGAGGGTGGGGAACCAATTCCAAAAAAGAATATTGCAGGCAGTAAATAGACAAAGCCAGGTAGTGTCTGCATGGTGTCCAGAACGGGTCGGATTCCAGCTTCAAATCGATCGTTTTGAGACGCGAAAATTCCGAGCGCGATTCCGAGTACGGAGGCGAACAGCACAGATACAAACATCACGCTGAGGGTTGACATCGCAGCATCCCACAGATCCAGACTGGCCCAGGCCATGGTCGACAAAGAGCAGACTAAGGCAAGGCGTAGGCCACCGAACCTAAAAGCGATTAGACCGATGCCTAGTACAATCACAGGCCAGGCTGTCAACACCAAAAACGTCTCGACCGCGTCAATTAAATTACGAATGACATCTGCAAATGCCCGAGTCGCCCACTGGTAGTTTTCCTTTAGCCAGGCTTGTCCGTTATTGATCCAGTCAGCAAATGGGAAGGCATCAACAATTTGTTGTGGAAATTTTTGCTCGTCCGGTGTGAACTGCGCAATTAAGATTGAAACAGCAATGACGGCTGCACTTATACCGATGGGCTTAATCAGGTTCCGTTGTTGGCCAGAGAGTTTCATTATTTGTTGGTGATGTGAACAGCTTGAGTCGTTCGTCTAATCTGCTATAGCCTAACTGCCTTCGATTGCCAGTAGTATCGCGCGATGGTCAACTGCACCCAGCAGTTTGTTATCGGAATCGACCACAGGAATCGGATGGTTGAGACGGGTTGCGGTGGCAATCAGTGTTTCGATCAGAGCATCCGGTGATACGACTGTTTCTTTGTTAATGAGCTGGCTCATGGGAGAACCGGACTTCGAGTCAGCCATGGCTTGTTCACGAGTTAAGGTGCCCTGATAGCTTTTATTCGAGTCGACAATAAAAGCGGCTTGAGTCTGGTATCTATCCATCATTGCCAGGGCGTCTGATACGGTTTCATTTTCACTACAGCAACAACAATCGTTGTTCATAATGGAATTGACGGTCAGGACCTTATGGCGGGGTACATCTTCAGAGAAATCCCGCACATAGTCATCCACAGGATTAGCCACAATTTCTTCCGGTGTGCCAATCTGGACAAACTCACCGTCTTTCATGATCGCGATGTGGTCACCCATTTTGATGGCTTCCAGGAAATCGTGCGTAATGAACACCATCGTTTTGCGAACCACCGACTGAAGTCGAAGTAGTTCATCCTGCATCTCGCGTCGGATCAGTGGGTCAAGCGCGCTAAAGGGCTCGTCAAACAACATGATTTCCGGATCGACTGCCAGCGCCCGTGCGAGACCAACCCGCTGCTGCATACCACCTGATAGCTCACGAGGATAATTATCACCCCAGCCGCTCAGGCCAACAGATTCCAACACTTCTCCGGCTTTCTCGAGACGTTCATCCCGAGGCATACCCCGTACCTCAAGGCCGTAGGCAATATTTTCGACGACACGGCGATGAGGGAGCAGACCGAAGTGTTGGAACACCATACTCAATTTATGTCGACGCAGTTCGATCAGATCTTTTTCGGGCATGGTCACCGTATCTATCCCATCGACTAAAACTTCACCGCGCGTGGGTTCAATCAAACGAGAGATACATCGAACTAGTGTTGATTTACCACTGCCAGAGAGTCCCATCACCACAAAGGTTTCACCGCGCTCGACTTGAAACGAGACGTCTTTGACCGCGATAACGTGTCCGGTCTTTTCCTGCACCTCGGATCGCGACCAGGTAGGATCGACCTCCTTCAGGATATTTTCAGGATTAGCTCCAAAAATTTTCCACAAGCCCTTGCAGACAATCGGTGAATCTTGTTGTTTTTCTTTACTAATACTCATAGTCACAACCTAAAGTGATAAATCAGACAGATTTTCAGTCTTTTGCCCCTATCTTGCCCAGTCTTGTTCGCCAGATTTTCCCGTATGACCCTCACAAGTTCTACAGTCCGACCAGTTCCTGTGCCATCTCGACAATGGCTCGACTGTAAGAATCATCTGAGGCACTTTCGTTTTCCAACACACTAAAAAATACGACAACCGTCGCGTTATCGGGGTTCACCATCAGCAGCTGTCCTCCCCAGCCACTGTGCCCAATCCATTGTCCGTTAGTCTTGAGCTGATTGCCGTAGTGTATGTAATTGTCGGGCGGGGCGAAAGTCGGGCCGGTACATTGCCTCGTCGCCTCCATCAACTGATGACTGCCGACCGTTTCTTTCGAGATCCCCTGGCCCTTTCTGGCAAAGATCAGGCCATAACGGGCAAGATCCCGGGCCGTCATGCACACGCCTCCGTTGGTATTGGGGACACCGTCACGGTCTGTAGACATGTAAAAAGTATGTTCCAGCCCCGCGGCTTCGACTATTTCGAGCAACATCGCTTGTAATGATTTCTTGCTGGCCCGCTCTACAATCCAGGCCAGCACATCTGTATTGGCCGATTTGTAATTGACCAGACCGGACGAGTTAGCGAGATCACCACTTTTAATAGTACAAAGAAAATCCCGGTTGCCGATATCTGCCTCGCCGGGCGATGGCAGACGCCAGCCCATAGCCGCATTGTGTGCAAGCGCCATGGTAGAACTGTCTGCGTAGTCCTCTGAGTATTCATTAAGTATGTTCATATCCAGTACATCCTGGATTCGTGCGCCGGCATAGCCCGAACCAATCTCAGGCAAGTAATCTGCAACGGTCTTCTCTACGTCGATCAGGCCTTGATCAATACACGCACCTATCATCAGATGCGTGAAGGTCTTGGTAATCGACATAATCGAGTGCGGCTGATCGGCAGCAAAATCACTTGCATAGCGCTCATGCAATAGCTCATTGTCCCGGACAACGATAAGAGCAGAAAACGCCGGATGGCTTGTGAGATCCCTGACGGAGGCCAACTCGGCAATTGCCGACTCAGGCGTGCTTGTGAGCTTTAAGACTCGCGACGAACGAAAACTACAGGCATAACGGACGATCTGATGCAGATGGTGGAATCCATAGCGCCGATAAGGGGGCGTATTCCAATGCTCAAGATAATCATTGACCAGCGATAAATCTTGATTTGCTTCGGTTTCGTTCAATGCTGCGCACTCTTTTCCGGATCAGGCGTAAACACCGAGGATAGGGTTACATGTTTGTGCCTAAAAAGCGAGCGCTTGCTTTCTTGTTGCAAGGATTGGCAATATCAGTCAGTCCAACCTCATCATCAGATCTTCTCCTAAACCCAGGTAAACGGATCAAGACCGGGTGACCAGCCCGGGCATCTACCCAGTCAGCTAAACCCTCTAACTGATTACAAAAAAGCAGGCTCTTCGTCATATACGTCGTTTCACAGGTTATGCGCTAACCTCTATATGCAGCCAGATTTTCTGAATTACTGTCGTCCCGGAAAATCCTGTATGGTTGCTGCTACGGTTTCTACACGCCCCTAATGGCTCTACCATGCTCAGGTCAGGTACTCGAAGACTTACGTTGACTCTTTTACTGTTGTTAGGAGTCAGTACAAATGCCGTTGCTACTCACGAAATGTGGGTTCAGCACACCTATCCCCAGGATCAGGACAAATGGTGGTGGGACGATGATTGGTGGGAGCATGGCTTGTTACCAGTGCCCCGCAACCATCAGGTTGTAGTCGAGGAGGCTTCCTATGACAGTGGTGCCGATGAGATCCCAGTTACCATCTATCGACCTGCTGGACCTGGGCCTTATCCTGGCGTCTTGTTCCAGCATGGTCGACGTGGTCTGGATGATTTAACTGGGCTGCACCCCAGAAGGCTTGCAGCACGGGGCTTCGTGGTGGTCGCGCCGGATATCTGGGGCGGGCGCTTTATGAACACCTACCCAATCGGGCACGATTACACCGTGGAGAAGGACGTTGCCAAGGGTATTGAATTCCTCATGCGCCTTTCGGGCCTGGCGGGTGATCACGTCTGTGTTGTGTCCCACACCCGAGGCGGTTACATGACCTTGAAAGCCCTGGTGAACGAGAACATGCAGGAAAAGGGTGTTGCCTGTTACGTATCCTATTACCCCCACTTTCAGGACCCAAACCTTCCAGAACCTGCGCAGATTTATGGGTACGAGCCGGCTGTAGAAAAACTGATGGTACCGGCTCTGATATTTTTTGGTGAACACGAACAATACCAGCGCTATCGGCCGATTCTGGAGGTTGCCAAGTTCATGGCACGCGAAGGGCGGGATTTCCGGGTGATTGTTTATCCCGGGGTTGGCCGGGGTTTTGATTTCAGGCCACCCAATGTGCGGGTCTTCGCTGATGACCTGGCGGCAAAAGATGCAATGATGCGTACGGCCACATTCATTCGCCATCATCTATTGGCGCCGTAAACTGTACCTAAAAGGGCGGGCGCTATCCGCTTGTGCGCATGCCCTGTACGGTGCGGGCAAACTGGTTTGTGCGGTTAGAGCTGCTCGTCAACCCAGGCAAAAGGATCAACGAGTCGCCCTTCTCCCGCCAGATACCGCTCGATAATCTCGTGCATTCTTTGCTTTCCAAAAGAGCCAAAGTGGCCGCCGTGCACGGTACTGATGGGTAACTCTTTTAGCCTTTGCAGGCTTTCCCGGTAATCTTGCCTGTTTGAATGATAAACGGTATCAAAGAGGTCGCCATCATATATGGTATCCCCACTGAAAAGGAGGCCGCTCTCTTTTTCGTAAAGGGCGATCGAATCTGGCGAATGGCCGGGAAGATAAAAGACCTGGAAAGTCCGATTACCCAGATCAACAATATCTCCTTCATCCAGGTAGCCGGTGAGCGGTGCGGGCCTGACCATGTACGATTCAAAAGTAAAACCGGAGTACGGCAAAGCGTTAAAAGTTTCTGCACGCACAAATGCTGACCCCCTAACCTGGTCGAACGAGGGCATAGGATCATGATAGACATCGCTACAGGCCCGATGCCCCAGCCGGTGTTCAAACTCATGGGCGCCACCCATATGATCAAAATGGCAATGGGTCATCACCGCGGTCACCGGTAATTCTGACAAATCCAAAAGCATCGGAGTCAAAGGAGACAGACCCATCCCTGAATCGATCACGAGATTTCTATCCCGGCCCTGGATAAACCAGATATTGCATCGCAACCAGTGTGCGACGTATTTCTCTCGAAGGAGTGCAACGCCATCGGATACATGGCAGATCTCAAACCAATCTTTCGCCGCTACTGGCACCACACTCATCAAGCCTTAGTTCCTTGGGTTCATTTCGTTAAAAAATGCTCTTATCTCTTATGTCGGGTGAATTGAAATCCGGCTTGGGAGATTTCCCACGCCGGGTCAGAGTGGGCAAAACTAAAGTTTCGCTGAGCCTACCTGTCAAAAAAACGACATTGGGCCTTCTATCTTGGCAATGATATAGATATAACTCCCTGTAGGGGGATAAACGACAATGCACAATGCTTTCATCGGATAACCAAAGCTTCAGTATCAAGGTGCTTTCGACCGGGGATGTCTTCGAGGTGCCGGTGAATCGGACGATACTGCACGTTCTATACGAGAACGGCTATGAAGTGCCGCTGGACTGCTCCAATGGCCGCTGCGGCACCTGCAAAACACGATATGTTTCCGGTGAGATCGACCATCGCGACACCGCTCTAACCGAGGCAGAAAGGTCGGAGTACCTCACCGTATGTGTTTCCCGAGCGTTATCCGGCCAGGTCGTGCTCGACCTGCCGGCAGCTAAATCAGCACAGCCGGTGGCGCGTCCCGTTGCGATTGTTGAAGCGCCGGCCTGTGTAGGGTGTCTGAACTGTGTGCGTTTTTGCACCTTTGGCGCAGCACGCATTGATGATTCACTGATCGGTGTAGGTGGCATCATAGGCGCTGCCCGTATCGACAAAGATCTATGTACCGGCTGTGGACTTTGTGCCGCCGCCTGCCCTACTGGCGCTATCGAGATGAACATCAATACCCATGATCAGATCATCGACACAATTCAGATGCTCAACACTGATGCACTGCACACTGGTGAACAATTCGGGATAAAGGCAGCCTCTTCCAGTCCACTCGCCAAAGTTATACTTTTCGCCTGTTCGCAGTGTCGTGCCATAGCACACCAGGTCAGTGATCAGCAAAATCTCTCGCCAGAACGTTTGGCAAATACCCAGGTTGTCGACGTGCCCTGTTCCGGTCGGATCGATACCCTGCAGTTGATGCATGCCTTCGAAAGCGGCGCCAACGGCGTAATGGTAGCGGGATGCCAACCGGGAGATTGCTACTTTAATACCGGCAATCTACATGCAGCACAACGCGTTAACCGAATCGCCGAATGGCTTTCAGACTGCGGCTTGCATCGTGACCAGGTCAAGATGGTAAACCTGTCGCCCGGGGACAGTCAGAATCTCGCCGACGGACTCAAAGAGCTTGCTCTTAAAGTCAGCGAAATCGGCCCGGGCCCGACTCAAGAACAACGGACGGCAGATCAACCCGAAGCAGTTCATGCGTGATCGAGCATCTGGTAAATTGATCAATCACAGACAATCTTGCCCACACCTTGGAACAATTTTCAGAGACTAACTATGATCGTTGCTGAGCAGAAACCGTTGAAAGATATTCAACGCATGTTGAAGGGTAAGAAGAAAGTTCTTACTGTGGGTTGCGGTACCTGCGTTTCCGTTTGTTTTGCCGGGGGCAAGAAAGAATCCAGTGCAATGGCTGCAACATTACGTACAGCGGCTGCCCTGGAAGGCCAGGAACT
>Ga0209662_1001449_pt1 | contig 10975 bp, 9 predicted proteins | sample SaaInlV_150m_DNA_4_FD_184662 | JGI IMG/M metagenome (GOLD analysis project Ga0209662, IMG submission 184662) | Marine microbial communities from expanding oxygen minimum zones in the Saanich Inlet - SI072_LV_150m_DNA (SPAdes) (version 2) | ecosystem: Environmental > Aquatic > Marine > Intertidal...
GAATTGTTGATTAAGTTTAACTCGTTCGAAATAAGAAATCTTAAATTGTTGTCTTAATTTGTTGGGGCACTATATAAAAAGGTATAAGATTTTTTTAAAATATATAAAATAATATGAATATAACTATAACAAATCTATTTAGTAAGGTAATTAATAGAGTTAAAAATTATGTATTCGGTTGGTTTAATCCTATGCGCCATACTAAAGATTTTTATTCTGAACTTGCCTTAAATTCAATTCATTCTGATCAAGTTGATGGTTATGTTAAAAAGTTTGGTGAATTGTATCTTGAAGAAGAAAAAGAGTGGATATCATCTAAAATTGTAGAGTTGTTAAATGATCAAGATAAAGTTATTGATATAGGGTGTGGAACTGGTAGGTACTTAAAGTCAGTTCAAGAAAAATCACTGGCTAGAAAGAAGAATATCAATCTTTATGGAATTGATATTTCTGAAGAAACTATCGAACGCTATACAGTTAAATATTGCCCCAATAGGACAGTTCTAAAATCAAAACTTGTAAGAACTATTTACTATAAAAATGAGAGACAGATTGACTGCAAAATGTTAGAATCAAAGATTGCAACTAGTATAGAGGTAAAATATTAATTATGTCTAGATATAATATTAAATTTTCTAGAAATTTTTTAAGATATGGCTGGAAGGTTAAGAAATTTGAAGAAAGCACTATATGGTTTAAAGGTTCTTATTGTGAAGACAAGTTCGACAAAATTTTAAACACTCTCTCATTAATTTTTTCTACATATGGTGATAATTACACTCCGAAATTAAATTCTTTTCTTGGAAAATTGACAGGAGATTTTGCATTTATCTGTGAAACTAAATATGTTGTGATTGCTGTTGTAGATAATATCTCATCAACTCCCATCTTTTATAGTCAAAAGAATAATGAATTAGTATTATCAGATCTAGCCCGCAATATAACCTCTGATATATCTTTAGATGAAGAGGCAGTTCTACCATTAATTATGTCTGGATATACAATAGGAGATAAGACACTAAATAGTAATGTAAAAAAGTTAACTCCATTTGAATATATAGTTTACTTTCAAAATTCGATTTTTAAAGGTCGTTATTCTAATTTTATTCCTGTTATCAATGCTAATCTTGACAGGAAAAAATTAATAAATAATTTTTATGATTGTTTAATGGGTGTAATGGAGGATATTTACAATAATATCAAAGATAGACATATAGTAGTTCTTTTAAGCGGTGGTAGTGACTCTAGACTTCTAGTATCTTCATTAAAACACATAGGGGCAAAAAATATTACATGTATGACATATGGCATACCATCTAGTGAGGAGGTTAGGGTTAGTAAGGGTATTGCAAGAACTTTAGGATATGAGCACGTATTTATCCCTATAGTAAAGAGTAAAATCAAGGATTATTTTCTTTCTGAGGATTTTGATAATTATTTATATTCCTTAGATTCATATTCTTCAGTTCCATATATTAGTGAAATATATCAAGTTAGTACATACTTAGATATTAGCAAAGTAACACCTGATGAGGTTGTGTTTATTAACGGTAATACTGGTGATTTTATAAATGGATCACACATTCCTGCTACTCATAATAATTGGCAAAGTTTAGATGATGTTGTTGAATATGTATATGATAAGCATTATTCAATGTGGGGGTATATGAAGAACGATCATAATAAATCCAGAATAACTAATCTATTAATAAATGATTTATACAGCAGAATTCCTGAAAAGAATTTAGCTGATTTGGGTTACGAATCGTTATATGAAATAATTGAATACCATGGAAGACAAAGTCATTTAATAGTAACTAATCAAAGGACATACGATTTCTTTGGTAGTGACTGGAGAATGCCTTTTTGGGATGCTAGGTATGTAGAATTTTGGGAGTCAGTTGGTATTTGCAATAGGATTAATCACAGCCTGTATTCGGAGGCAATACAAGAGTGGAATTTAGGAGGTGTTTGGGCCAATATACCTATCAATAAAAAGTCGATTAAGCCAAATTGGATAGCCCCACTTAGATTTTTTACTAAAGGCGTTCTTTATTCTTTAAATAAAAAGCATTTATGGAAACAGGCAGAGAGAAATATTTTTTATTATTGGCTAGAGCCATACAGAAGTTACTATAAGGAAGATTATAAAGATATATTGTTAGATAATAGAGGTCAGCGATATTATATGTCATGGTGGATTGAGGATTATCTCAAGAGACATAATGCACTATAAGGACAAGCCTAACAAGAGTAAATATTGCTTGTCAATTTTTTAAGTTAAATATTTAGATAAAGTTACTTTAATATGTAACTAAGTATATAAAATATATATTTATTTTTTTGACAGTAAATTAATTAAATGCAAGAAAGTGAAAATATACCAAAATTTGTAGCCCACCTGAACATATAGTACAGGTGTAGTAATTAACCCTCAATAAAATATAAGTTGTTTTTTAATATGAAGATTGTAGATATAACTAATGCTGTTTTGTATAAGACAGTAATTGCTTGCACCAAGGTCAGAGTTTGGCTTCAATTTAAGTTAAAGCTAACCAAAGCATACCAGCCAAGTATATTTAATGAAAGAGATCAAAGTAAATCCAGTAGAGAATGCCAAAATAGATTTGATGATATTAGTAACTCTTTGCCAGATTTACCATTAAGTTGCCTAGATGTTGGTTGTAATGAAGGGTACTTTACTTTTCGCATGTCCCAGAGGGGTGGATTTTGTCACGGTATTGATAAAGGTCGTAATGAGATTATGATCGCTGATGGCTTGGCTAAAATTAATAATATTAATAACGTTTCATTTTCAAACGCCGAGATTGATGTAGATTACATCTCTGGCCTGCCGCATTATGATGTTATTATTTTTATGTCAGTTTTTCATCATATTGCAAGACATAATGGACTGGAGTATGCTGAAGAATTTATGTCGGCACTATCACGTATTAATCGAAAGTACCTGGTGTTTGAAACAGGACAGCCTGATGAATTAAATACATCATGGGCAGAAGATTTGGCATTTATGGGTTCGGATATAGAGTCTTGGGTTTCGAAAATGTTAAAAAAATCAGGATACAATAAAATTAGTGTGATTGGGAAAAATAGTGGAATATATTCCAACGTTAATCGACTTCTTTTTTTAGCGGAAAAGTGATTGTTTTTTGAAACCAGTGTATATTTTTTTAAAGGAAAGGGTGCTAATAGGTGACTAATATTAACTATGTTTAATGGAAAATCAATTTTAATAACTGGAGGAACTGGCTCTTTTGGTTATCGTTACGTATCTACTCTGCTAGAGAAATATGATATTAAACGCCTTGTTATATACTCTCGTGATGAACTAAAGCAATACGAAATGGCAATGAAATTTCAAGGGTATGAGAATGTTATGAGATTTTTTATTGGTGATGTTCGGGATGCTTCTCGCTTAAAAGAAGCGACTAGAGGTATTGATATTATCATTCATGCAGCTGCAATTAAGCACGTCCCTATTGCTGAATATAATCCTATGGAATGTATTAAAACAAACATTCATGGTGCAGAAAATGTAATACAGGCTGCCCTAGATAATAATGTAGAGTATGTAATGGCACTTTCGACAGATAAGGCTGCCAACCCTATTAATCTATATGGTGCCACCAAACTTGCATCAGACAAGCTCTTTGTCGCAGCAAATAACATGTCAGGTGGTAGGACTAAATTTGCCGTTGTTCGTTATGGAAATGTAGTTGGATCTAGAGGTTCGGTTGTCCCATTTTTTAAAAAGCTTATCAAAGAGGGTGTGGATAGTTTGCCTATTACTCATAAAGATATGACACGTTTTTGGATTACTCTACAACAGGGTGTCGATTTTGTACTTAAGTGTATGGAAAGAATGGATGGTGGCGAGATTTTTGTACCTAAAATCCCTTCAGTAAGAATTGTTGATCTTGCAAAGGCAATGGCACCAGATTTACCAATTAAGACAATTGGTATTCGACCAGGTGAAAAGCTACATGAAATCATGTGCCCTGCAGATGATTCTCATTTAACACTAGAGTTTGATGATTATTTTATAATTAGTCCAAGTATTATTTTCTATTCTAGAAAAATGGATTTTACTAAAAATGCTATTGGAGAAAAGGGAAGACTAGTAGCGCAAGGGTTTGAATACAATTCTGGTACAAATAAACATTTTCTAGATGTTAGTGAGATAAATGACTATAACAATTTAGATTAATTAACCACGAGTTCAGACAGTATGATTCCTTATGGAAAGCAGAATATTTCAGAAGATGATATCAATGCGGTAGTTAAAGTCTTGCGTTCAGATTTCCTAACTCAAGGCCCTGTTGTTCCAAAATTTGAACACAAACTATGTGCATATACTGGTGTAGAAAATGCTGTAGCAGTTAATAGTTGTACTTCAGCATTGCATATTGCGTGCTTGGCTTTAAATTTAGGGCCTGGAGATATATTATGGACATCACCTATTTCATTTGTGGCTTCTGCAAATTGTGGACTTTATTGCGGAGCTTCGGTTGACTTTGTAGATGTCGACCCTAATACTGCACTCATGAGTGTGAAGGCATTAGAATCCAAATTAGAGCAAGCGAAACAGCAAAGTAAATTACCCAAAATCTTAATCCCAGTTCATTTTGCTGGGCAGTCGTGTGATATGAAAGCGATTTCTAAACTTGGAGAAAAGTACAATTTTCGAATTATTGAAGATGCAGCACATGCTATTGGATCCTCTTACCTCAATAAGAATGTAGGAAGTTGTCAATATTCAGATATTACTGTTTTCAGTTTCCATCCTGTTAAGATTATTACTACTGGTGAAGGCGGTGCTGCATTAACCTCTAGTACAGAATTAGCCGAAAAAATGAGATTGTTACGCAGTCATGGAATTACACGAGATTCTGAGAAAATGATTAATCCCAAAGAGAGAGATTGGTATTATGAACAAATTTCCCTAGGTTTTAATTACCGTATGTCTGATATTCAGGCGGCTTTAGGGATTAGTCAATTAAGTAGATTAGATGAATATGTAGCAAAAAGATCTGAAATTGCACATTGGTACAATGACAGGTTTAAGGATGTGCCGGTTGATTCGCTTGCTCAAGAAGAGAATGGTGAATCGAGTCATCATTTATATGTGATTAGAGTAAAGGGTGGGGAAGATAAAAGAGATAAGCTTTATGATTATCTAAAAAAGAATGATATTAGTGTGAATTTGCATTATTTTCCGATTTATAAACAACCTTTTTTCGATACAAAGATCAAACTTATAGGGGCTGAAGCTTACTATAAATCGGCAATTTCGTTACCGATTTTCCCAACAATTGGTAAAAATAATCTAAAAAAGGTCATGCAAAAATTTTCCGAGTTTTATGAGCACTACTAGCCCTATATTAAAATCAGATGAATTAATATTGAAAGAGTTAACATCCAGCGATATTACTAAACAATACATAGAGTGGCTGAATGATTGTGAGGTTAATAAATATCTTGAGTCAAGATTTATTCATCAAGATGAACATACAGTTAAAGCATTTGTAGAGGCTTGTCAATACAGCGAGTTACATTTTCTTTTTGGTATGTTTCTGCAAGGTAGTATGAAACACATTGGAAATATTAAGCTTGGCCCTATAGATATACATCATAATTATGCAGAGATTGGCCTTATGATTGGCGATAAAGATTCGTGGGGCAAAGGTTTTGCAAGTAAAGCAGTTTCTATGGTTACTCAATTTGGCTTTAATCAATTAAAGTTAGCTAAACTCAGTGCCGGGTGTTATGAAAATAATATCGGGTCAAAGAAGGCATTTGAAAAATCTGGATATCAAGTTGAAGGTTTTTTTAGAAGCCATGTCAAGTCAAACAATGGTCGAGAAGGCATCTGGAAGATGGGTTGTCTTGCGTCTGATTTTAATGTATTAAAGTATAAATGAAGATAGGTCTAGGAGCAGTTCAGTTTGGTGTAGATTATGGCGTTTCCAATACACATGGGAAAACTACTAAACATGAAGTATCTCAGATACTTCAGTTTGCTTATGAGAATGGAATAAGTGTGATTGACACGGCTACATCTTATGGGAGCTCAGAAAATATTCTTGGAAAAGTTATTACTAATGATGATTGGAGGTTTGTGACAAAGACTCCTCATTTTTCTGACAATTCTCTTAATAGTACACATGTAAACCAATTAAAAGAATCATTTAATCAATCATTATTCAACCTTAGAAAAAAAAATATTTATGGATTATTATTACATTCATGTGATGATCTTTTAAAGCCTGGAGGGGAGTTAATATTTCGGGAAATGGAACGACTTCGAGAAATTGGCATGGTTAAAAAAATAGGGGTTTCAGCGTACAGTAGTAAACAAATTTCGGCCATTTTGGGTAAATTTAATATTGATTTAATTCAACTTCCAATTAATATATTTGATCAGCATCTTTTTGTAGATGGGTGGCTTGAAAAGCTTAAAAATAATGACATAGAAATACATGCAAGAAGTGTTTTTCTTCAAGGTCTATTGCTAATGTCAATAGGTTCTATTTCTCCATATTTTTCACCAATTAGAGAAAAAATAGAGATGTTTTCTCAATCGGCAAAAGATCTGTCTTTAAGTAAATTAGAGTTAGCATTAGGATATGTGATGGGCATTAATGAGATAGATAAAATAGTGGTTGGCGTTAATACAATTGAACAATTGAGAGAAATTATAGAGGCTACACAAGTAAAAGTTAACCCTATGGAATTTACAGATGTGTCTATAAATAATCCTATATATACGAATCCTTCGTTATGGAAAATATGACTCAAGATGTAAATTTTTCACAATATGACACTATATTGTGCGATAGTTTGCAAGCACTGGATTGGGCGTACCAACAGGGGTTGTCGTGTGATGCGATAGTTCGTACTAGTGCACCAGCGTTGTTGTGGAACAAAAATCCCAATATACAAAATATCGAAGCCAGGTGGACTGTTGGTGAGCAAAAAAAATTTCAAAGTACGATTTTGAAAATGACCGAGGATTCATTTGATTTAACGTTGAATATTCCTGGTGTTGTACGCGAGTTGGCGCTTGCTATTTCTCAATCTACATATCGCTTCCAGAAGATCCTATATAAAGCTGCTTGTTTGGAAGAGAGTGATTTTACTGAAGCTAGGCTGTTTATCTATGTAGATGGGAAAACTGGTCCGGCAGGCAATATGATGAACTCCCCATGGGAACAATTACTTTCACCTAATCCATTATTCTCAGTGGTAGATTACACCTTAAAAAATGATGAGTGGAAAATGCTTACTACGCATGGAGTTTCTTATTGGCAACGTCTTAAGATAGCAGGCTTTGAAACCATTGTTTATCGTATGGCAAAAAAACTAATGAATAAGCTCCCTGGTTGGATATTTGTCAAGGAAGTTTTGATTCCGAATGAGAATGAATTAAATATAGAGATTGCATCCTCATTGGCTTTGCGTGGCGTGAAAATCACAGACATACAATTAGGAGGCTTGTCAGATATTGAGAATGTGAAACTAGATGTTGATACTACTCTAATATATGATGCAGTCCTACCAATTATGCGTAAAAGAGTGGAGCAGTGGGTGACTATATCCGCTGTAGAAATAACCATGGAGTTGTTTAAATCCTATTTGAAAGAGCAATTAAATCAGTTTCAACTTTTGACAGATGGTTGGGAAAAGGTTGTAGAAAAAAGTATTACGACAAACCGGAAGCTTGTTGTGTTAGTAAATTCTCCAGCTAATATAAAAGGTCAGACTCTCTCATATGTCTGCCGGAAAAACGATATACCACTAATTTCTTCTCAACATGGTGTAACTACAGAAATTAGCAAAGAGCATAGAATACTACATGTTGGATTCGATAATAGCGTAGCAGATGTTATGTTTTCTTATAATAAAAAGATTGTAGATATCGAGAAAAATACATATTTTAATAAGTCCAGGCATTATGTAGTTGGTATGCCTAAACGCCTTATAAGAATGAAAAATACCCAAACTCAAGATAAATCATTACCACCGATTGTATACATATCAACTAATTTATACCGTATGGGTTTTTCTATATCAAAGAAAACAGACTATAAAAATGCCAGAAATGAACAAAATTTGATTATGAAGGTTTTAGCTAGATTGCCACATAAGGTGCGTTATAAAACTTACCCAGAAGATAACCGCAGATATGCTGATATAGATCCTGTATTTAATAATGTAGAAAGTGCAGACAATATAGAGCTATTCTCTGCAAAAGTAGATATGCGTTATCTGATTTCTAGACATAGTATTTTTGTAACTACCTGTGCTACCAGCACTATAGGATGGCCAGTAATGTCTGACAAACCAGTAGTTTTTATTAATTATAGAGATACGTTGCCATTGACGGACGAGGCGTATACGAGTATATCTAAGGGCATATTTATGTTCAATGGCGACGATAAGAATTTCCACTCAAGTTTAAGAGATTTTCTCTCACAACCAATAGATGTGATTGAACGCTTGTGGCAGGAAAAAAAGAATGCGCGTGAAGAGATGGTTCAAAACTACTTTTCTGCTTACAAAAATGGTAGAGCAGGTAAACGAGCAGCACAAATAATATTAAGAGAGTGTTTATTATAGTTTTATGCGTGTTATTGCCATAGTACAAGCAAGATTAGGCTCAACCAGGTTGCCTAACAAAGTTATTAAAGAAATAGTTGGTAAACCTATGATTGAAATATTATTAACACGGTTGTCTCAGTCAAAAGAAATAAATCAGATTGTAGTTGCCACGTCTACAGAACGTGAAAACGACAACCTACAAATTTTAGTTGAGTCACTTGGATACGAATGCACTAGAGGTAGTGAGAACGATGTTCTTAATCGTTTTTATAGTTCAGCTAAAAAAATTGGTGCAGATGTGGTTTTACGTATTACTGGAGATTGTCCTTTGGTTGACTCAGAGATGGTTGATACGTGTATAAAAGAGTTTAAATCATTGGCAGTTGATTACTACAGCAATACTATGCCAGAAACATTTCCAGATGGTTTGGATATTGAGGTGATGTCATTTTCTTCCTTGGAGAGGGCTCATAATGAAGCAGAATCTCTATTTGATAGAGAGCACGTTACGTCTTATATTCGTAATTCAGAAACATTTAGTAAAGGTAACCTAACTAACCCTGAGGATTTATCCAAAAGAAGATGGACTGTTGACGAACCAGAAGATTTTATTATTATAAATAGGATTTTTGAGTATTTTTATCCAAATATTCTATTCAGCTGGAAAGATGTGTACGATTTACAAAAAAATAATCCTAGTTCTTTTACAGAAAATGAACAGATAAAAAGAAACGAGGGGTGTAATTTGAACACAGGACAGAAATTATATAAAAGAGCTAAAAGGGTTATTCCCGGCGGTAATATGCTACTTTCTAAAAGGCCAGAGATGTTTCTACCTGGTAAATGGCCAGCCTACTTTAGCAAAGCTAAAGGCTGTAAAGTTTGGGATTTAGACGGCAAGGAATACATCGATATGTCGATTATGGGTATTGGTACCAATACATTAGGTTATGGACATCCTGAGGTAGATGAAGCCGTTATCAAAACTGTAAAAGATGGTAATATGTCAACCTTAAATTGTCCAGAAGAAGTCTACTTAGCAGAAAAACTAATTGAGATTCATCCGTGGGCTGATATGGTGCGTTTTGCAAGAGCAGGGGGCGAGATTAATTCAATTGCTATTCGTATTGCACGTGCATCTACAGGCAGGGACAAAATTGCATTCTGTGGTTATCATGGTTGGCATGACTGGTATTTGTCTACAAACTTAAATAACGATAAAAATCTTGATGGACATTTATTGCCTGGTCTACAGCCTAATGGTGTTCCCAGGGGATTAACAGGTACTACATTACCTTTTAACTATAATGATATTGAGCAGCTTGAGCAGCTAATTAAAGATAATCATGGTGAAATTGCAGCTATCAAAATGGAAGTTTCCAGAAATGAAGATCCTAAGGATAACTATTTACAAAAGGTCAGAGACCTTGCGACAGAAAACAATATTGTCTTAATTTTTGATGAGTGCACTTCGGGATTTAGAGAAACATTTGGTGGTTTACATAAAAAATATGACGTTGAACCTGATATTGCTATTTTTGCCAAAGCACTCGGCAATGGTTACGCGATTTCTGCTTGCATTGGGAGACAAGAGTTTATGCAAGCAGCGCAACAAACCTTTATTAGCTCTACTTTTTGGACCGAGCGTATTGGTCCAACTGCAGCATTAAAAACACTCGAGATTATGGAAAGGGAAAAATCATGGGAATCAATCACCCAAATTGGTAACAATATCTCTAATCAATGGCAGAGTCTATCAGATAAGCATAACTTGAGTATTAGCACTTGGGGCATTCCGGCACTTAGTGGCTATACATTTAATGCGCCTAATGCACTTTCTTATAAAACATTAATTACGCAAGAGATGCTAAAGAGGGGTTATCTTGCTGCTAACAGTGTTTATGCTTGTACAGAGCACACAAAAGAACTGGTAGATGGTTACTTTGCAGAACTTGACCCAATATTTGCAACCATTAAAGAATGTGAAGATGGTAGAGATGTTAACTCCCTCTTGGAAGGTCCACTTTGTCATAGTGGGTTTAAACGTTTAAATTAATGAGAGTTGTTTTTCGTGTTGACGCCTCTTTGCAAATGGGCACAGGCCATGTAATGCGCTGTCTAACTCTGGCAGAAGTATTTAAAGTAAACGGTGCAAATGTCGAGTTTATTAGTCGTAAGCATGAAGGGAACTTAATAGATAAGATCCGTTCAAGCGGTTTTAATGTTTTTGAGTTGGGACTCATGGCAGAGAAAGAAATTGACGATAAATTGTTTCATTCTCACTGGTTGGAGACAACTCAGCAACAAGATGCTAGAGATTGTGCAGATGTATTGCAAGAAACTAAAGTAGATT
>Ga0209662_1001455_pt1 | contig 10952 bp, 9 predicted proteins | sample SaaInlV_150m_DNA_4_FD_184662 | JGI IMG/M metagenome (GOLD analysis project Ga0209662, IMG submission 184662) | Marine microbial communities from expanding oxygen minimum zones in the Saanich Inlet - SI072_LV_150m_DNA (SPAdes) (version 2) | ecosystem: Environmental > Aquatic > Marine > Intertidal...
CGGTTTCGGCTTTGGCTACACAAATATCATTTTGAAAGATCTGCTGATAGAAATGGATGGAGCTGTTGCCCACCTTGATGATGCCAGTCCCGATCTCTACGATGCCCGGCCAGGTGATCTCCTTGAGGTAATCCACCTTTAAAGAGGCAACCACAAAGCTGCAGTTTTCTGCGAGAACGGGATGCTCCACACCGTATAAGATCTCCACTCGCCCTGTTTCAAAAAAGGTCGCCATGGTGGCATTGTTGACATGTCCCTGCCGGTCCGTATCACCATAGCGGAGCTTATCATAGGTTTGAACGGGGAATGCTTGATATGACAGTTGCTTCATCTGGGTCCTCTAACAGGTTTTGAACTATTGCGGGTCAATGCACAGGCTTGTTTCAATGACAGATCCTGAAAGCCGGATTTGTCAGGTCATTCAGGCCTTGGGGTGAGGCGCAAAAGGCGACCGCCTTCTCGATCTTCCAAAACCCACAGGGCCCCCTGGGGACCTTGCTCTACTTCTCGAATACGCTTGCCCATATCGAAGCGCTCCACTTCCTGGGCCTGGTTTCCATTGATGCTGACCCTGATGAGAGCCTCAGATCGCAATCCACCGATGAAGGCATTCCCACGCCAGGCAGGAAATTGGTCACCATTATAAATGATCAGACCTGAAGGCGCAATGGTAGGGACCCAATATTCCTCTGGAAGGTGAAAATCCGGACGGGTATCATGATCATCGATGGGAAAACCAGAGTAATGGTTGCCCCAGGATACCAGGGGCCAGCCATAATTCTCTCCGGCAATGATAAGATTGAACTCATCCCCATGCTGGGGACCCATCTCATGGGTCCAGAGTTGTCCCTGCTCATTAAAAGCGATTCCCAAGAGATTACGATGACCCAGTGTCCAGAAAGATTTGGCCAGGGACCCCTTGTCCTGGAAAGGATTGTCGGGGGGAATGGAACCATCGTCATTCAGACGGGTCACCTTGCCCAGATCCTGGGTCCAGCTCTGGGCTGGTTCTTGTTTCTGACGATCCCCTGAGGTGATGAAGAGGTATCCCTGAGGACCAAAGGCCAGACGGTGGGAGTAATGCCCTTTGCCTGTGACCTTGGGGCTTTGGCGCCAGATGATCTCAATTTGCTCCAGCCTTGGTCGCGTCGTGAGTTGGAGTCGTGCCCGGGCTACCACTGCGCCTCGTTTTCTATCTGGCCCAGATTCGGCATAGGAAAAATAGACCAGCTGATTCTGCAGGTATTGGGGGTGAAGAATGATATCGCCCAGCCCCCCCTGACCCCCATAGGCGACTTCGGGGACGCCCTGGACCGGCACTTGAGAACCACTTTCAAGGTGAACAAGGAGTAGCTCTCCTGTTTTTTGAGTCACCAGCAATTGTCCATCTGGTAAGAAGGTCATGGCCCAGGCTTCATTGAATGTTCCATAACTGTGGGACATCATTTCTGAGCCAGCACTTCCTGTAATTCTGCTCTCGGCGCGGTTTACTGAGGGCAATCCTGCAGCCAGAAGGATCAGGAGGATGCTGGTCTTTCGAAGAGATACCATAGGCTGGAATATACACCGTCCTTTACCATATTCATCCTCTGGGACATAAAAATCCATACATCCACCCTGCGCGGCACAGACCCAACAGTCCAAACTTTCAAGTTTCGATTCTCTAAGCCCTTCTTAAATTGATTTTCTATGCAACATGATACCCAGATTGTGATACGTCAATACCTCCCGGACACTTTTCATTATATTTGAAGAGATACATTGGAGGTAAAGGTGAACAGGGAAACAAGAGAAGAGTTACGGGTTCGATACAAACAAACTATTCTTGAAGTAGCAAAAGTAAGTGGAAATACAGCCAGAACATGCCGTGAATTTGGTGTAGCCACGTCGTCCTTCTATGACTGGAAGAAGAGATACGATGAGCAGGGAAAAGCTGGATTATACAAGATTAAACCCGTCCCATATTCCCACCCTAAACAGCTAAAACCATCTGTAATTAAATTGGTTCTCAACCTTAGAACAGAGTACCAATTGGGACCAGAGAGAATACGGTTGTACCTGGACCGTTTTCATGGCATCCAGGCATCCGAATCAACAATCTATCGTACGCTAAAGAGGCATGGCATTAACAAGTTAGCAAAGGGGCAAAGGAAGCGTTCAATTCACACAAAACGCTATGCTAAAACAGTACCTGGTCATCATGTCCAGGTAGATGTTAAGTTCTTGACATTTAAGGATGTAGAGGGTCATCGTGTAAGACGCTTTCAATATACTGCAGTTGATGATGCTACCAGGATACGGGCACTGCAGATTCACCCTAAACACAATCAGATCTGTGCTATAAAGTTTATTAATTATGTCATTGAGAAGTTTCCCTTCAGAATCCATACCATCCAGACTGATCGGGGGCATGAATTTCAGGCGCGTTTTCATTGGCATGTTGAAGATCAGGGGATGGAGCACCGATACATTAAAGCTCGAACACCCCAATTGAATGGGAAGGTTGAGCGTTCTCACAGAACGGATCAGGATGAGTTTTACCAGCTCCTAACCTATAAGGATGATGTGGATCTTGGTAAAAAGCTTCTTGCCTGGGAGAACTTCTATAATTTTGATCGGCCTCATCAATCTCATGGAGGAAAAACCCCTTATGAGGTCATGAAGTGTCTCTTAACTTAAAGGACAAATACTCCGGTGGGTATTGACGTATCACACTACTAATTTACAGAGGAGAAACAGAATGAAATTACATCATGTAGTCTTTTTAGCATTATTTGCCAGTGTCTTGTTCCTTGGGTGTGCTTCGATGATACCAACTTCCACTGGCACAACCGAACAGGAAGAGCAATTAGGTTCCGTTTCAGAATTCCCTGACAAAGCAAAGGATGAACTTTTTGACTTGGCGATGCAGTGGGTCGCAAGAACTTATAATTCAGCAAATGATGTTGTTCAGCTTAAGGACAAAGGAAAAGGACAGATTATCTGTAGGGGAATTGGTTCTGCCCCGATGGATTTTGGTTTTCAACGAAACTTTCGGTATACGATGATTATTGATGTGAAGGACGGAAAGCTCCGCACGAGATTTGAGAATATCACTAGCGAAAAAATTGGAGATATGGCTGGACCGAATATGGCAATGCAATGGGAGTATGTGGCATCGTACTTCAAATTGCTAAATGCTAATTTATTTGCAGCAATCAGCGGCGGTGATTCGGAAGAAAATTGGTAAATTGATTTCAGAATCGCAGCAAATTATATATTAACTAGCAAAGCAAGTCTCAAGTTAACAACGGCTTCAAGCTGACTCACACAAAGGGTGTGCAAATCAAAAATGATGTGGATGGATACAGATAACTTATCAAGCGATGCTTTCTTGGGATACAGCTTAAGCTTAAGGCGGTATACCGAGACAGATAGGAGATAAAATGAATGATGTGAATCCCGCCCTTGGCGAAGAGATGAAGGAAGTAGTAAGACATCAAATTCGTAGCAATGATCCCCCTGAGACTAAGAAAACATATGACCGTCTGATCAAACAAGGAGTTGTTGAAGATGAAGTCATGCGCCTACTTTCTATAGTTGTAGCTTCAGAGGTATTCGATGTTATGAAAAAAGGTGAGCCATTCAATCTCGAGCGCTATATAATCAAGTTGGACAAATTGCCCTCAGTGCCCACTTAAATGGGAGATAATTATGGCCAGGCGAGCCAATAGGGAGCCATGTGAACAATAAGACTGAAAATAAATTACTCAGTTTGCCTGTGATGCTTATTATCCCTGTTTTGTCGATAGCGAGCATTCCACTTGATTTTCTAATCGAGGGAGAGCTAAACTACAACTTTGGTCCGATAAAAATATTATTGTATCTAACACTTGTCCCAGGGATTACTCCTTTCTTTGTTATTGATGTGATTGTAGCCTCGTGCATATTCTTTATAGTTCATTGGATTCTCTTAAGAAGTAATCGAATGCGACTTCTTCTAGTCATAGTGTTAACTTTCATCATACAAATTATGCTGGTGGTCACCCTTAACTTGGCATTCCTTCTACCTGAGGGTTTGTAGGGAAATGGTCCTCTTCCTGTCCCACAAAACCCAGTAATAGCACCATTTACTCACCAAATTTCAAAACTTTTTCAAAATAGTCACTTTTTAGTCACTGACTCCCTGCAAACCCTTATATAGCTTAAAAGGCAACGGATTTCTAATCCGTAGGTCACAGGTTCGAGCCCTGTCCGGAGTACACCTTAAACCCCTTGTAATTCAAAGAGTTACGAGGGGTTTCTTTTTGGTGCACAGTCTATAGTTTTCTATCCTGTCCCGTTATTTGGGACATTATGGGAAATAAAATGGACACTTTTTGGACACCTAAAAAGGGCTGATTGGATAGAAAACCTTATACAGTAAGGATTCTATGGAAAATGGCCAGGTATAGGCGTTTGCGTCCAGTTATAGGACAAAAAAAACGCCCAGCAAATGCCAGGCGTTTCATTTTAACACATGCATAAAACTCACCAAACACCATCCAACATACTAATGCTGTCTTTCAGGTTCGAATCAAGTAGATGGATATAAGCTTGTTCGGTCACCTTCACCGATGAATGTCCCAACAGCTTTGAGACGACATATGTTTACCGACTAACATTAAGGATGAAATATTTTTAGCAATCAGTAATATTGATATTAGTCTGGCGCAATAATTGCAATAAAAACTAAGTTCAGATTCAACTAACTATAGAAGGGGAAAATGATGAGCTTTAAAAGCTTAAAGTTATTTTTGTGGGTGGGGATCCTGATGTGTATGATACTTTCATCGGGATGCTCGTTGTTAGACAATGTATCTGCTAAACCGGAAAACCCAATCGATACGCTCTTGCTGGATAAAGTACAGAGGTATATGGATGTGAGTCAACTTGGGTATTCCGTTATTGGATCACAGGAGTACACAGCTCTCCTTGAAAAGATCCCAGCAAAATACAATAGCAATCGCCTATTCTTAGCCCGGGTGGATCAATTTGCTCTTGGGCAAGCTTATGGTGATATCGACCAGTGGGATTTGGCTTTAGAAAATGGGCTGATAAAAGGATTATTGTCAAGTGGGTATAAGGTTTCAGAGAAACTGGATTTTGTAGCCCGCAGAAACTCAAATGAGATTGTTGGAACTTCTCCCAATGATGCCTTCTATATGCACGGTATTGATCTAGAGGACCACTCGGTGATAACGGATGACTACCACGCTCCTTTACTGCTGGAATATCAGGTGATAGAATTTTCTGAGACTCTTAACTCTGTCGTCATGTATTTCAGGATGGTTGACCTGAATTCAATGAAAATCCTTGCATCAACAATCGTGAAGACCGGTCAGAGTTTTGAGCAGTTGAGTAGCACCCCCACAAGTGAATACGATAGAGCATATACTGCAATAGCAGGGTATAATTTTCCGGAATCATTGTTCCATTCGCTATCAAAAACTGCGGTTTTGGATATTGATATTCTAAATATTACAGGGGTCTATAAAACGGAGCCTTCAAAATTGATGATGGCTGTAGAAAACGGCTTAATATCAGGGTTAATCGACAATAATATATATAATTCTGAAAATGCATTCCTTGTTGAGAAGTCAAAAGGATTCAAGCTGAAATATCCAGCTATTTATAATAGCATTGTGTTTAATACGAGCCCAATCCTTTACGAGGAGTGGAGTGAATTCATTGAAGCTACTAGCTGTTCAGAACTTATCATGTACAGATATATTAAGGACGAAGGATTGTTTGTCAAGGTTGTTGACGCCAGGCAAAATGGTAGGGTATTATTTTCAGACGTTATCCCTTTTAATGATAGCCAAGACAAAGGTGTGTTTCTAAACCACAAAACAGTTGCTGATAAATTTGCAGCTTCTTTCGATTATAACTTAGTCAATAGCAAAAAGTTGATGTTGATTGATGGTGATAAACAATCAATCCCAGAAAACAACTATACTGAAAATCGTATGAAGTACAACGAAATGCATCTTGCGATTGAAGAAGGTATAATCTCTGCCCTGGTAAATGGATCTATTGACAATGATTACGAAGTTTATGAGAAGCTAAAAACATTATACCTCAAGCGGTCGTGGATGTATGAAGATAAAGTATTTAATCTCAACCCTTTATATTTAGATGATTGGAAACAATTGAGAGAGTTCGGTGTGGATGTCCTTATTTTGTACAATAATCTAATTCCATATGAAAATTTACAGAGCACCTTTCCTGCATATAAAAAGGTAGCGGTTGGATATAGGGTAATTGATCTCAAATCGGGTGATGTTATCTCTGTTGGAGAGCTGACCAATCTTGAAGGGGATGAAAAATGAAATCAAAATTATTAATGATCTTGCTAGCAACGAGATTGCTTTTGGGAGCATCTTCTTTTACGACAGCGGATCCTCCAATGATGTATATATATCATTTTGTGGCATATGACTCAAGTACCACTATTATGCATAATGATTACCCCAACATCACAGATACACAGGGGTTGGACGATAGTAATAATTCAATAGATAAAACTGCTAGTCTGGAAATGGTCGAGCCTAAAATTATTTCCGCAATGGTGACCTCAGCTGTAGCCAAGTACAAGCAAATGAAAATTGCTGGAGAATCTATTCAGAGTAGGATTGCCAATGAAGATGTCATGCAAATGGTAAAATCATACGCATATCCCAAGGAGACCGACTACATCATGTTGGGTGAGATAAACGTGATCGGTGCAGGCATGCGACGTGATGGAAAACCACTTGAACCACTTTTTGGGGGTGGTATCCAATACGAAATCGATCTGAAAGTGATTGATGTATCCTCCCAAGACATCATTAGTGCAAAATCAATCTCTGTAAAGATCTCAGATTTAAATTCCATAAGGGAATCGATCAATACCGTCATAGATGATTTGATGGTTGATATATTAAGTCCTTTTCTCTCCAACATTATTCTTTACGCCGACACGACCAGTGCTGGCAAGATCCTTTGGAATACTTTAGTTATTCGACCCGTTCAAACAATGGTCAGTGGGAAAACTGCGCAAACCACAGATAAGGATCTTGAAATGGCAGTGACCACTTCCTTTCAAGAAATGAATGCCATGATGCCTGAACTATTATTGGCGGATTCTGTGCAAAGCGATGAGTATATGCTTATATCAACTTCATTCGACAGAAAATTAAGGAGTTGGTTCCTGCAAGGTGAGTATTATTTCAAAGTTTATCTCAAAGACTATGCAGAAGCAGAGTATTATGAGGAAACAATTACAGTTGAAGCATTACGGGGAAAGGCTTTTTCTGTCAAATTGTTACCACCACCACCGCCACCACCACCGCCACCACCACCGCCACCAGCCTATGGTGACCTGCAGATAAGCAACATTCAAAACAATATTGGCTTTGAAGTCTACCAGATGGATGGAGCAGGCGAGTTGACGCGTATTGTGCGAGGGTACAACAAAAACAACAGCATTCAACATTCAATATCCACATTTGCTAAGGGCAATATTTCTAACAAGAATCAAAGTGTTTTCTACGAGGATTTGCCACTAGGAACATATGTTGTTACAGGGTATGGCAGAGCGGAAGAGTCCTTCCCAGGTAAACATTTTGTAAAATTGTACGAATCCGTAGCTGATACTGTGATCATCTCTAGGGGGGGGGAGAAAGTCACTTCAATTATGACAGATGTTGAGAATAGGTCAGGAAGGGATGTGGTTATCTATTTTGACCCCTTCCCCATGTCAGAAAATGAAGAGTACAGACTTTATATGGATGACTCGAAAAATCCATTCACAATAGTATCTGTTGTTGGCGAACTTCATATTGAAGGTATCCCCACAGATTTCTCGGGGACAATGACGGCTATGAGGGATGGTTTTTCTCCCGCAGTGATACCAATTGTTGAGGGAAATGAAAAGGCGTACTTGTTGGCTAGTATGACTATTCCAGCGAAATCTGATCAAAAGAAAGAGAAAATGACCATAGGCTCATTTTTGAAATAAGTAAGAGTAAGCAATGTTTGATATAAAAAAGGGGTTCCAGGGAACCCCTTTTTTATTGGGTAAATGTTTCTCGGTTGACTGAAAATGTCACTAGATTAGCAATGAATACTGTTCAAGTGTGATCGATTCTCAATAATATCATTTCCGTCTAATTTAAGAGCCAGGAAACCAGACTCCCATCCCTGTGGCCAGTAACAAATTGATGATCGTTAAGGAATTCAAGCGCTGTCACCGGAGCTCGCTTCTGTATATTCTTGGCAAGGATTCTCCAGTCAATGGCATCTACTACAAGAATACCGCCATTTACCAAACCGATCACGAGGATGTCTTCAGTAGGCGAATATGAGATTGCAGATACTTCCCCCTCTTGTATCGTAACTGTTTTCCGCAAGGCAATACCTGGTTTTAACCATTGGTTCCCAATAAATCTCGTTTCAGAGTAGGGTGATCGATCCCATACTAGCAATTCACCCGTCCTATTGACGGAGACTAAACTATTTCCCTCATGTGCACTAATTAGGTCAAGCCCACCGCTCTGCCGGGTATTCTCGGAAAATATCTTTGCCTCTGAGTCAAAATGGTATAGGTCGAGGTTGCCAACATTATCAAAGGAAATGAGAGCTTTATCATCGCTATTTACTGATAATGAAATGACTCTTGCGGAAAAGAGGGGGGCTGTAGATAAGTGTTGCTGAGTTTCAATATCCCAAACATCCAATTGACCTTTCATGTTTGAAGTATAAAGTTTTGTATCATCGTTTGAAATCGTGATTGCGGTTATTCTGTGGCTAGAGGCTTTCAACTGAAATGGGTTACCCCATCTTGAAGTATCCCACAAGTAAATAACACCATCGGCTCCTGTGACGAAAAGGTATTTTCCCGATTCTGTGAGTGAACTGTGGACAAAATTCCAATAAGGATATTCAAAAATGGATCGATGACTATAATTATTTAAAAATTCCCATTCATAGATTTCGCCCTTTTCACCAACAGAGTAGAATATTTGATCGTTGGATATAATGGCAGTTACCGGTCCCCTATGTACTTGGAAAGTTGACAGGGGTGAAATACTTAAGGTATTTGCACCTAGCCGTATGGCCCTAACTGGGATCTCACGAATTTCAGCAGTTGGGGAGCTGGCATCCACTAGTGCTGCAATGGCAGATGGGATGTGATTAAAGATGCTAGTTATGGAGGGAGGAATTTGAAGATTAACAGCTTTTTCTATGCTCCCAGAAGAATTATTGATGAGCTTAAAGTCTAAGGTATAAAAACCGTCTAAATTATTTACTTTCCCAAAAATTGAGAATTGAGCTCCGATAAGCTCACCAGGGTTGATGGTTGACGAATTTTTCACGAGCCCAGATAGCGATAGTTTATGTTCTTTTAAGATTAGATCTAATTCGCTTCTTTCAATAACATTGTAGCGGTTTGACTCCCTTACAGCATAGATAACTCTGGCTTCAATTGGAGCTAAGATATCATTTTCAAATCCTTCGGTAGAAATAGAAACCATCACAACCTGTTTATTGTTTTCGGAAAGGCCGAGGCACAGTTGGATAAATACCAGAAATAACAACCCAATACGTTTATATATATAATTCATGGTTAATGCTCTTTGTTAGTAGTCATCTGCTTGAAAAACGGTAATATTTAGTTTAAACAAATGTGGTGAAGAAAACTAAACTTAATATCACGACTAGGCAATATCATACTTATTGGTACATCGCATACCTAACCTCTAGCCAAACCCGACCTACGAAGTGATATGGGCTATTCTGTTGATGCATAGTTTAGACTAATGTATCCAGTCCCTAAAAAATGGCTGATTGGATAGAAAACCTTAGCGGATATAGGTTTCATGAAATGTGGCCAGGTATAGGACTGTGAGACAGGATGCAGGACAAAAAAAAGCCCAGCGAATGCCGGGCTTCTCAGTATGGATCAAGCTTAAAGGCTACCATAAGCCATCCAATACCCCGACTTCATCTTTAAGGTTCGAATCAAGAAGATGTATGTAGGCTTGTTCTGTCACCTTCACTGATGAGTGTCCCAAAAGTTTTGATACAACATATATATCAACTCCTGATTGTACAAGTTTGCTTCCGAACGTTCTGCGAAGTCCATGAAGTGTACCATCGAGAATTCCTGCATTAGTGATGTACTTCTTTATTTTCTTGTACATGTAATCATAGTCGAAGTTGAAAGGATGTTCGAGCTTCTGTTGGAATTTCCGCTTCTTCAGAATGTCAAACGCCTTGTTGTCCAAAGGCACTAGCCGTTCCTTGTCGAACTTTCCACGCAGTCGAATCATTCTACCTTTAAAATCAACATTCTCCCAAGTGAAATTAGGCAGCAAAAGCTCAGCCCGTCTTGCACCAGTGTGTAAATACATCTGGATAAGATCCATATAATTTGAATCATCCACCTCGTTAAGTATCTTTTCTATCTCATCGTCAGAAAATGTTTGAGGTTCTTTATTCTCAGCGGGCAACAATTTTACACTCATGATCGGATTGATCTGGACGTAATCATGAGCGATTAGGATATTGAAGAATGATTGTAAAGTTCTGAGCTCAGCATTTACAGTTGCAGGGCTTACTTTGCATTCATCTATCCGATAGTGAACATATTGTCGGATGGTTGAGGCAGAAGTAAGAATCATCTGCAAACCGTTATATACAAGCCCCTGCCCTAAAAACCAGGGGCTATTTATACACATTGTTTCCTATCCAACTCCCGCAACACGCAAAACACGCAGCTTTAGAGTCCAACGGTATGTTACCAGTATGTTGTGTCTGTAAGTATAATAGAAACAATGCGAGGCAAATGATTAGAAATCGTTTGTCGTATCCAATTCTGATTTGCGGTGTTGTTGTGTGTAGATTGGGTGGAATGAGTAGAGGCTGGAGTCAGCATTAAGGATCCGAAT
>Ga0209662_1001457_pt1 | contig 10942 bp, 15 predicted proteins | sample SaaInlV_150m_DNA_4_FD_184662 | JGI IMG/M metagenome (GOLD analysis project Ga0209662, IMG submission 184662) | Marine microbial communities from expanding oxygen minimum zones in the Saanich Inlet - SI072_LV_150m_DNA (SPAdes) (version 2) | ecosystem: Environmental > Aquatic > Marine > Intertidal...
TCAAATTTCATCTTCCAACTCTGTCAACCATGCTGGGGCTAACTCAATCTGGATTTCCGGCGAAAGTCCGGAAGCCCTCTCAAATACATATTGTAATTGTTGCGTAATGTTTCTACTCCTTATTGAGTTTGCAAGGCTCATCAATTCTGGATAGTTTAACATATTTCACATTTTCCTGAAAAGATAAAATTCAGTAGCCACGTATTCCGTGGCGGTAATACACATATTCCTGACACCCTTACTAATTGTACGATAGCCCCGCACACCGTTGCGTAAAAAACACAATTTGAATTGTAGGCCGGGTTAGTCGTTAGTAACCCGGCTTTTCGATTGAATTGTGGAATGTATATCTTTGCCGGGTTACGGCATTGCCTAACCCGGCCTACATAAAAATAATTTCAATTTTGTCCGAGCACAATTAGCAATTGCACGGTAGTCACGCATTCCGAGCGGGTAACTCAAAACTGGAGAATCAACAAATGAAAGGATTGTGTACCTTATCTTCGGTTGATATTTGAAGGTAAACCCAAATCGTAACCCGGTATGTAAGCTTAAATTGTGAAATGGGAAAAATATGTCGCTATGACGAACTATTGCTGTGCACTATGTTTCAGAGTTGTGTCTACAGTTCTACGAGATTCCACTTGCGTGCAAGGATCATGAGTAATACTATATATTTTGGTAAAATATTTTCCATACTCACTGATAAATAACGTGTCTAAATCTACGACTCAACTTTTGGAAATAATAGATCAGTCAGATCAGGAAAAAGTTTCTTATTTTATGGGTCTTTTGCTCAGCCAATCTAAATACAGTGCCATGCAAAAAGAGATTTCTTTACGCAGAAAAGAAATTCGGCAGGGAAAAAGTTTGACACATAAAGAGATCTGGAACGAGCTTCAAATTTAAGCTGATCTATGCAGGCAGTGTTTTGAAAGATTTAAGAAAAGTTTCTCCTGATCAACTCCCTAAAATTAAAAACTCTGTTGCGGAATTGGAATTTTTTCCAAATTTCTCCCAAGTTAAAAAGCGGTTTCGTATCGAGTTATTGTCAAAAGTGGTGTTTGAGTTAAAAATCAAGCGGCAATCCGGATTTCCGGAATCACCTCGATTCCATCAGAGAATTGTACACCTTCAATCACCTTTGCCAGGTAATCAAAGCCACGTAACTTTCTCCAATTTTTTTCTGCACATTGTCCCAGCTTAAACATCATGTGCAGCATCCCTTCCCGATTGAGACAACCTTTGGCTCTTCTGGTTCTGTGCCTAATAGTCCCAAAGGTAGATTCAATTGGATTGCTGGTTCTTATACTTTGCCAGTGTTTAGCAGGAAAATCATAAAAGGCCAGTAACTCTTCACGATCCTTCTGAAGGGAGAGCGTAGCCTTTGGGTATTTGTCCTGATAGGTTTCAATGAAAAGCTCAAAGGCTTTCTCCGCATTGATTTTAGTCTCTGCCTGCCAGATTTGATGTATGGCCTCTTTAGCTTTGGGCTGTGAGGTTTTGGGCAGAGAGTTAAGAATATTAGCCGTCTTGTGTACCCAGCAGCGCTGATGACGTGTCTGAGGATATACTTCATCCATGGCAGCCCAAAACCCCATGGCACCATCACCAATAGCCAACTGAGGGACATTCATACCACGGCTTTTGAGTTTTAGTAGAACCTCTCTCCAGCTTTGAGTGGATTCTCGCACACCATCCTCGATGGCCAGGAACTTTTTTTGACCCATCTCGTTGACTCCAATGATAACCAACGCGCAAAGTTTGTCTTGCTCTGACCTTAGACCTGAATAGATACCATCCGCCCAAATATAGGCCCATTGATCTTTATCAAGAGGAGTCTCTCGCCAATGCTGATATTCAGTAGCCCATTCACTCTTTAGTCGTGAGACTGTACTGGCAGAGAGACCCTGAGCATCATGACCGACCAGGACTTTTAAGGCTTCTCCCATCTCTCCGGTAGATACACCTTTGAGGTACAGCCATGGTAATGCCGCCTCCAGGGATCTCGTTTTTCTGACATAGGGCGGAACCAATGCAGAACGGAAAGTGAGTGGCTCACCATCTCTAGAACGAATCTTGGGAATCCGAACACTGACTGGACCTATTCCCGTCAGTATTTCTCGTTTAGGAAGGTAACCGTTGCGTATTACTGCAACCCTTCCATCATCTGTTAAGCGTTGATGCTGAGACAAATACTCGCTCAATTCCGATTCTACTGCCTGATGTATTAATTGCTGTGCTCCTTCTCTTAAAAGTTCGCTCAAAACATCTGGAACACTTTCTTTATTATTGAACGCTAAAATGCTATTCTTATCCATGGTGGCATATCCTGTTAATTGGTTGATTGTTATTTGACAATTTTAGTCAACCAGATATGCCGCCTTTTTTCAATAACTCAAACACCAGATTCGATTATAACTCGATCCACACAGCTGAAAAATCCGTATGTCCATCGGTTGGCCAAATTATATTTTTATCTTAATTTGATAATAATGTACTGCGAACCTTGTGGGCTCACCATCAGCAACAAAACTCCCTGATTAATGTTTATGTTTTTCAAAGCGTTCTGAAACTCTCTTTCGTCTCTGACCGGCTGCCGATTGACTTCCGCAATCACCATTCCTGCCTTAAGTCCTACCTGAGCAGCGGGAGATCCGGATTCGACTTCAGTGATCACCACTCCTGTTCCGGGATCATATCCGAGACGTTTAACCACATCCGGACTCAGGTCTTGAACAAGTATGCCTAAAACCAGCGAGGATTGTGTTTTAAGCGGTGTAGACGTTGAGGCGGATTTCAGTTCATCGAGAGTGACTTTTATAATTTCCGTTTTACCTTCACGAATCACCTCCAAAGTTACATCAGCCCATGCACCTGCCTCAGCAATATAGTTTCTGAGTTGACTGCTGTTTTTGACTTTTCTCTGATTCACACGAATAACAATATCCCCTTTTATCAACCCCGCAGTTTCTGCCGGAGAAGAAGGCATCACTTTGGTGATTAATGAACCCTTGGTGTTTTTCACTCCAAATGCTTGTGCTAATTCTGCTGTAACATCCTGGATCCCAACACCTAACCAGCCACGGGAAACTTTTCCTTCTGCTATTAAATCCTTCATAATTATCTGCGCCATATTCACCGGCACCGAAAATCCAATTCCCTGGTAACCACCGTTTTTAGAAAAAATGGCGGTATTCACGCCAATCAGTTTTCCTTCAAGATTAATTAATGGTCCGCCACTATTACCAGGGTTAATTGCAGCATCGGTTTGAATAAAATTCTCATAGTCTGTTATGCCTACATTGGAACGACCTTTGGCACTGATGATGCCCAGAGTGACGGTTTGGGTCAATCCAAAAGGATTACCAATGGCAATCACTGTTTCTCCAACTTTTACTTCATCTGAATTACCCATTTGAATTGGATGCAGTTCATCCGCAGCAATCTTAATCACAGCAATGTCTGAAGGAGGATCGGCGCCTATCAATTCAGCTTCGAATTCCTGTCCGTCATGCAGTCTTACCACAATACGGTCTGAGTCTCCAACGACATGATTATTGGTCAAAATATAGCCGTCTTTGCTCACTATGGAACCGCTGCCAAGTCCTTGTTGTTTAAACTGTCTTGCTCCCGGATTATTTTGATTTGAGGGATTTTGTAAGTTGCTGCCTGCCCCGTTAAGAGATTTTTCAACACGAATATGTACGACTGCTTCTCGTACATGTTCCACCATCGCAGCTCTTGCTTTAGAGTCACGAATCATATTCTGAAGTGCAGTCTGATTTACTTCAGAACTTTGAGCAACTGTTGCAAACATCAGCCAAAAAATTAACAAAATGCTCAATTTGGCTGCTAGCTGAGTGTTTTCTTTAGTTTTAATTTTCATAGAAATCATTATTAGTTTTAAAATTATCGTTAACGGTTCAGAGAAATCCTGCTGCCGTAGTTGAAAGAAGATTTAAGAGTATTTATTTTGTGAGAGTCCGAGCCACGGCCGGCAGATTATTGGGCGTTCCACTGCTTTAAATATTCGGACAGCTGTCCAAAATTTGTCAGCAGCAACTCGAACACGGAGATTACTCAATGCCCTCATGTTGATAATACATGAGAAGCTCTTTAAAAAGTTTCCTGCGATTCAAGCAAGGGTTTCATGTATAAAGAATTTTTGAGCGCAAAATCCAAATCCTTGGGAAGATTAGTCACTTCATCAATCGACTCAACTTCCGCCAGTATTTCAGCATAATTCAGGCTGTAAAGCCCATCCACATTTTGAGGCGGCAGAATTTTAATTTGGCCTCCTTGAGCAAAAAACTGTTCAAGAGCGATGCGGATTTGTTCATGGGTGATTTTATTGTGTTTCTTTTTCATATAACCTCTTTTGCGAAATTTATTAGTTTTTTTGAGTTTCTGAAAACTGTACTATATGCATATGCCTTTTGTTTTCATAAACGGTTAATTAAAACATGGATTTAATGAGCATGTTCCATTGACATCAACCTCTGATGAAAATCAACAGGAAATGCACTAAATCTGCAAAAGTATTTTTTGTTGAAAAAGTGAGGAAGATAGAGCAGGGCTTTTATGAGGCGGGCTGTTGTTAATGTAATAGCCAGGTCCGGGGCCATCGGAGCTGAGGCAAAGTTTTAGTGAAACTGAAGTTATTTTCTGGAATGGACGGTTCCATGGATTTAAACCTATTAGCTGACTTGTGCCTGAATGACAGTCAACTCCGTCATTGTAAGGAATGGAGGACTGATGTGCTGTGGAAAGAAGAGATGTGTTTGATTCAGGCTGTGAACTTGAGAAAGGCAGCAACAAGTTAAAGAAGATAACGAGCAGCAGGGATAATCCTGTAACTGCTCCTATCAATAACTTTAGCAGGGCTTTGCTTGAATTTTTCTTGTTGAAAAAATTTTCCATTATTTTCATGAATGACATCCAATGTTCTCTTAGTTCACAACACTTTCAGCAAGTGGACTTTTGTTAGCGTTGCTAAAAGTTTAACAAAACAATATGAAGAAAATATGAAGAAATTATGTGAAGCCTGTGAAGATTCAGGATTCTGTGTGCAGACGATGCGTCTAATTTGGTATTTCCTTAGAAATTATCCACGTCAAGGTCAGTCAACGCTAGCCCCGGACTCCGTTCTTGGGACACAACTGTATGTTTTGGTAATTACGGAGTTGAATTTATTTCATACGTTTTTAAACTCTTTCCGGAACAAGGAAACGTCAGGATTGATAACAGGAAAAAGAGGTGCACAGGATAAAGGGCTAAATTTCTAAATTATACTTCCGTTTTTATATCGGCTGCTTGCAATAACGGTAAAGCCATTTTCTGATAAAGCGCGAAGGAAAATATCAGGATCCCTGCTGCTCCGACGTAATAACGAATCGGCTCAAAATATGTGAGGAGAAAACTTGAGCCGAACAGCAGCAAAAGGAGTTTGTTGCAGATCGAACAACCGAAACCGAGAAAGCCGAAAACACCGCCGATTCCAGCTTTTTTAGTGGCACAGCGTCGTGTACGAATTCCGAAGAATAAGCCAATCAGGATGGATTCCAAACTGAGGATGAGATAATCCCAGTCTGTTACCGGCGTCATGCGGACAAAATACGGGTTGTTCCAAAGTGCAGTCAATGTTCCCATCATCACAAAAACCATTGCTGCGATGATGAGTGAAATGAACTGTTCCTTTAAACTGACTTCTTTCAATCTTTTCATAAAGACACTCTATTTCAGCATTTTATCAATTACGATTTTAAGTGCATCAAAGGGACGTGCTCCGGATTTAAGCACAGTTTCTCCGGTTTTATCTGGGTCCAGTTCCCTTTTCCATCGTAAACCTCAACTATTTATTTTGCGGTTGGATGGAATCGTTTACAAAAAAGACACTCAAAGTCGGAGTATTCAATAGAAACTTAAGTCACTTTACGGCTTATTCAGACAGTGACAAATTGTCCCATCATGCCCGCATCCTCATGTTCTAAAATGTGGCAATGGTACATGTAAGGGGTCTCCGAATCACGAAATTCTGGAAACGTCATTAGGACCTCTACCCGCTCGTTAGGATTTACCAACACGATGTCCTTATATCCGGCTTCCTGAGCTGATATGTTTTGCTCACCAAATTTTTCAGATTCCCGTTTAATGATCCGGAACTGGACATCATGAATATGGAACGGATGTGCCATCATGGAATGATTTTCGAGCACCCAGATTTCGGTGCTGCCGGCTTGTATTGTTTCGTTTATATGGTTGATGTCCATACTGCTGCCATTGATGGTGAGTTGTCCTTGTGGACTACCTTTCATCATGGCACTCATCATGTCCATTTCTAATTTAAAGACTCTTTTGTGAACAACTGCATCCGGAAGAGGCTCAAATGTTACTAGATTATCTGGAATATTAACCTTTGAAGAAGTTACTTCACTGGCATCAATTTGAAAAATATCAAATCGGTTAACAGCTTCTTCGACTCCCATTAATCTGTCCATCATTTGCCCCATCATCCCTTCTTCACTACCAGAATTTGAGGGTGTAATATGTGTTAAAATTGGCATTTCACCGTCAGAAAGATCAACCAGTATTTCAACACGCTCTGCTGGTGCTAAAGTGAATGATTTGGTTCTGAATGGTTTTTCAAGTAAACCACCATCGCTGGCAATGATATGAAAATGGCGAAAATCGTGGAAGGCTAAATTATAAATTCGTGCATTTGAACCATTAAGAACACGAAGTCTAATCAAAGCTTTAGTTGTTTTTAAAACAGGTTTATTGACTCCGTTTACTAAGGCTGTGTTTCCTGCTTTGCCCATCATTAAATCGTGCATCGAAGTTACATAACGGAAAGAACCATCCTGATTAAAGTCTCGATCCTGAATTATCACTGGAAAATCATCGACACCGTAATCATTTGGCAAATCCAAATTTTGACTTTCATCATCATCTATGATGAACATTCCTGCCAATCCATGATAAACCTGTTTTCCGGTCTGGTGCATTTGATGAGAGTGGTACCAGAGTGTGGCAGCATTTTGGATAATATCAAATTCACTTGTCCATTCAGCATCCGGCAGGATAGGCTGATGCGGGCCACCATCCATTTTTGCCGGTAATTTCATGCCGTGCCAGTGTAAAGTCGTGGTTTCATTCAAACTGTTTTTTACTTTTATATGAACTCTATCACCGCGATTAGCTCGAATAGTTTCACCCAAAAAGGGTAAATTGATTCCTAGAGTAGGTGTGAGGACATTTGGTAAAATCGCACTTTTACCGGATTGTACCCTCAAATTAAAATATAGATCACGACCTTTCCGTTCTGCTGTAGCCAAAGGAGGAACCTGAAATGGATTGTGAAATTTTTCTGTTACCTTAGCTTGCAAAATATTTTGAGGCAACAGGCTATAGAACAAGCTGGTTTGTAACAATTTGCGTCTTGAAAACATAAATTAATTTTTCGAAAAGGTTAAAAATAAATGGATAGTTGATAGATTCTAGCAAAGTAAAGTCAAGAAAATATGAAGATCCAAATACAAATTAAAATATATTTATCAGGGGCGCATTGCATGCCTCACTTGTATTTCATCCGGCCATAAGGATTTTACATATTGAAGTACTGCGACAATATCATCATCTGATAATTTATCCTTGAATCCCCGCATCGGAGAATCATTTGCGACGGAACCGTTTTTTACTGTTGAGAACAGCATTTCATTCGGATGATGCCAGGCATGGCCTTTACCGTTCAAGGCGGGAGCGAGGTAACTTCCATCGGCTTTTTGTCCTCCACGTGACTGTGCCGGATTTTCGCCGGTGGCTTTTGCACCATGGCAACTGAGACAGTTTTCACTAAACAGCTGTTCTCCAAGTACTATTTGCGCAGGTGTAGCTCTGGCGGAAAGAGTGCTTGGAGGTTGATAATAATAATATGCTACTGCTCCTATAATTATGAAAAGCGCCAGACCTCCCCATAACCAAAGAGGCTCCTTCTTTTTAGCAGATGTACTATTCTTTGTTTTCTGCTTTTCCTGTTTGTGTTGATTTTTCTTCATAGCATTCCTTTTTAGTTTAAATCCTGTTTTTTGTTTTCAAATTCCTGTTTGTCGATTTCACCTTTTGCGTAGCGTGCCTTGAGAATCTCCAAAGCCGAATTAGCAGTGCCTGTTTTTGGAGCCATAATCCACTTGATTAAAGCAATAATAAGCAAAATTACTAAACCCCAGAAAAACAGCATGGAAATCCAGCCCATTCCTCCGAACCAACCCATCGAATGATCGCCCCAGTTTCCCATCATTTGACCGCTGTTGGCCAAGAGAAAAGAAGGTTGTAAAAATAGTATTGTTACAGCAGTAGAAATTATTTGTTTCATTTGATACTCGTTTCCAATTGTGAAAAAAATTGCTTCACTGCGAAGAGTGAAACTTAGACAACGGAGGAAACTCTCAAATCAAGAAAGCTGTTTTCTGAGCAAAAAGAGGGGCTTTGTCCGTATTGGACAAAGAATGACGTGAAGATGATTGAACTTCCTGTATAGCTGAACTCAGAATTAAAGTTGAGTTTGCGGACAGTGAAAAATAGACATGTTGAGTCTCAAAACCGGATGGTTTGAGCATGTCTGAAAAAAGGAGATCTGCAGCCCAGCCGCAATTTTGAGTCCATTGATCAAGAGGAAGATGCTGTTTGTTTTTCAGGCAGCAATCTTTTGCAGGGACATTTGTGGAAAGAGGAAGCAAAGTGCTATCAGCAGCAACAACTGCCTGTGGACCTGTCTGCGGTGAAACACACATTGCAGACAAAGCAGGAACCAAAACAAAAAACATCACAAATATCCCGATAAAAATTCGAGCTAAATATATTTTTTTATTGATTGTCTGTCGCACCACGCTTTCTCTTATTAAAATGTATAACCTGATTTATACTTTATAGGAGTATCATGTTAAGCTCAAGCAGTTTTTCTCTTTTATCTAGCTGCTAATGAGCTAAGTGGAGCGGATATTTAATTCATGATGAACTTTGAACCCTTCACAACTTTCCCATATTTCCTTCAAATTTGCTTCACATTATTTTGTTAAACTTGAATCCAAGACAAGAGACATGGTGTCTTTTGGTTTTATCAACAACAAATTTCTAACTCATAGAGGTAGTATGAAAAAGTTAATCAAAATTATAGCCGGTGGAATCATCGGAGCAAGTGTTTTAGCAGGTGGAGTTGCAATGGCACACAGTTGGGGCGAAGATGGTCATCGCCGAGGAAATGGTGGAATGTTCGGACATAATTCCGAAATGCAGCAAAGAGGTAACGGACATCAGGGTCACAGGGGGCAGTGGAAAGGTGAGAACTCTGCCGGAATGCAAGAGCGAGGTCAGCGAGGTGGTATGTCGGGTGATTCAGAAATGATGGGCATGATGGGACCTGGACGTTTGTTCCGTGATGAGATGCAAAATGCGCGAATAGATGTGCTTGCCGAATTGAGCGGCCAGACAGTCGAGCAAATTGAGCAGGACACAAAGTCATATTCAATGCGTGCGCTTTTACAAAAATATGACATAAATTTTGACAGGCTGGAATCATCGATGCACGCCAAAATGGTGCTGATCGTCAAAAATGCCGCCGATGACGGACGCATCACCCAGAATGAGGCAAATGAAATTTTCACTCACATGGGTACTGGACCTCACGGCCCAAAAGATAAAGCAGGCGTAAACCAATAATTCACGTTTAGCCGCCGCGCTGCGTAATCGGAAACTCATTCCCTCTGTCCGGTTTCAAGGCGCGGTTTTTTTGTGCCCCATTCCCCATTCTCACTTCCTTTTTTATCCCCGGCAGCGTCCCCACTGTGCTTTCTGTTGTTCAAAACAAAAATGATTTAATTTTTTATAAGATTGAAATTATTGAATATAAATTTAATTTACAAATATAATTTTTGTGGAACGCAGCTTGCCAACATAATAGCTAAAGAGTGAGGCCTAAGAATAAATATAAAAGTAAATAAAAGGAGAATAATGAATAAAATTATAAAAATAATTTGGTTTTTTGGCTTAGTCGGTTTGCTTGGATTAAGCGCATGTAGTCGTGAAGATCTGGAAAGTTTCAAGGAAGGCTATCAAAATTACAATAGTTCGGACAACGATAGTCATGCTGAGAACCACAATGATGGTCATGATGATGATCATGATGCTGACGGCCATGACGATGACGGTCACGGTCATGATGATGACGGGCATCATCATTCCAGTTCAGCAGATAATTCGAGCTTGTCAACTACAGAGGAATCTCACGAACATCATGGAGAGGGACATGACGATCACGATGGAGACGGTGAACACGACGGACATGATGAGAACGAGCATGGACTTTCGGGTAATGACCATCAGCAGTGTGATTATTCGACGGGACGTACTGATTTCCGCGGCTGTGAATTCCGGAAAGTGTCAGTGACTTCTGCAGAATTTCAGCAGGCTGATTTGAACTATGCGGAAATAGAATACAGTAATTTTGACGGAGCAAACTTTGAGTTGGCATCCCTCAATTCTGCTGAATTGAAGCATAGTTCTTTTGTCGGTGCGAGTTTCAGAAACGCCGTAATGCAGGAAGTTGAACTGAAAAATTCTGTTTTTATAAATGCGGATTTTAGCGGAGCTGATTTACGTTGGGCTGAGTTAGCACAGGGTGATTTTCAAGGTGCAGACTTTAGCGGAGCTGATTTGTCTGGAATTAAGTTGCGACGTGCAAACTTGGAAGGGGCGATTTGGAATGACGGGGAAATATGTCAAAGCGGTTCTGTCGGAACATGTTTAAAGTGAGAATTTGAATAAGTTCAGCTTTAGTTCTTGAAAAAGGAAAATCTCTGACTTGCAGCACGCGCCGATCTTCGTTATATTGCAGCATTCAGGGTGGAGAGTTTTTAGAGAAATTTCGGACTTGAAACCGTAGACC
>Ga0209662_1001472_pt1 | contig 10873 bp, 10 predicted proteins | sample SaaInlV_150m_DNA_4_FD_184662 | JGI IMG/M metagenome (GOLD analysis project Ga0209662, IMG submission 184662) | Marine microbial communities from expanding oxygen minimum zones in the Saanich Inlet - SI072_LV_150m_DNA (SPAdes) (version 2) | ecosystem: Environmental > Aquatic > Marine > Intertidal...
AGGATAGGAGCGATACCCACACCTCCACCAATAAGGATGGGATATTCATCGTTGAATTCAGGCCAGGTATTTCCAAGTGGTCCGATGATGTCCACTTTGCTCCCTTCTTTCCAATCGCTGATATATTGAGTACCTTCGCCGACAACTTTATAAATAATACTGATATTTTCGTGTTCATTACTGGCAATGCTCATCGGTCTTCGCATCATTTTTGGCCAGTTTTTTATTGGCAGAATATTTATAAACTGACCCGGTTTGGCCATCCTGCTGATTTCAGGCGCTTTCAATATTGCCTGCCAGTAATTTGAAGCAATTTCGTAGTTAGAGATAACACTGGCAACTTCATTTACCATTTAATACAAATTGCTCCTGATTTTTAATACCATACCAGGTCTAATTAAATCTTTATTTATTTTAATTGCATCCATATTATCCTGATACAGGATCATCCATGCTAATGGATCACCATACATTTTTTCTGAAATAGACCATAATGACTCTCCCTCCTGGACAACCAATGTGATTGTAACTGAAAAGCTTTTTTTGATACTTGGACTGCCACTGAGATATAATCTATGATACGGATAAATCTTATGTGGATCATCACCTATGAGAGATTTATTTAAATAGTAAATATCCTGCCACTTATTTTCATCACTATAAACTTCCCGGGCAATTGATTTTAAGTTATCACCGTATTTTGTCACATATTCCGATAATTCCTGTTCGTCTTGAACGACCTTTTTAGGAATTGTCGGATTAATAGTTTCAGAACTTAAATCAATTTTTTCTGATTCCAACTCATTTGAAATTTGCTCTTGCCTATTTGATAAATTATTCTTTCGCATGGCGTCGGGTTCCAATGTAGGATTCATTTCGGCATTTTCTAATGTGGGTGGTTCCGGCAGTACTTGCATATCTCCCGGTAAGGGAATATCTTTTTCTCCTGTTTCACGATCCTTTATAGGATTACCTATAATTTCTGAAGCGCGCCGAAGTGAATCCATCCATGCCGGCATATTTGGCGGTGGAGCCAGACTATCTGATAATTGTACTTCATCGACGATTTGAATTGCTTCAATTGAATCAACAACTGCTACTTCTTCATCTAATCCCAATAGTAGAAAAACTTCATCCAACTCAGGATGAGGTACTATCTGAGTATTATAAAATTGATACAATAATGAATCATTCGAAGGGTATATGGTCAGTGAAGAATTACTATGACTGACAACGAGAGAATCACCGCTATCAGCTTGTATAAGAGTATCACCAGAGCTAATCATATGGATAGTATTATTCGTGCTGTTTATACGAACATCCTCAAGCATAAATTTTGATTTCGTACTGTCAACAATTTCAAATTTCCATAATGTGTCTGACACAGCATGAATTTTCTCTTTGCCAAGAATAGTGCTGATTTTCAATGTATCCAGATAAGCTAAAAATATGGTACTGTCATTATCGATGTTAACAAAAATAGAATCTGTAACTGGTAGAATCGTCATAGTACTGCTAAATCTGTCGACCCAGCCAACGACTTCATCCATCTTTGTCCGTACAGCAAATTTTAACTCTTCTAATCTACTTGAGGCATCCTTTGCATAACTGTGGTCAGGGTATTCGATGAGGAATCCATGGTATTCATTAATAGTGTTTTCAAGATCGTACAGATACTTATCAGTGATATATGCTGCAAAATACTGAGACTCAGGGTCGTCAAATTCGACGGCTATGTCCCTAAACATATCCCGTGATTTTTCTGGATCCCCATTTAGCTCAAACCATGCTGTATCTCGTTTTATATCGAGGGGGTCAGAATCGGTAACATCCACCTGTACTTTTTCACCTTTTATTTGCCGGGCATAGATGGACAGCGGAAATCTTTCCAACAATTCATCTGTCCATTTTTTTGATTCATCATCCGAAATTTGGGTCAGTACATAAAGGGATTGCGGCGCAAAATGAGATTCGGAATAATTATCCATTAAATCTTCATATTTACGCTTTGATAAATTTGGTTTGTTAAATTCAAAGAGCAGCATTTCTGCCAGGGTGAAAAGCAGCGAATCTGGTTGTGACTGCTTTTGTTGTAGATTTCTCATATCAGGTTGAGCAATATCAGGTGGGACCATACCCATAAAATCATCCGGTTCACCCTTAAAATCATCTGGCTCGCCAATATCAATATCTGGTATGTCATTATCAATATCTGTTTTGCTGGTATCATCAGCAGGTATCTCAACAATAGTGGCAACCGTATCAGTTTCAGCATTCTCCATTTCTTTTGCTTCCTGAACAGCAAAATCAAAATCATCCAGCAAATTCTGGTATTTATTGATTTTAGTTTTCAGGGTATTGGCTTTTCTCTTATAGAGGGATGCTGAAAAAATCCTTGAAACACTGTCCAAATACATTATAGACATTTCCAGGTCGAATCCATCTGTGATTGCCAAATTACCAAGATGATAACAAGCTTCAGCTGTTGGGTCTTTTCGACGGTAATTAGAATTTTCAAGTATTTCTACGAAGTATTCCCTCGCTCTTGAATAGTCTTTGACAGCCAGGGCAATTTTACCTTTTTCCAGCTCCAGTGGTAAATGGTGAAGGTCATATTCCGGGTCAAGAAGTAAAATTTCTATTTCGGTGAGAATGAGATTATAATTACCCAGAACGCGATTATACTCAATCCATTTCATTTTTGCTTCCTGCCGAATCTGGGCTGAAGTTCCGTATAACTCAATTTGCTCTAAAATATAAATCGCTTTTGGATAGTCTTTTCTCTTTTCGGCAATCAATAGCAGCTTATTAAATATGCTCATGCGTTTACTGTCAGTATCAGCAAATTTCGTCGCAGTTTCAAAATAGGTAAATGCCGTTTGGATAGAATCCTGAGTCAATTCAATCTCACCCATCACCTTATAAAGTATGTATTTCATATCCTTATCTTTGGGTGGATTATCTACCAATGTCTGAATTTGACTCAAGGCAGAGTCAATCAATCCTTTTCGGTAATGCGTATAGGCTAGCCATATTTCACATTCCTGACGGTATGGACTGTCAGGAAATTCATTTATTAGTCGATTAAAATATCTATCTGCAGCGGTATTATCCATTTTGTAAAAGCTTGCTTTTCCAATAATATAAAAGGCATCGTCGATGTATTTACTGTCAGGGTACTTTTCAATAACAATATTACTGTTTGTGATTGCATCAGATAAAAGGTTTTTTGCATTTGAGGGTAAGTCATCTTCGTCTTGAGATTGCTCAATAATTTTTACCGCCTTCTCAAATGATTGCTCAGCATTATAAAAGGTATTAAAATAAACACAGCCCGACAAGATGAGGGAAAGAATCAAGATTTTTTTAAACATGGATACCTGTTGGTGATTATTAGATTGCGAATCATGGTGCGGTTAGACACTGGCGGGTTCAATATGTTCAAAGGAATATTTATATGCTTTTAAATATATATTAAATTGGACAAAATCAAGGTGAACTATTTCCGAAATGTATTAATGCGATACACTGAATAATTATGTCCTACGGCAGATAATGACAGAATCTCTTCCATCACTTCTTCAGCACCCTGTTCTTCACCCAATTCAATGGATACGACCTGATCGTTTCTCAAATATAATTTTAAATCGTTTGAGCCTGATGCTTCTATTGTAACAACGTAAGCAAGATTAACTATCCAGGATTTTTGGTATGGGACTCCATCCGGGTTGAGAAGAGTATAAGAAAATTTTATAAGTGGGTTATGAGAATCAGCCAAAAATATCTCTCAGACTAAATGAAAAGTAATTATCCAAAATTATTGTTTTGTATTCAATAATTTCAAATTGCTGCTGATTCAGCATATTTTTGTAAAACTCCATAACATAAATTTACATTGAATTCGATTAAAGTTCATGGGTAGAATGTAACGATTTTTAACAGGATCTCTGCATTAAATTATTTTTTATCACCGGCTACAACATATATATGTATTTCAGGAAGTTCAGAGGATAAAGAAGCCTGATGAGAATAGGGAGAATTTTGTGATTCGAAAAGTACATCTGTTGCATCAGCAACAAGTACAACAGGTCCAGGTTTATTGATTGAGATTATCCATTCATTTGATATGGATGTTGCCCCATTACATTCAAAGACGTGATCTGAGCTTAAATCCCGGCTTTTTGAATAGGTTGCATACCACCATATTTTTCCAATACCATCATCATCCGCCGCATTGACCGTAATAGTAAATTCCTCTCCCACATTCACGGTATCACGGGAACATTCAATAGCTACGGTGGGGACACCATCAGGAAGCGGTTTAAATACAGTTTTCTTTGATTCACGGTCATCGTATCTCAAGGAAGATGGCAAATAGTAGAAAGGATCGCTGTAATTATTTTTATATTGGAAATTATTGTCAATTTTCTTTTTGGTATATCTTGGGTTTGGCAATTCAGGTGTTTGGTGATTATTTTTTATGACATATCCTGATTTTGATGTATTTATTTGATAATTTCCCCGGCGAAGATATGCCCGGTAATAACCAGCAGTATTAGATCTAACGGTAACATTAATCCCACTGCGTGAATCTTTCAGTACAACATCGACGTATGAAGCAGAAGTCCCGGCTCTTCCGTTTGATGATTTGTGATATACCCGGCCGCTATACAAAACCATGTCATCGCTTTCAATATAAACCTGTGGACTGCATTGCGAATTTAACAGAGATACATCTATCACTAGTAAAATGATGACTATTTGAAGCATCTTTGTTTTATGGATTATCATAATTTTTAAATTGTGTATTCTGAATTATATATTTAATCATTCATATGACAAGATTAAATGATCTTTGCAACTAATTGACGACAAAACTTAATAATCTATAATTCGATATACAAGTATATTATTTAACAACCAGGTGTTAGGCAATTTATCCATGCGATGTTATTAGCTGAGTTATCAGCCAAAATGAAATACCCTGCTGCAAGCAACAGGGTATAAGATTGGATATTTAATATTTAAGAATTTCACAAATTAATTATTTAGATAGGCACGTAGATTCCTTACTGCAAAATTTGGATAATCTGATTCTACGATTGAACTGCTTGAAAAATCCAACTCCCAGAAAGTACTTTCCCCAGGGGCCAAGGAAAAGTTAATGCTGGTGGAGCTACCTCCCAGTTTGATTGAATAATTATCATCAGAATAAAACTCACCTTCAATATACCAGCGAGGATAATACACTGAATTCCCGGTATTTGCTACCGTACCTGATACGGTTAGTTTTGAGGAAGTATATGAAGTCGCTGTGATGGTAAATTCCGCCGAGCTAAGTTCTGCAACATCCTGTGATCCAATGATATTGGAGTTCTCGATGCAATTAAATGTTAATATAGTAATTATTATTACAGTGATGGATTTGATTTTTGTTTTCATGGTTATTTTCCCTCTTTTAATTTGTTAAAATAACCCCTCTTAGAATCCATGGGATAATAATTGTTGTCAGTAAAAACGTGTTAATGGGAAAAACGTAACTATGAACCTATGATATTTGGATCATCTCATCTTTTGAAGGATTGTCGCACACTGAAATAAAAATGGTGGTTAAAAATATTGATATGATTAATGAATATTTCATTTAATTTCCGTACGGATAACATTCTTCAAGAATATTTATTTGCTGATCCTCGTTCCAATCACACTGGGCAAGAATAGGTGAGATTGTTAGTGTGATAATTTGTAGTAGTCTTTTCATTGGTTTCTCCAAAACAAAAAACCCGCAGGAATCCCACGGGTTGATTATTTTAAAATATTTATATATATCTTCATATCTTTAATAATTTTACTTCAAAATCGAGTATGAAATTACAAATAGTTGGTGAATTGTAAAGAATTTATCTATATATATGTATGAAGTATGTTGCCTGAATACTAATCCCTGTTTTAATAAGTTCAAGGTATCTAAATTATCTATACGGACATCACCATAAGGTGTTTGTTCATCTGCCTCTGCACAAATCCATTAAATATCATGTAGGGAAAGACCCATTTTAAAGGTGAATTATGTAAATGCATAAATCTCACTAAGATGAAAAATGCAGTAATTAAGTGTTTCTGAAGTTGACATGATATTAATGAAATAAAACCAATGATAAAATTCTTTAAAATAATTAGACAAAAGTTGTTGTCAGAAAACAAGTTCAGCAAATATCTTCTTTATGCAATTGGTGAAATTGTGCTTGTGGTTATTGGAATTTTAATTGCGTTGCAGATTAAAAATTTGAATGAAAATAGAAAACTCGAAAAATTGGAAATTATTCTTTTGAAAGAGATCCAAGATAATTTGCGAGCTGACATACAAGATATTAAGTTTAATATTGACTTTCATGAAACAGGGATTCAATCTGCAAATATCATTTTGTCTTCATTCGAGAATGAGCTTCCTTATAACGATACATTAAACAAACATTATGGAAAGGTTCCAATGATACCGAGGTTCCAACCGACTGAAAATGCATATAATAGTTTGAATAAAGAAGGAATGAGAATTATTCAAAACGATTCACTAAGAAATGCTATTTCCCATCATTATGAAATTACTGTTTCTTTCTTAATGGATTGGAATGATGCAGAATGGAATACACAAATGCAAGATCATAGAGAGCTCTATAGAAAATACTTTAAAAGTTTTAATTTTTGGGGTGATTTAGTTCCTGTCGATTATAACAGTCTCATGAAAAATCAAGAGTATAAAAATTATTTAAACAATAGAATAGGTTGGTTGACACCAATAATCGGAATGTATAAAAGTGAAGGAATTGGAGGAGCCGAAAAACTAATTGACCTAATCGAGAATGAGTTAGAAAACAGAGAGAAATGAAAACGAAAGCACAACAACACATATAAGCAATACCCTGCGGGATACTGCTTTTAAACGAATCCGTTAATCTATAATATTTTATTAGAACCCTTCCAAAAATTGCCCGTAGCTTGAGTGGACTCAGTATATATAAGACTATGCCCACCTCACTTTGCCCCCCATACCCCCTGTTTTTAGTTGAAAATCGAACTAATATATTATATACATGTGTACGCTATATACGAATGTATCTATACGTGTGGTCTTGAGTGGGATAATTGAGTCAATATTAGTTGTATTATACAAGATTTATAGTTGTTTGATGATTGAATATTAACAACTTAGATGTTATCTTAATAATTATGTAGGCTTCAAATTGATAAAGATGATTAATTTACTTAGTTGGTAAACATGCAAGAATTTTTAGACATTATTCATTTTCTTTTTAGCTACTTACAATTTGGATACGGTGGCAGAAATCATCCAATTGGATTCGCCTTTTTCATCACTACATACTTGTTGGTTATCGTAATCTTTAATGGATATTGGAAATTATTTTGGGATGCAAATGATAAAATAAGTGCGGACTTAACAAATAGATTAGTGAATGAATACTTTTGGAAATGTCTCCTGTTTGGTATTTCACTTCTACTTCTATCTTTAATATTTATTGATGCTATGTTTTTTCCCAGATTCTACAACTAATCCAAGTACAGTCTTACTTTTCATCAGGGTTCACCGAAATTCCATCATGTAACTTCTTTTCAGAAAAAAAGTGAGAGGCTGTATTACATGACAATTTTGATGCCCATCCGCCATACCCCTTAAGCTTTCCCTATTTATTATTCCCTATTTTGCCCTATTTTGCGATAAATATTGATAAATTCTGATAGATTGTGGGAATGTGGGATTTGGGATAATTGGGTTAAAAAAGGAATCTCCGACGGATGTGAGGGGAGAATAATGTACCGAGGGCGAGAATCGAACTCGCATGGAATAAAATTCCGAGGGATTTTAAGTCCCTTGTGTCTACCAATTTCACCACCTCGGCAGAAATGGAGGCGTCGACCAGATTCGAACTGGTGCATGGCGGTTTTGCAGACCGCTGCCTTACCGCTTGGCCACGACGCCTGAAAAAAAAGCCTCCTAAGGAGGCTTTGAGCGAAAGAAGGGATTCGGACCCTCGACATCAACCTTGGCAAGGTTGCGCTCTACCAACTGAGCTACTTTCGCTTTGGTGATAATTTATTAGATTATCACAAGTGTAAATTTATAAATGTCCGTTTGTTTATTCCAACAGAATTGGAATATAAATTAATTTATTGTCTCCGATTAAATGGAATTGCCGGCTGTGGTGAAGACAGAGTTTCCAATGCTCTTTTTCCCTCATCGACAATCATAAGTATTTCAGGTTCATCAACAACCGTTTTTCCCAATTCAATTTTTTCAAATTTTATATAATTCTGAGTAGTTTCAATTTTCTCATTTACAAGTCTTATCCGGGTTTTTAAGCGCTCCACTTCATCGAATTTTCTTTTTTCAGAAGGAATTGACAAATCAAATTCAACGCTGGCATTATTTCTTGTTGCCTTTCTCAATTGCCTGTCTAAAGTGGCAATTTCTCTGTCCAGTTTTGACAAGTCAGTAATTTTTTCACTATCGTTACTTATCTCAACTTCAAATCTGTAGACTAATTTCCCTCTGTCACCACATGAGAATACTGGAATTCGAGCGCCGCCACCGTCATTTGACCGACGAGTTGTTTTGCTTTGAATAATCAGGTCAATATCAAGTCCCGAATTTTTTACCGAGGTGATATCCTGATCATTGGCATGAAATAATAACACAACAAAATCAGATTTAGAGGCCACTTCATCTACAAGGGATTCAAGAATTGGCAGTGGATCAGAAACTCTAAGTTCATCATTTAAAAATACAGATGATAATCCAATCACCCCCAAATTAATGTCATTTTTACGAATAATTTTATAGGATTCGAATATATTAGCGCCAAATGAATCTTGAATATTTGCGGAAATAAATGGAAAGTCTGCCCCATCTTCCAGGGCTTTTAATTTTTCAAGCCCGGACCCAAAATCTTTTGATCCCAAAGTGATGGCATCGCAACCCATTTTGTTAAATGAATTTAGGATAATGTCAGAATAAACAATGGCATTTTCAGCCGGCGTGCCGGGTAAAACTTTATCTTTGGCAAAAAACAGATTACCAGCATCAAGGATAAATGTTGGTAGACCCTTTTCTTTACTCTCTTCTATAATCGTTGCTTTCCGGGCAAGACCGCCCAGGGGTTTCTTTTTTCAGCCACAGGGATCGATTTCACCATGAACATTGGTAGTGGAAAGAATTTGAAAATGTTTTGCTGCATCCGCCCAGCCAAATTGAACAGTGCTTAATATCAGTACTAATGCAGATAGTCTTAACTTTATCATTCTTTTATATTTTCCTTTTTTAAAGATGTCAAACTTACTAAAAATGATCCTATTACCAACAGGATATCTTCGCCAATTCTCCTGATCATTTCTCCTCTAAGATCCGTAAAATTCGGATCAACAAATGTTTTAAAACATCCACAATGCAAATCTATGCCCCGGTACAAGGCTTGGGAGATCAAAATAATGAACATTAACAGTAATCCGGTGGACAGAATTGATGTTCCTTTTAAATATATTCCGGAAATTAGAAATACCCCTATAATGAGTTCAACCCATGGAAGAATTAAGGCAATAAGTGAATTTATCGCTACAGGAAGTATTTGATAATTGTCGATAGTATCAGAAAATTCAAGCGGATTAGCTATCTTGTCGATACTGGCATAAATAAATACAAATCCGATAATTATTCGACAGAACAGGATGAATTTGCTATTGAATAAAACCGCCTTCAATTTGTTGGATACCCTGCTGATGCCCATTCAGGCATTCCACCTTCAAAAACCAAGACATTAAAATAGCCCAGGTCAAAAAATAAATAGTCGGCTAGATCAATACTTAATGAGCATTCTCCTCCACTGCAATAAACAATTAACGGTTTTTCGAAATCGATCTCATCCAGTTGGAATTCAAAGTCTTCGTAATAATCAAAAGGTATATTAACAGCAGTTGAAATATGGGAAATTGAATATTCTTCTGGTTCACGAGAATCGATAAAAAGCGCTGATCCATCATCAAACAAACATTTTGAATATTCTAAGTTGATTAAAACAGGTTCCGATAATGTCTCTGGAATTTTGCAGTCCAATTTGGTGGAATCGCCAGAGGAGGTAATCGTATTTAGAATTCGTTTTTCTTTTATTAGTGGAAATTTTTCATCCAGCAATGCATATCTGCTAAACCCCAGCAATACTGATAATGAGATTATGAATAGTATCTGTTTTATTATATCTATCATGAATTAAAATTTATAGCAAATCATTAGACGCCGTCAAAACAATTATTATAAAATAGTTCCAATAAATTAACTCTTTTCCTTTGTAACGGATAAATTTCTTAAATAAATTATGTGTCTTGACATTTTTGGTATTTCGGGGATATAGCTCAGTTGGGAGAGCGCTTGAATGGCATTCAAGAGGTCAACGGTTCGATCCCGTTTATCTCCACTCTCAAGACTTTTTAATATTTAATAAAATAATTTTTTGGAGATCTGTTCATGTTTAACATGGGTCGAATACGAGAAAAATCTCACATCATTCTTTGGTTGTTGCTTTTTTTCTTTGTCGCAAGTATGACTGTAGGTGGTTTGGTGGGTGGTGCAAATATTCTGGATAAGATATTTGGCGGAGCACAGACCGATTTGTATGTAGGATCAATAGATGGAACTGATATTACTCATCAGGAATTCCAAAACGAATATAATCTGCAAGTAAGAAATCAACGAAATCAATCACAAACTATTGATAGCCGTGGATATCAAAACGCCAGAAATTCTGCCTGGAATACTATTGTAGACAAAACTATTCAAAATGAGTTGATTGAATCCCTTGAGCTCGAA
>Ga0209662_1001493_pt1 | contig 10783 bp, 10 predicted proteins | sample SaaInlV_150m_DNA_4_FD_184662 | JGI IMG/M metagenome (GOLD analysis project Ga0209662, IMG submission 184662) | Marine microbial communities from expanding oxygen minimum zones in the Saanich Inlet - SI072_LV_150m_DNA (SPAdes) (version 2) | ecosystem: Environmental > Aquatic > Marine > Intertidal...
TAATTTATTTTATTAGTTAAAAGAATATTATTATGTAGTAATGCGAATATAGTGTAACGGTTAGCACTGCATTCTTATAAGCTGTCAGCCTGGGTTCAACTCCCAGTATTCGCATCCACAGTAGCATATCAGGGGATTCGCCCGATGGTCCAGGTGCGATTCCTGGCGTTCGCATTAACGGTCACAAAAAGTGTCCACAATTTTATTAACGTACCATATTAAGTTATGTATAGTACGTATGGTGCAATGGTTTTTAGCACACTAGGGATCATCCTAGAGATCCGGGTTCGATTCCTGGTACGCACTTTATTTTAAATTTATTTTATAATAGAAATAAATTAATTATTTGTTCACAATATCTTGTAAAATGATATGTGTGATTTCAGGATCTAATGTTGATGTATCTAAATTAGCGAAATGTGTATTGATTTCATTAATCGTGAGATTCAATATATATTTTATCTTATATTTTCTTTCAAATTGTATCTTATATCTATCGATCGTAAACGTAAAACCCAGTTCCTCTTTCATTTCTCTTAACAACGCATCAACTTCATGTTCACCATGTTCAATTGAACCTTTTGGATCATTAAATTTATATTGTCCCTTTGTAATAGTATTATATGCAATTACTTTGATCTCTTGTCTGTTATCAACCACGACATTAACAACAATCTTTTTCATAGTTGGTTGTCTCATTATTATATATTTCTTGCTTACCAATTTTGTTAATTGAATCATATTTACATTATCGGGTGTCAGAATGGTGCCTTGAAGTATCATTGCGATCAATGGTTTACATAATGATATTTGATCAAAATCATAATCAGTAAACTCAAAATCATCCAACTTAAAATTTGCTCTCAACGTATGTATATTATTTCTACACAACATGCCAAATTGCGCTATTAGATCACGTTTAACCATGTTGACAATGATTGGTCTACATTTATCTAAATATTCAGCTTTATTATTGCAAAAATTAAACAATACCGTCTTATCAATAAATTCGTTTGCAGTTGATGCATACGATGGTTTAATAATATTTGCAGATGCTGCTGCAACATATGATGATTTTTTAGCCGATACATTTGCCAATAATACCAAACTGGGAAACTCATCTACTTCTGCTTTTTGACGCTTTCTCATAATAAATTTTTTGTATGACAAAACATTATCGGGATAATCAGGTAGTGTTTGTTTATATTTTAGTTCAGCAATTGTTGCTATTCTCATAGTGGTAATTCTATCATCTTGATCGGCAGTAAGAATTTTTGCTTGGCATCGATACATTGCTTTCTTTGCGAATGCAATATTTTGACGCACTTTTTTCATTTCCAACTTTTTCAATTTACTCTTGTTGGTTGTTATAGGTTTATCAACCGTCGTCATTATGACAATACTCTGTTCTTCGAGCATTATGGGAATGAAATATTATATTAATTTATAGAATCTTAATATTTTTCAATTTTTTTATTAAGAGAAATAATAATATAATTATCAATGAACATTGTTATAGAAAAGTTTTCACAAGATGATGTATTAAATATGGATAAAGAACGATTTAATAGCAATAACCATGGCCCTAGGCCAGACGATTATGATTATATATTATCTTTATCGAAAACCGAACATTGGATAGATACATTTTGTCCAAAATATGAAATGTTAATATTGGATAAAGAAGATATTGATTGGTTACGCGCTTGCTCTCTAATATGTTCTCAGACTGGTAAATTTTCACATATATTTGATGATGATATGGATAGAACATTATTAAAATACAAAGTTTTATAAAAGATAACAATACATTTGTTATTGGTGGTGCTCAATTATATAGAGAGGCAATAGAAAATGTGCATCTTGATAAAATATATTTAAATATCATTAAAAATACTAATAAAAAAAGTAATATATTCTTTCCATCGATCGAATCGTTTGCTGTGTTAAAATGCATTGATAGTGAAGAATTGATATATTGTACATTAAGTCGTGTATAGAGCTGTAGATTTGCGAACATTATCAAATTTAATAGTTCTAATGTGTTATACATTTGTAATCATGGATAGTAATAATTATACTATCTTAAGATTATAAATAAACAAAATATTACTTTATACAATGAGTTATATGTAACGGGTCGTCAAGTCATCATACAATGAGTCGTCTCATAATTGTACTTACAGTTTGTGGCACATCATCATTAATATGATCATGACCATTCAAAATCTCTTCAACTAGAGCAGTGACACATTCTTCTGCCGTTTGGTCAGTGGGTCGGGTTACGAGTCTATCCTGTACCAGTTGAAACGGTATCGTGATATCAGGATGTCCATTGCCACGAATGCAATTCCATGATATCACATCATCAGAATCGAGTGCTACAATTGTCAGCCATAAGAGTGGTGCTATCACAGGACCATTATACTGTCTCTGTACACGAACAGGTGGGGGAAACGCGTTATTGGCCATGATTAATAATAACAGTTCTTAATATGTTGTTATATGAATTATTTAATCAATTTTTTTTGTTCATTCTAACCATTGTAAACTCCACTGAACAAAATAGTCTTTGATTCATCATGGCTGATGCTGTACTGGAAAGCACGATCGACCACAAAGTTTATAAAAGCTTTAGGTTGCACCATCGCTTGATTCATCATTGCAACAGCTGTAGCGGCAGCAGCTTCAGTACCATCTTCATCAACAATAATTTTAGCTTTATGGATTATTGCACTAACAAATAGATCGTTTTCACTCGTCATTTTACTTAGGTCACAAAGGCCTTCTCTAAATATAGATGATAAACCTAAATTGTTATAAATATTATTTAATCCAGTTTCAAATTCAGATGTAAACTTTGGCATTGTTACTATTACAGATTGAGTTGTCATTCGTCCAAATAAATTAGTAATATTAGCTACAGGCTTAAACTGTTTATTGCAACACAATATAGTCATTGAATAATGATCATTACTCTTTTGTCTATACGGTAATGAAACCATTTCAATATTATTATTGGAAAAATATTTAAGATTTATAGCCTTTTCGTGTTTCATCGTTGGAAGAAGAACAGTTACGCCATCGATCATTTTAAAAGGTCGACTACTATATTTTTCAAATGGATATTGCCACTTCATTTTTAAATAAAGTGTATTAACAATTACCATTTTTGTATCTTCATTTAAAATATCATCACTCAATAATTCAGGAATTAAATGATTTGTTTTACCATCTACCCATGTATTAATTATTTGTTTTTCTTTAGATGCCGAATTAACAAAATCACTCATAAAGAATGAATATTTTGCTTTATTAAATGATGCAATAAATGAAGGCTTAATATATTTATAATATGATTTATCTACAAATTGTGCATTAGCTGACTTTAATTGAGAATGATTAATACGTTGATCAAAAGAAATGTAATCATTAATTAGTTGATCATTATTTGTTGGCAAATTATAGACCTTTTCGAATTCAGATTTAGATACACCATCCATACCTCTATATATCATAGTCATAATAAAATTGATAGAATATGGTGAAAATACAAAGGTATCTTTATTTGTTTTAAACATACTAGCAAATAGTTTGTCATGGAATTCATTATTTACAATGTTAACTTGTTGATTCATTATTATATATTTAAAATACATGTTTAAATATTAAATCTATACGTAAAGTTAATGGATGATAATGCTGAATGCGAAATGATTGAGAAACAAAGACGAGATAGTATTACATTATCCGATTTGCATATGATTGATATGTCAACAGATATTAGCAAACAATATTCGCCAATTAAAAAGGAAGGTAATAAACATTCGATCTATTACATCTTCAGTGAAAAAGCATTAACTATATTGACACATGTTTTAATAATGGTTAGTTTTGAATTATATTTCTATTTTGAGTATATTACATTGATTGAAAGAAAATTATTTCTAGAAAAAATAGATGAATATTTTGACCAAATAAATGAAAAATATGATAATTACGATAGAGAGTATAAAGATTCAATCAATTACATAGTGCTACATGAAAATACTAATTATAATGTTTTATATGATAATTATCAAGATGCTTTAAAAGATCAAAGACATTTATTAAAACATTTAAAATACATATCGTTAGGAATGTTTAGCGTGTCGCTAGTATTATTTACGATAGCATTCATCAATGCCTTAATATATAGATTACATATACATTGGAAACATATTGTTCTAGAGAATATATTTATGTTTATGTTATTAGGAATTTTTGAATATCTATTTTTTACATTTGTTATTTTATTATACACACCTATAACGGATGAAGAATTGGAATATCGTGCATATAAAAATATGTACAATATTATTAACGGAACTTACAGTTAATTAAACATTGTAATGAGTAATTTGTTGAATATGAGCTAATAGTCCATCCATATCAACCGATTCTTTATAATACTTGTATCCATCATCATTTCTGAAATATAGACTTTCGTTATACATTTCATTTAATACTTTATTATTTTTTGGTATAGGCATTATTTTTAAAATACCAATTGGAAATTGATTTGTTCTATCATATATGTGACTTAGCGATTGTCTAAAACATGTGTCAGAATATAATCTATATTTATTCATCAATGCCAATACGTTATCAATGGTTGATGTATCAAAAGTTGCCATTGCGACCGATAACTGACTTTGCCAAATTGCAATATCTTTATTATTTTCTTCTATTCTATCAAGATATAATTGTATCTCTGTGTCATCATCAATCTCATGTAATTCTCTAATACGTCGCATACAAAAGTTTGTATCCCATGTCCATCGCTCTATTTTATTTTTTAATGAACCATTACGGCTATCATGGTCTTTCGTAATAATTTTAACAACATATGCTGATAATATTTCGATAAAATTATTAGTATTGTTACTATAAAACCATCTAATAATAGGTTCTGTTAAAACAGTATTTTTGATTAAAATAGATGTTATCACATTAATACCTTTATTGAGATGTGTATTAATAAATCCATGAATACGACTATATGAAAAGTCTAATGCATTTTGTTTATCATTTGATGATTTTACATTTTTATGTTGTTTCATGCAAGATATAATATCAAGATAAATTTGATGCAACTTATCAAAAGTTATATTTTCATCATGAATATATTGCATTAATTTTAAATAATCAGTCTTTTGACTTGGATAAAATGATCTAACAATTTTCATTATTTTTAATTCTGATGCAATCCTTGTATTATCATGCAATAAATATTTAATCATCCATTGTCTGTCCGCGATGCCATTCAACATAACGCTATCGTCAAAATGAATTTCTTTATGATCAATATTTAATGGGCAACTTTTTACAGCATTTTGAGGAAATGCTTTGAAGAAATATGATGCAAAAACCATAATTGGTGTTTCCATTTCATTAATATCATATGATGACAAATTCATTATCAATAATCTGAATGCATCCAATTGTCTTTGATCATGAAAATTGATATTGTTACATAATAATAATGTATTATGTAATGCATCAAAGTTTTGTTCAAGAATATCGTTATAATTCTTAGGACACAAAACTTTAACAATATCTTTATGTATAAGATTATGATTGACATCTATATTATAATCATCATCAAATTCATCGATATAATCAACTGTCATTAAAGGTAATGGTAACAATTTTTGTTCATCAATAAGTGTATTAACAGTTCTATATAAGATAGCTATTTTTGCATTATATGCAAAAGTATTTGATTTATTTTGAAAATAATTTGATGCTGCATTTAATATTAAGTCAACATCAAAGATATAACGTTCATTAATAGCATTTATCATTTCTGGTAAAAATTTATTAACACAACATTTTTTATCAATAATTTGCTCCAGAGTTTCACGATCAATATTATATAAATCGTATATACTTGATGTCCATTTTACATTTAGAGATAGATATTCATTTTTGGAAAATTTAATCGTTTTCTTATCCATGTTATATCTTGCGTTATTAATTTGACTTATACGTTTAGCAATCATTGCTATAGATGCATTCATTTTAATCGCTTGACAATAATTAGCTATGGCACACAAATATGTTCTAATTGGCAACGCAAGAAAATTGTTTCCAAATAAACTATATTTAGATCCACTATTAGTTACACAATATAATGGAAAAGTATCGGATTTATCCAAGTGAAATACATCTTGATCATTACCAATATTATACTTTCTACCTTTGAAATCTAATTTGAAATCTAAAAGTTCACAAATGTTATTCGGAAACTTAATTGTGTTTAATGTCATCATATGATTAGTTGCATTAATGGTAATTTTTTCATTATCAATTGTATGAGTCATTGTATCATATATAGGTTCAAAATGTTGGCTGCAATAACCAAATTTATTACTATCACATAATGAATTAATAATTGCACATGCACAACATTTACTTTGTGTTGCTGGTAATGGTGATCTACCAACATTGTCTTTATTCTTTGTGGATGACATGGTCTTAATCTAAAAATTGATAAATCTTTAAATGTGAATAATTAGGATTTAATATTTTTGATTTTTTGGCAGTTTTTTTATCAATTTTTATTTAATAAGAAAATTATATATTTATTATGATGGAAAATGAAATACTTAATTTTGTGAAAAAATATAATAAATATATAGTAGAATTGGATAATAGTGAGGACAATGACGAATATATTTATTCAGGCAAAGACGTTTTAGCAAAAATATGTTCAACATACACATCAATTGATAATATGTATGATAAATTAGGCGAATTATATCCACCTATGAAATTATATATTGTAATGAATTATTGGAAAATATATTATGATGGACAACAACATGTTATACAAAAAAATAGTGTATGTGATATTTGTGACAAAGGTTATATGCATAATAATAGTGCTGTTGAAGACTGTGGAAAAATTATTCATAAGAAATGTTTAGCAAATCGTATAAAATTAAAAAATTTCAATGCTATTAAAGAAATATTTTTGGAAAATGATATATGTCAAATATGTGATGAACAATGTTTAGTAGCAAATCATGTTATAATGGATGATGAATCTAATTTTTATCATAGACAATGTTGTGTTGAAAAAATTAGAAATGCATATATAGATGTTCTATGTTGTGAATGCAATACATTATTATTTACGGATATTAATATTAATAAATTAGAATATTGTCAAATAGGTAAAGATACAGAAAAATTATATCACGAATCATGTACCAATAAAAGCAAAAAATATAAAAAATCATTTGCTCACACATCTTTTAATAAATGTCCTGTATGTAAATTTTACACAATCGATGAACAATTAATACATAAAAAATGTTTAAATGTTAGTTCATAAATAATAATAATAATGGGATTTACAAAAAAAGAAACAGTTGTGGAAAATGTGGAAGAAGAAGTAAAAGAGGAAGAAGTAAAAGAAGAAACAACGGAAAATGAAGTTGTAGAAGTAAAAGGCTCTGTTCAAGATGTCTTGGATAACGATCCTGTTTTAAAACGTATATGTCAATCTGGTTATTTCATGATGAGACAACATTCCGATATTATTGATTCAAAGAAATTTGATCATGCTACATTTGTTGATAAGGAATCTGTGGAAGCTATAATGAAAAATAAATTTGAACTTGCACATATTAAAAATGAATGTGTAATTGATGATTATGTACAGTTATTTATTTCAGAAGCAGTATTTGAGAAACATCAATCAATATTTAATTATGAACGCAATGGTATCAATTATAGTGTTGTTGATAAGTACGATGATGTTTTTGCAGGATTTATTAGGACTGAAAATTATTTTATATTGATTAATAGTGATAATTTTGAACACAAATATGGAGTCTATATTTTGATTGATGGATCAACCGGTGACAAGTATATTTGTAATGATTCGAAAGAAAAGTTAGAATTTTACGGATTTATTAATATTGGATATTTGATTGATCCATTGGGGTATGTGGAAAGCGATCTAAAGACATTTGAAGATGAAATTGGTACAAGCATTCCTCCCTTGATTAGATCATATTTATCAAATTCATCAGTAATTAAACACGGTAAACAAATATTTCACATTGATCTTAAAAATTATAACGAATCTGTTAAAACTCAATATATAATGCCCAGTAAATCATACACAAATTCTCAACACATTAGAGAAATTAATAATAATAATAATGATGAATCAATATTGTCAAATAAAACATTCATCGATAATATGTTGAATGGATTTTTATATATTGGTTTAATAAATAAAATTGAAGTACCAATGCAAAATGGAGAAAATGTTATTAAGAGAACTGATTCAGTTTATATATTGATAAATTTCATGGAACAGAGAGGTATTGATTTTTCATCAACACTATGGCAATATACCATATTAAATAGTAATGCGGAAAAACTGTTGAAGAAATATACTGAGAAAAATGCACATAAAACATTCAAACAATTTGATAAAATGGAGAGAAAAATAAATATTCATGATCCTGGACAAATTATACACAGCATGAAATACTTAACAAATATATATAATTGATAAAAAAATATATAATTAATTAAAAATCTCTCTAATTATTATATAATGAGTACAAGCCAAAAACCTACATTTGTTGATAACTTGACTAAAATAGCTAAGAATGCTGTAACTGCAGTAGTTGATGTTGCTGAAAATGTTGTCGAAGGTGTAGTTGATGCTACATCAGGTGTTGTTGATGCTGTTAAAACTAGTGAGAGTGCTGCCAATCTCGGTATAGAGAGTGTTGCTAACGATGTTAAGAATGCCACTTCTGCTATCGCAGATGCCACAGCAAATACTATTGGTACTATGGCTGCCAATTTACCATCGGAAACTGTCACTGTGCCCGCTGGTAACGGATCTGTTGGTGGTTTTATTGATGATGCTACTGCTACCGAAGTAGATTTAATGAATGCTGTCCCAGAAACCATTGGACAGAGTGGTGGCAACATGGATGAAAACAGCGAACATTGGGAAATGAAATATTACAAATATAAGAGTCTATATTTGTCAACCAAATAAATAAATTTATTTAATAATAGACATTAAGTCTGTCATTAAATTGAATACCTCATTCAACATATCATTTTGTAAATAAGGATGTTCTTCATCGTGTTCTTCATCATATATTAAACAATCATTATTTCTTATTGCATCATCTAAATGATTCAATATTAATTTGCAATATTGATGTAAATCAGCAAGTTTCTTTTCATTTTCTTTATCCAATGTTAAACAATATGTATTATCATCAATTATATTTGACATTACTTGCATCACATCTATAGCTAACATAGGATTACTATCCTTAGCCATGTGATTTAAGTATCCTGATTGACGATTACATGTCATGGTTAACCAATTCATAAATCTATACATAGTACTAATAAAATTAGAGACAACCATTTCTTTTTTCTCCATGGTCGGTGACATATTTGTCATTTCTTGTCTATATGTTTGCAAATCAGCCATTAAGTAATATAATTATTATGTCTTTAATAAAATAATAATCAATTTTTTGAGATTAAAAGATTGCTTCAATATAATTCTCAAATACATGACCTTTATTACACATAATTCCTATGCGTTTACGTTTCATGGTTCTAGTCTTAGTTGACTGTCTTAATTCTTTATTAAAGCATGATCGACAAAAAACCGGTTCTAAACATTCGGTACAAATGATAGTTGGTGTCATGATACAGCCTTCAGATTTACATGCGAAATTGGTTGTATCTAATACTACATATCCAGATATCTCAGCTCTACATGCCGGACATTTTTTATCGTATGCTCTATCGTATATTCGCGATCCATTTAAAGCAGGTTTGTTTGCAGATGGACCAAATAATAAATATTGTGTACAATCTTCACAAGTTAATGCATGACCACATGTATATAATACTGATTTTGTTTTATCGCAACAAATGATACATTCTTTTACGGCTACATCAACCGAATTATTTTCAGTAGGTTGTGTCTGTGTTTGCGTAAGACTTCTGCACATACGAGTTGATATTTTTTTCTCCAATAAATCTCGATCATTATTGTTATAATAATTATGTCCTGCTTGACCAACTGTCACTATAGAATGATATAGCATATTTATATGATCTATTACTACGGCATATTTATGTACCATTATATCATCACTGTCAAAATCATTATCTATTATTTCCGATATCGTTGTATGCCATGTTGTGTTAGTAATATGACTGTATAATTCATGAATATAATCAGATCTCAATTTACATTTTTCCAATTTTCCTATTTTTTCTATAGCAAAAGATAAATAAGTTAAATCTTTATAAACTATTTGCTTATTTGTAACTATAAAATCTGATTTCGTAAAAACATTTATTGTATGGTTATCACCATTAGATATTTTAATATATATCTTTTCATCATCTTCCAAATCATCAAATGTCATACAATCTTGAAAATATCTGTCCATTAATGAAATATTTTCAAAATCATATTGTATATATTTATAATCATCAATCGATAAAAATCTATCAAATACAGAATCTGCATATTCATCATCTACATTATGCACATGTTCAGATGCTAAATCTTTAAATGATGATATATCTTGTGAAACTTCTACTTTGCTGTCTGATTCCTCGTCATCTGATTCCTCTACTTCGTCATCTGATTCCTCTACTTCGTCATCTGATTCCTCTACTTCGTCATCTGATTCCTCTACTTCGTCATCTGATTCCTCTACTTCGT
>Ga0209662_1001501_pt1 | contig 10749 bp, 12 predicted proteins | sample SaaInlV_150m_DNA_4_FD_184662 | JGI IMG/M metagenome (GOLD analysis project Ga0209662, IMG submission 184662) | Marine microbial communities from expanding oxygen minimum zones in the Saanich Inlet - SI072_LV_150m_DNA (SPAdes) (version 2) | ecosystem: Environmental > Aquatic > Marine > Intertidal...
AAAAGCAGCTGGAAAAACGACAAAGCCAGTTTTACTAAAAAGAGGTTGTGCTGCTACTTATAAAGAGCTAGTGCTCGCTGCAGAATATATTTTAACTAGTGGCAACCCAAATGTTATTTTATGTGAGCGTGGTATTAGAACTTTTGAGCCTAGTACTAGAAATACGCTGGATTTAACTGCGGTGCCCATGTTGCATGAAATGTGTGATTTACCTGTGGTAGTAGACCCTAGTCATGGCACAGGTAAGCGTAGCTTAGTTAAGCCTCTGGCTTTAGCCGCAGCTGCTGTTGGTGCAGATGGTATTATGCTAGAGACGCATTATGACCCAGATAACTCTTATTCTGATGCAGAGCAGACTATAAACATAGCGCAGCTTAAAGATATAATCTCAGCTATTAATAAAGTCATTTAACTAAGTTAGAATTTTTTCCTTTCTTTTATAATTCTTATTTGTGCTGCTGCCGCTGCGAGTTCACTAAGAGCTGCAGAGTAATCCATTTGAGATTGACATGACGATAATTTCTCTCTTGCATTTTTTTGCGCTTCCAGAGCTGCAGCTTCATCTAGATTTTCAGCCCTAATAGCTGTGTCAGCTAGCACAGTTACAATTGTAGGTTGTACCTCTAAAATACCCCCAGAAATATAAAAACTCTGTTGTTTACCAGAATCCATTGTGACTTTTATTGTGCCAGGCTTTAGTGGCGATAATAATGGTGCATGCCCAGGGAAAATACCTACCTCCCCCATCATTAAGGTCGCATGTACCGCAACTACTTTCCCAGAGAATAAGCTTTTTTCTGCGCTGACTATATCTAGATGCATATTACTCATAAGCTTTTTATAACTCCTTGGCCTTTTCAATGGCTTCTTCAATGCTTCCGACCATATAAAAAGCCTGCTCTGGCAGGTTGTCATGCTTGCCTTCTAAGATTTCTTTAAAGCCTTGTATAGTTTGCTCTAATGATACGTACGCTCCTTTTGCCCCGGTAAATACCTCGGCCACAAAGAACGGTTGTGATAAGAACTTTTGAATTTTTCTAGCTCTAGATACAGTTTGTCTATCTTCTTCTGAAAGCTCATCCATACCTAAAATAGCAATAATATCTTTTAGTTCTTTATAGCGCTGTAAGGTGCTTTGTACGCCCCTTGCAACTTCGTAGTGGGTGTTTCCTATTACTTTAGGGTCTAACTGCCTACTTGTTGAGTCTAAAGGATCAATTGCTGGGTAAATACCTAGCTCTGCTATTTGTCTTGATAAAACAACAGTAGCATCTAAGTGAGCAAAGGTTGTTGCTGGGGATGGGTCAGTCAAGTCATCTGCAGGCACATAAACTGCTTGCACTGAAGTAATAGATCCTTTTTTAGTAGAGGTGATACGTTCTTGTAATGTCCCCATTTCTTCAGCAAGAGTAGGTTGGTAACCTACAGCTGAAGGCATTCTACCAAGTAGAGCTGAAACTTCAACACCAGCTAGGGTATATCGATAAATGTTATCAACAAATAATAAAACATCTTTACCTTCATCACGAAATTCTTCAGCAATTGTAAGACCAGTTAATGCTACGCGAAGACGGTTTCCTGGAGGCTCATTCATTTGACCATAAACAAGTGACACTTTATCTAAAACATTTGAATCTTGCATTTCATGATAAAAATCATTTCCTTCACGAGTTCTTTCACCAACACCTGTAAAGACTGAGTAACCACTATGTTCAATAGCAATGTTACGAATTAACTCAAGCATGTTTACTGTTTTACCAACACCGGCGCCGCCAAATAAACCAATTTTACCGCCTTTAGCAAAAGGACATAACAGATCAATAACCTTAATCCCTGTGATTAAAAGCTCATCAGAAACTTTTAAATCTAAAAAACTTGGTGGTTTTCGATGAATAGGCATTTTTTTTGCTTTTAGTGCTGGCTTATTATCAATAGGGTCACCAACTACATTTAAAATTCTACCCAGAGTTTCTGTGCCTACAGGAACTGAAATAGGTTTTTTGGTGTTTTCTACTTTAAGCCCTCTTGATAAGCCATCAGTAACTCCCATCGCAATTGTTCTTGCTATGTTGTCACCAATTAACTGTTCTACTTCTAACGTTAATTTTTTATCTTCTACAATTAAAGCATCATAGATGTTAGGTGTTTCACCACTATTAAACTTAACATCGACCACTGGGCCTATTATTTGGACAATTTCACCATAACTCATATTATTCCTCTCTTAACATATTAATCCTATACAGCACCGGCTCCACCGATTATCTCAGCTAATTCTTGGGTTATTGCTGCTTGTCTTGCTTTGTTATAAAGCAGCTTTAATTCGTCAATTATTTCTACAGCATTATCAGTTGCACTTTTCATCGCAATCATCCTTGCTGCTTGCTCACACGCTATATTTTCTATTACAGCCTGATGAACTAAACTCTCTAAATATCTCTTTAAAAGTAAATCTATCACATCTTTTGCATCTGGCTCATAAATATAATCCCAATGGTCAGCACTTTCTGCAACAGGAATTGCTAATAATGGTGTTAATTGGATGATGGATGGCTGTTGATGCATTGTTGATTTAAATTTATTATAGCAAAGGTAAATAGCGTCAACTTCATGCTCTAAATAAGCATTTAACATTACCTGGACAATACCTAAGGTATCAGTTACCGAAGGTCTATCTCCTATGTGGCTTTTTTGCCCAATTATATTAGAACTTAATCGACTAAAAAATGTTGTGGCTTTATTACCAATTAAACAAAACTTAGTATTGTCTTTAGGCGTGTTTTTTAGGTGTGATAAAACTTCTTTAAACAAATTTTGGTTCAAACTACCACATAAGCCTCTATCTGAAGAAATTATAATATACCCTACTTTTTCTTTTTTAGGTCTATCTACTAAAAAAGGGTGCTGGTATTCACTGTGGCTTGTAGCTATATGCCCCATTACTTCTAGTATTTTTTCAGAAAAAGGCTTGGTTTTAGCCATGTGGCGCTGAGTCTTACCAAGTTTACTTGCAGCGACCAGCTCCATTGCTCCAGTAATTTTCATGGTTTTTTCAGTACTTTTTATGGTAGACCTTACTTTTTCTATATTAGACATTTAAGTCCTCCATAAAATTAAACTAGAGCATGCTCTTTTTTAAATGAGACAAAAATATCATTTAATTTTTGCTTGAGATCACTTGTCAGCTCAGGCTTTTCATTAATTTCATTTATAATGTCTTGGTGTTTTACTTGCATGAAACTATAAAACTCCTTTTCAACTTCCATCACTTTTTCTTTGTTAATATCAGATAAAAGACCTTCATTTACCACAAAAAGACTTAGTGCCATTTGTGCTACTGACATTGGTTCGTATTGATTTTGTTTTAATATCTCAGTAACTCTATAACCATGCTCCAATTGCTTTCTAGTCGCTTCATCTAAATCTGAGGCAAACTGTGAAAAAGCTTCTAACTCTCTAAATTGGGCGGCAGCAAGTCTTATTCCACCACCTAGTTTTTTAATTATTTTTGTCTGAGCAGCCCCACCAACTCGAGAAACAGATAGGCCTGCATTAATAGCAGGTCTAGTTCCAGAATTAAATAAATCATTGTCTAGGTAAATTTGACCATCTGTAATAGATATAACATTAGTTGGTACAAACGCAGAAACGTCCCCCGCTTGAGTTTCAATTATAGGTAGTGCAGTTAATGACCCTGTTTTTCCTTTAACCTTGCCATTGGTTATATCTTCAATATGCTGTGTGTTTACTCTAGAGGAGCGCTCTAATAAACGTGAGTGGATATAAAAAACATCTCCTGGAAATGCTTCGCGACCCGGAGGTCTTCGTAGCAACAGCGATATTTGCCTATAAGCTACCGCGTGCTTAGATAAATCATCATAAATTATTAAGGCATCTTCACCTTTTTCCAAGAAGTACTCACCCATGCTACAACCTGAATATGGGGCAATAAACTGCATTGCAGCAGATTCAGCAGCATTGGCAGAGACTATTATTGTGTGCTGGAGTGCATCATGTTCTGCTAACTTATTTACAATAGCTGCAACTGATGAGGCTTTTTGCCCAATCGCAACATAAATACATTTAACGCCAGTATTTTTTTGGTTAATAATTGTATCAATTGCAATTGCTGTTTTACCAGTTTGCCTGTCACCAATAATTAACTCCCGCTGACCTCGACCAATGGGAGTCATGGCATCAATTGCTTTTATACCTGTTTGTAAAGGCTGGCTTACAGACTGCCTTTCGATTACTCCAGGAGCAACTTTTTCAATTGGAGCTGATAATTTAGTGTTTAAAGAGCCTTTGCCATCTATTGGTCGGCCTAAAGCATCTACAACTCTACCAAGTAGCTCTTCTCCAATAGGACATTCAAGAATTTTACCAGTACGTTTAACTTTTTCACCCTCTTTTAGCTGAGTATAGTCACCTAAAATTACGGCTCCAACTGAGTCACGCTCTAAGTTTAATGCAATCCCAATATTGCCACCTGGAAAACTAATCATCTCACCACACATAATGTTAGTCATACCGTGAATATTAACAATACCATCTTTTAGGTTAACTATAGTTCCTTCTTCTTTGGTTGATGTGCTAAGATCAACATCTTTTATTTGTTGCTGAATTAAGGCGCTTATTTCGGTTGGGTTAAGTTGTTGCATAACTACTATCCTCATAATTTATTAGTGCTTGTTGGAGCTTCTCAAGCATGCCAGAAACAGAGTGATCCTCAACGTAGTCATTAATTTTCACTCTAAAACCACCTATTAAATTTTCATCAATATTAAAAATGGCTCTAACTTGTTTTTGAGTTTGTTTGGTTAAGTTTTCACACAAAGTTTGTTGTTGTGTATCGGATAAAGGGTGAGCAGATGTTATTACTACTTCTTGTTGATTATTGTAAATATCACAGCTTTTGTTATATAGATCCTGTATTTCAGGGGCTAATATAACTCTAGAGGATCTTATTAATTTATTAAGTATGTTATATTCTAGGCCAGGTTTTAGCTTAAGTATTTTTGTTAAAAGCGATAGTTGCCTTTCCTTGGAAAAACCAGGATTTTTAAGCAAACTTTTAATTTCTTTATGCTCAACTACAGCAGCTAAATTAATTAAAAATATTTTAATTTGCTCTTGCTTATTATCTCCAATAGATATTGCAAATATTGCTTCTGCATATGGCCTGGCTATACCTGCATTACTCATTAAGATTGCTCCTCACTCATCATGCGGTCGACTAAAATACGATTTTCTTTTTCATCTAATTTAGTCTTGAGTATTTTTTCAGAACCTGATATTGCAAATGAAGCAATTTCTTGAATAAGACTTTTTCTAGCTTTTTCAAGTTGTGTTTGGCTCTCTTTAGTAGCTAAAGCAACAATATTATCATGTTGCTTTAGTGCCGTATTTTTTGCCTCAGCAATTAAATTGTTAGCTTGATTTTTTGCCTCTTGAATAACTTCCTTTGCTGTATTTCTAGCTTCAGATATTATTTGGTCTTTTTCATGCTGAGCTTCTAGCCTGGTTCGTTCAGCTTTTTCGGCGTCTTTAATGCCTTCTGCTATTTTGGCTTGGCGCTCTTCTAGTGCTTGGGTAATTGGAGGCCATACATACTTTAACGTAAACCAAACAAAAATGGCAAAAGTTATCATTTGCCCAAAAAGAGTAGCATTAATATTCATATTATCCCTGCTAGAGTTATTAACCTGTTATTACTGTTAAAAATGGGTTTTGTACAGTAAACCATAGAGCTATACCAACACCCACCATAGTAACAGCATCTAGTAGACCCGCTACAATAAACATTTTAACTTGTAGCATTGGTGCCATTTCAGGTTGTCTTGCTGCACCTTCTAAAAATTTACCGCCCAACAAGCCAAAACCAATTGCTGTTCCTAATGCACCTAAACCTATTAGTAATCCAACTGCGACAACAGTCATACTTTGTATTTGTGATATTAATTCAAGATTTGCCATTTTGTACTCCTAGATAAAAAAAATATAACACGTTAATGATGCTCGCGTGCCATACTTATGTAAACAATTGTTAGCATCATAAAAATAAAAGCTTGTAGTGTTATAATTAAAATATGAAAAACAGCCCATATCCCACCTAAAGGCCATTGTGCCCACCATGGAATTAAAGCTATTAGCATAAAAATTAGTTCTCCAGCATACATATTACCAAATAATCGTAATGATAAAGATATTGGTTTTGCTATTTCTTCAACAACTCGAAGAACAAAATTTATTGGGAATAAAAACCAAGGGAAAGGATGGCAGAGTAAATCTTTTGCATAACCTATAATGCCTTTGTACCTTATATTTATAAATATAAGCATTAAAAATACAGATAAAGATAGTGCAAATGTCAGGTTTAAGTCGTTGGTTGCAACTACGCGTAATTGATGAATTCCAAACCAGCTTGCAACTTTTGGCAATAGATCAACAGGAACTAAATCCATGAAGTTCATTAAAAATACCCATAAAAATATAGTTAGGCCCAGAGATCCAACAAACTTATCTTTTACTAATAGCGTTTCTCTAACTTGCTCATCTACAAACTCTATTAATACTTCTGTTAAGTTTTGTAGTTTACCGGGTGTCCCAGATGTCGCTCTTCTTGCGCCTTTTCTTAAAACGAAACAAAATAGGCACCCAAGTAAAAAAGATATTAAAAGTGTATCTATATGAATAAGGTAAAAGCTACTACTAGACCCAAATAAATCACCTATATTAAGGGTTAAGTTTTTTAAATGATGCTGTATATATTCAGAACTTGTTAGTTGATCCATTTTTTTATCTGTTTTGTTTATCCATAATGCTAATTGCTACAAAAAAACTAAATATTGAGCTAGTTAGGCCTATAATAAAGGCATATGCATTTATAGCAAAAAACAACATTGTAATCAAGATAAATACTATTATTAATATAAACTTTATTGCTTCTCCAAGAAAGAAACCTGCTACAATCTTTTTACTGTTAGTTGCTCCGACATTTTTAAAAGCAAATAGGGCCATTATTAATGATGGAATATAGTGGCAGATTGCGCCAAGAAAGAAGCTTAGTGATAGCTTGGAGTTGATAGTGGTTATTATAACTATGAGTGTGCTGATAACTAAAGCATAGTGTGTGAAAAAACGTAGTGCCCATTTTTGGTTTTGTTTTTTTATTCTATCCATAAAGTTAGGGTATAAAAAAACGCCAGATCAGCAAAACCTAAACTGGCGTTTTTTGTATGTTACTATGATTTAGAAATGTCGTTAATGGTTTTTTGCATTACTTCTTGTGGAGCAGCTCCGCCAAAGTAACGGTTATTTTGGCCTGATGCATCGCTTATTATAAATGCAGGTGTTCCCATTATGTTTAGTTGTTGTGCTACTGCGAAGACTTGATCAAGCTGTTTTTCAATTAAGTTGCTCTGTAGAGCTGTTTCGATTTGACTCCAGTCTACACCTTGGCTTTTAGCAATACTTTCAACAACCTGGTTTGTTAGTTTTTCAGTGTTAGCAAGAAGTGCTGTATGTACCTCTGCAAATTTACCTTGCTCATTAGCAGCTAGTGCAACTTTAGCTGCATAACTAGATTCTTCCCCAAGAATAGGAAGTTCTTTAACTATAACTTTTAGGTTTTTATTCTGCGCAATAAGATTTTTTACAGTTGTCGACATTGTTTTGCAGTGTCCGCATTGGTAATCTATAAATTCTACTAATACTGTTGTTCCTTCTGGATTTCCCATAGTTGGTAGGTTAGTTCCCTGAAAGATTTCTTTTGCATTTTTAGATATTGCATTTTGAGCTTGGGTTTCCATGCGTTTTAATTCTTGTTGTCTGTATGATACTAATGCATCTACTACAGCCTTTGGGTTGTTATCCAGGTAAGTTTTTACTTGATCTGTTATTGCAGTATTTTGCTCTGGTGTAAACACGTTATTGCTTTCTGTGTTTGCGGTTTGCGTTGACGTTGCAAATGCCCCAGTGACCAAAAGTGTTAACCCTAAAGAGGCTGTTTTTTTAATAAAATTCACAATAATTCTCCTAAAAATTTATTCCATATTTTGCTTGTTTAGCAAGTTTTCGTTGTTTATCCGTTTAAAACTCAAAAGGACTCTAGTCATCTTATACTCTAGTTGTTTTTGTGTAAACATAAAACATCAGGTATTTTTAAGCTTTGATTGCATTATTTTTTCAAGGCTTTCTAGTGCTTTTTTCTCTAGCTGGCGAACCCTTTCTGTAGATACCCCAAGCATATTAGACAATTCTTGTAGCGTAGTTTTCTTTTCAAAAAGCCACCTTTGCTCTATGATCTTTTTTTCTCTGGGGTCTATTTCTTTTAAAGCATTTTGTAGCTTTAGTTGTCTTTTTTTAGCATGATCATTTTGTTCTATAAACATTGCTTGGTTGCAGGAGTTATCTTCTAGATATTGTTCGCGTGTGTGGCTCGAGTCTGTGTACTCATCTTTTGGGGTTTCAAGGCTGGTGTCAGATGGTTCAAGACGCATTTCCATTGTCGTTACTTCTTTTTCAGGAACGTTAAGTTGTGTGGCAATAGTTTTTACCTGCTCTTTTGTTAAAGACTTCTTGCTGTTTAGAGAGCCTTTTAGTTTTCTAAGATTAAAAAATAGTTTTCGCTGGGATTTTGTTGTGGCTACTTTAGTTGCTGCCTTTATATTTTGTAGCACGTATTCGTGTATCTCCGCTTTGATCCAGTGTATAGCATATGATATTAGGCGAACTCCTTCTTTTGGATTGAATTTTTTTATAGCTTTCATAAGTCCGATATTTCCTTCTTGAATTAAGTCAGAAATAGGGAGTCCATAGCCCTTATAGCCTTTGGCCACATGGATTACAAAACGAAGGTGGTGTAGAATTAATTTTTTTGCGGCATTTATGTCAGCTTCATTTTTTAGTTTTTCAGCAAGAACTAGTTCTTCTGCTGCAGAGAGCATAGGAATGCTGTTTGCCCATTCTATATAGCTATCTATATTTCCTAAGGTCAGGTTTCTTTCTATAGTTGCAAGGCATGTGCTCATATTGTTTCCTGCAAGTTAGTAATAAAAACAAAGTTTATTTAAATTGGTTCATGTATTATATTATTTTTTATGGATAAATTCAAGGTCTTATATGTGATTAACGCATGCAAGTAAAATAAATTATGGCAGTGGATGTCCCGCCACCAAAGCCTTTGGCGTCGCAAGCTTCCCGCACTCAGGACAGTTGTTGTTAGGCCTTCTGGTGTAAATCTAAAATAGAGGTTATTCTAGTATGCTGTTGACAAACTCTTCACTATTAAACTGCTTCAAGTCATCTACTGTTTCTCCAACCCCGATATAATGTATTGGTAGTTTAAGTTCTTGCGCTATATTAAATATACTGCCTCCTTTTGCAGAGCCGTCAAGTTTTGTTATAATTAAACCGGTTATTCCTATTTGTTCTTTAAATGTTTTTGCTTGTTGAATATTGTTTTGGCCAAGGCTCGCGTCAAGAACAAGCCATGTCTCGTGTGGGGCGCTATTGTCTTTTTTTTGCATGACTTTTTTTATTTTTTTTAGTTCATCCATTAGGTTCGTTTGGGTGTGTAGTCTTCCCGATGTGTCTGCTATTAAGTAATCTGCTTGCTTGGCTTGCGCGGAATCTAGGGCGTCGTATATTACTGACGCACTGTCTGAGCCTTGTTGCTGCGCAATAACCGTTACTCCTGTTCTTTCCCCCCAGTTTTGCAGTTGTTCTATGGCAGCAGCTCTGAAGGTATCGCCGGCCGCCAAAAGAACTTGGCTGCCTTGTTTGCTAAACTTTTCTGCCAGCTTACCGCAGGTTGTAGTTTTGCCTGCACCATTTATGCCTATCATAAGGATGCTGCATGGTTTTCCTGGGTGCAGGGGCTTGGGGTTGCTAGCTACAAGAATTTCTTTTAGGGCTTTCCCCAGTTCTTTTTTTACATCCGCTGTTGTTGCTTTGCTGTTTTTTAGGCAGTCTTCAATGGTGCTTATTACTTGGGATGTTATTTTAGTTCCCATGTCTGATAAAATAAGAGTTTTTTTTAGCTCTTCTTTGAGGTTGTTGTCTAGTTCTGCTTTTCCAAGGCTTAGTTTGCTTAAGCTTTGGCATAAAGAGCTAAAGCCAGTTTTTATTTTGTTATTATTGTCTTTTTCAGGGGCCTTGTTGCTTTTTCTTTTAAAATAATTAAATATCATAAATATCTTTGCCTTCATGCGGGTTGGTATTATAATCTAACTTATATTTCGTGCTGCTGTAAAGGCGTTATGCGTTATAATGAATTTTACCTATGTTATCACTTTGTATTTTAATTCTTTTGGGGGTTTTTAAGTGAAAAGATTAATTTTCATGTTATCTGTTCTTTTTCTACAGCCTGTTTTGGCTGGGGAAGCTCAGGATGATATTTCAGATTTTACATTAGATAATGGTTTGCGCGTTTATGTGTTAGAAGATCATAGAACTCCTTTGGCTTGGTTTCAAATATGGTATAACGTTGGCTCCAGTGATGAGGTTAATGGCCTTACTGGGATCTCGCATGCCCTGGAGCACATGATGTTTAAAGGCACGTCTAAATATGGTCCTGGAAAAATATGGCAGATAGTTAGTGAGGATGGAGGCATGCAAAATGCTTTTACAAGTAATGATTATACTTGCTATTGGCAGCAGTTACCCGCTAATAAAATTGAGACAAGTTTTGATATTGAGTCAGATAGAATGCAAAATTTAGTTTTGACCGAGCCTGATTTTAAAAAA
>Ga0209662_1001502_pt1 | contig 10745 bp, 8 predicted proteins | sample SaaInlV_150m_DNA_4_FD_184662 | JGI IMG/M metagenome (GOLD analysis project Ga0209662, IMG submission 184662) | Marine microbial communities from expanding oxygen minimum zones in the Saanich Inlet - SI072_LV_150m_DNA (SPAdes) (version 2) | ecosystem: Environmental > Aquatic > Marine > Intertidal...
TACCTTCATCGAAAGATAATGAGAAAATATGTAGATTAAATTTTCTAGCAATAATTTCAAATAAATATGAAGCGAGAATAGTAAAGTTTATGGTTGCTGCTAATAATAATCCATATTTAACATTGACAGACATGCTTATACCTATGGTGATTAATGCAAAAAATATAACCAACTCAAATGGATTTTTAACAGGATTTCTAAAGCGTACAATTGATAACGCACCAATCATCCCAAGAGATAGGGCTATATTGCCAGTAATAACCTTAGTAATAACAAAAGTAATCACAGGTAGTAAAATGTACGACATAGTGTGATGATAGGTTGATGCCCATTTTTGCTTAACTAGGGATAACATAATCCTTATTGATAGACCTGATATCATTGTTAAAAAAATTGTCAATGGTGTTGTTAAAACGAGTTCGCTCATAATAATAGTCCTTTTTAATTAAGTAAAAATAAACCTACTGCCTTTAGTTGTTAGTAGATATAGCAGTAAGTGCAATTTGCGATGCTGCATATTCTTGATTGTATTTTTTCACAATAAGTGGAGAATTGTAGCCTAATTCTTCTCTTAATTTTTCATCTAATACTAAGTCTACTATATTTTCAGAAAGTTCATTAACATCGCCGTAAGTAAAGATACGTCCGTTGTTACTAGTTACCAAATCTGAGCTACAACCAACCAGATTTGACACAATAATAGGCAGCCCATAATACATTGCCTCATTAACAACTAAACCCCAAGTTTCTCCCAGCCCTGAGGGCAGTACAAATAAATCAGCAACAGTATAAATTTTAGGAAGCTTTGTCTGGTTTTGAAATCCTAAAAAAATTACATTATTAATATTATTACTCTTTGTATATTTTTCTAAGTCTTGCTTTTGTTCGCCATCACCAGCAAACAATAAATAAGTATTTTTCCCTGTTAAACTTTTTTGAGAAATTTCAAATGCTTTAAGCAGATCAAAAGGTCTTTTCTTTTCTATCAATTTGCCAGTAAACAACACAACAACAGAGTCTTTACTTAGCCCTAATTCTTGCTTTATCTGTTGTTTTTTAGGTTTTAAAATTCTTGCATTTTCTAAATGTGATTTGTTATCTACCGAATAGGGAACGAAAACTAATTTACTATCCTTAATACCGAGTGATTTGTAAAACTTTTTGTTTTCACTTCCAATATATAAAAGCTTATCTGCTCTAGAAAAAATAAAATTCAACAAAATTTTACGGACATATGAACGAAATCCAGACTTGCTAAATTCATGACTTAGTGGCGATTCTCCATAAATGAGCAGTGGCGTTCTTGAGATGAATGCCATCATCATAACAATCCAATTTGAAAAAAGCGCCCAACCAAATATTAAAACAACGTCTGGTTTATTTTTTAAAAACTTGCTTATAACACCAAAATTAATACAGCCAAAAAAACTTGTTGATTGAGAGAAGGCATAATTTCTTAAAAAGGTATGCTTATACCCACCAAAAAGTGGCATATCCCATTTAATTTTTGTATTAAATTCTTTATCAAAAGTTTCTTTAACGCCAAAATCCCAATAATAATAAACACTTAAATCTATTTCTTTTTCTGACGCAATATTTCTAATCAAACTTATTTGATACTGTATAGGGTGAGACATAAAGATTGATAAACGCGTTTTCTTCATAGGCTTCTCATTTCCTGAACAAAAGAATTAACCCTTTCATTCCATTTATTAGAGCCGTACATCTCAATCGACTGGTTTCTGATATTTAACCTTCGCTCTAAGGTTATGTTTTTTACACTTTGTAAAATAGATGTAATTTTAGATGCCATTGCATCAATATCGTCAGGGTCTACCAGGTGACCTAACTTTCCATCTAATAACGCCTCACGACAACCAAAACCATCAGACGCTATAATTGGGATTCCGCATGATAAAGCCTCGATAAAAACGATGCCAAACCCTTCATTTTTTGAAGGCAAAATAAACAAATCACAAAGATTGTACAGTTCCACACGCTGATCTGGTGTTACTGATCCCATTTGAATTGCATTGTTTTTTAAATTAACATTTCCACGCAGCACTCTCTCAACCCTTTCATCCTCTCCAGGACCCGCCATAACATACTTGATATTACTATCTTTGTTGGTAATTTTATCAAATGCTTTTAATACACGATCTTGTCCCTTCTCTTCATCAGAGGACAATCTTGAAAGTGTTAATATAACTGACCTCCCTTCCAATCCATATTTTTTCTTTAATAAGTCTTTATCCTCTTGAATATTGAATATACTTTCATCAATTGAGCTTGGCAAATAGACATAAGCATGATCAGGTAAAGTAAATTGATTGCTAATTAAGCTTTTTGTATATTCGGAGATAACGATCACTTTGTTGGCTTTTTTTAAAGCTGAACGATGTAAAAAATTAGTAATTCTAATTGCCTCTATGCCATAAATAGAAATAGAATACTTTATGCCAAAAATCAGGTTAATTAAAAGAGGCACGGAAGAAAAATATAAATGACCACAGACTATATAATCAAACTTATTGCTCAGTAATTTTCCAGCTATTTTTAATAAAAATAATATTTTTTGAAGTAGCCTACCTTGTTTGCGCTGCACCACATGTATATCAGTATCATATAATAAAATAGACTCTTTTAAATCGTGATTGTATTTTTCAATACCGCCAATTAACGCCTGGTCTCCAGACAGGAATAAAATTTTCGTCATACATTTACAACTGTTTGAAATAATTGATGGTACTAATCAAGCCCTCTCTTAGCTCTATCTTGGGCATCCATTGTGTATTTTTCTTAGTTAGAGAAATATCAGGTTGTCGCTGCGTCGGATCGTCCTCTGGTAATGGTAAAAATTCTATTGTTGACTTAGAATTTGTCAATTCAACGACACTTTGTGCGAGCTCTAATATTGTAAATTCTTTCGGGTTTCCTATATTCATAGGGCCAATAATATCATCATCTGTTGCCATGATTTTTATCATAACATCTATTAAATCATCAACATAACAAAAAGATCTAGTTTGGCTACCATCACCATAAATTGTGATGGGTTTGTTTTGTAACGCTTGCATAATGAAATTTGAAACAACTCGGCCATCATTTGGATGCATACGCGGACCGTATGTATTAAACAGCCGAGCAATTTTTATTTTGACATTGTGTTGTCTGTGATAATCAAAGAATAATGTTTCAGCACAACGCTTACCTTCATCATAGCAGGAGCGTATTCCAATTGGGTTAACATTTCCCCAATAACTTTCTTCCTGTGGATGCACTGTCGGATCACCATACACCTCACTTGTTGAAGCCTGAAAAACTTTGGCTTTAGTTCTCTTGGCTAACCCTAAGATATTAATAGCGCCGATAACACTAGTTTTTGTTGTTTGAACTGGATCCCATTGATAATGAATAGGAGAAGCCGGACAAGCTAAATTATAAATTTCATCAACTTCCACATAGACTGGGAATGTTACATCATGTCTCATTATTTCAAAATTAGAGTTAGGAATCAAGTGCTTAATATTGTCCTTAGTTCCACTATAAAAATTATCAAGACAAAGCACATCATTGCCATCATCTAAGAGTCTTTCGCACAAATGAGAACCCAGAAACCCAGCGCCACCAGTGACTAAAATTCGCTTTCTGTTAGATACTTTATTTATCATTTTCAACCCTTATTTAAATTTCCAAATCTTATTAAGTTATTAATAAAAAGCAGCATTTGAAATGCTAACAATATTACAATTAATGTCCCAAGCCCGCCTATATAGGTTGGAACCACCCATGATTCAATGTGGGCAAACATTATTATCGAAGGGAAGGCAATTAAAAAATAACCAGACTTAGGCTCCGATAGAAGCTTACTTGCTAAATTAGAAAACCATCCAATAATTAAACCAAGATACAAAGAAACTATCAATACGCCCATTAAGCCATAATTCCAATAAGCTTCGGCAACATATGTAGGAGCAATGGCACTTGATTCAGTTCCCTTGCCCCCGCCATAATATTGAGCATTAAGCTTTCCAGCATTATTGGTCATTATTGGCTTATCTTTCCATAATATCCTCGGAATTAATATAGTCCAAAATTTATCTATACTTTCTCCACGTCGTCCTGCATTATACTCATTAATAAGATAGCCTTGAATTGATGCAACATCTAACCTCATTCCAATTTGACGAGATTGCTCTTTCAGAGTGATAGCTTCTTTTAATTGAACCACCTGTTTATTACCGTTATGCGTTGGATGAATAATTAAATCATTGCCTGTTGAATAGGAAAAGATAAGGTTTGTAATAATTTTTACCCTATCTGACAACGAATTATGTTGTGCATTATAATCAATATGCGCTCGTCCATATGTCACTATTGGATTTATCATCACATAAACAAAAATAATTGCAGAAAAAGAAATAATAATAGATTTGAGGGAATAATTTCTAACTAACACGCCAACAAGAAACGCTGACAAAATTGTAATGACATCTAACTTACTAAATCCCAATAAGCCGTTCATTATCGAGACAAGAAAAACTAAACTAACTGTTAATTTAGTTACTAAATTAACATCACGCCAAAATATTCCAAATAAAAAAATACATGCTGGTACAAAAAAATACGCTTTATCAATAAAACTTCTTAATAATAAATCTTCTGCAATTGGGAAAAATATCAACTTTAAAGTAACACCTATAAATGCAATTAGTGCAATATAAGGGAAAAATTTAATAAGACTACTTTGTTGTAATTTTTTTGCTTGTTTATTGATCGTATAATCATTATTTGACGTATACCGTAACACAATATAAACAACGCTAAAAATAATTAGTACAGAGCTAGAATTGAGTGTATTAACATTAATAAGGTAGGTTACGTCGTTACCAAACAACTTGTCGGCCCAAGGGTGTGCATGCAATCCACCAGAGACAACCCCAAGCCCAAGAAAAATCCCCGTACCCAGAATAAACCAAGCCACTGGAATCATCACACTTCCACTACGAACCATTAAGAAAAATGTGTACATAGAGCCAAAGAAATATATTGTAGGTACCATTAGTATCATTAATAAATACTCTGGCTCAAACGCAAACATCAGTACAGATAATAGAAAAAATACTCCAGCGTTCATGTACGCTATATTTAACGCTTTATTCCATTTTCTTAAATTAATCATTGTTGGCCTCACATGAAATAATATTTCTTCTATCAAAAGTTACAAACCTAGACATGGCTATTACTTCAGTTTCATTCTTATTAATAAGAATGTAGTTTGCCTCAAAAAAACGCTCCATCTCAGGGTGCCAGTTTTGGTAAATTTCTATTGTGTTTTTAGTAATCCTTCCAAGAAAATAATTTTTACCGTCAATAAAATCAAAAACACATTTTAAGAAACATTTGGCATTGATCCACCTGTGATTATATTCGAATTGAAATAGCTCAATAATCTCAGAATCTAATGACTTTTCAGCACCTAAAATTACATTAAAGTCATTTCCTTCTGTGTCACATTTAATATAATTAATATTTTTAATATTACAACTCTCAACATATTGATCGATCGTCGTGGCCTCTACACTAGTTTTGCGCCCTTCTTTAATAAATATTGAATTTGTCTTACTGTTTTTGTCATCATGGATATAAAAATCTATAATTCCAACATAATTCGACACTGCAATATTGTTAAAAACAACATTCTCATAGCTACTTAAATTCATTTTTAATGTGTTAAAAGTATCTACAGTAGGCTCAAAAACAAAAACTTTAGTATTGAGATCATGGCGTTTTGCTGTGTGCAATAACGCTTGATTAGCCCACTCTCCAATATTGGCGCCAATATCCATCATAACAATCTCATAATTATCATTTTTATTTTTATTTTTTAGTATTTTTTTTAAGAGAGAATATTCTCCATTTGTTTCTGGATTATTAGTTAATTCATTTCTAGACCATAAATACAATCTACGTCCAATCACCCATAAAAGCTTCCTGGTGGCATTCACTAAGCTATTATAAATCATCGCCCACTTTACTCATTTCTTTAAAAGATGGGCTGATTTTTACTAGATGTTTATATGATCCTTGTGCAATTACTCTGCCTTTATCAATCTCAAAGATTACATCGCAATTTTTAACCGTTGAAAGTCTATGTGCAATAATAATAATTGTTAAGTCTTGACTGAGTTCATTAACAGATTCCATAACATATTTTTCTGTCATGTTATCAAGTGAACTAGTAGCCTCATCAAGAATTAACACAGTTGTATCCTTATAAAGTGCACGCGCAATACCAATTCTTTGTCGCTGACCTCCAGACAATTTAATACCACGCTCACCAACATATGTGTCGTACCCCTCTGGTAACGTATCAATTAAGTCATTAAGTTTTGCTTTAGATGCGGCTAATTTGACACGATTCATATCAATTACCTCTGATGTAATTCCAAATGCAATGTTTTCTGCAATACTACTGTCAGATAAAAAAATAAATTGTGGGACGTGTGATATGTTTCTTTGCCATGCTCTAATATTGTTTTTATTAATGGGTACACCATCCACCAACATACCCCCTTTACTAGGCATTATAAGGCCCATGATAAGATCAACTGCAGTACTCTTACCACTACCAGTCCCACCGACAATTCCAACTCGAGAGCCTTTTTGTATAGAAAGACTTAAATCATCTAAAATTAGAGATTGTTTATTAGTGTATTTAAACCTAACTTTATTAAGAGCAATATCATGATTAAATGAAAGAGGATCAGGGACTGATTTCTCCAGCTCAGCTGGTATTTTCTGATTTAAAAAATCAACAGTATCAGACAATGCTGCATAACCGCCAATAAGATTTGCCCACGCAGCGTATGCTTGTTGTAGTGCAGGTAAAAGTCTTTGTGAGCCGACTGCTAAAGCACCTAATGCTGGCATAGATGACACTATCCCACCATCTTGTTGACTTAAAATATATGCCAATACAGCAATCAAAACCATCCCCAATGCTTCCATTGATGGGCGTGGAAAACCACCTATAAAATTATTGTCTCCATATGCTTGCCTAAGCCTACTGTCTGTTTTATGAAAACTATCACAATAAAACTCATATGTCCCATCCAGCTGCACATCACGAATACCCCCCAAGCCTTCTTGCAGCACTTTAATTACATTAGTTTGCTCTGTATTAATACAATTACCATTGTCGAATAACCTCTTTTTTGTAAAAAAAGTAATCAATCCATAACTGACACCGAAACCAACAACACCAGTTAATGCGACAAAGGGGTCGATAATAACGAGCGTTGTAATAATTGCAACTATAAGAACAGCGGAACTAACAAGTGTTAGTATAGGCAAAATAACCCAAAAAACAACTCCGTTAACTCTGTTTACAATTCCACTAACAATATCGCTCGTATTTCTAGAAATATGCACATGATAAGGTTGGTAAAGTGTGCGTTTATACACCTTTAAACTAATGTCAGCACCACTAACAAAGGCCAATCTTGTGCTAAACCATAAAAGTAGTAGTCTTATAATTCCAGCAACAATTGCAAGTATTACAAAAATAATTGTCACTGGTAAGGCTAACTGGTCAGCTGAGACAATATCAAAATACTGCATATACTCAGTTAGAAATGAATGGTTAAATACCTGCTCTGGCTCAACTAATATTCCTAAAAAAGGCACAACTGCGCCCAAGCTTAGAACCTCCGCAAATACACTAATAAGCATTAATAGCATTAACAATATATATTGAGTTCTGCGATGTAACTCAAAATGATTCCATAATTTTTTAAGAAGGGATAATAAATTCATTTTTTCTTTAGAAGTTATTCTACTCATGAGGATAAGGAGTAGATACACTGTACCCATGCCGTCCTACTAACTGATCTCTTTTAGCAATAGAAAGGTCATTCTTAACCATTTCCGTTACAAGCTGTTTAAATGTTATTTTCGGTATCCAGCCTAATTTTTCCTTTGCTTTTTTTGGATTTCCAAGAAGTGTTTCTACTTCTGTAGGTCGAAAATACCTTGGGTCAACTCGAACAATTATATTTCCATCTTGATCAATTGCCTGTTCATCAAGACCTTGACCTTGCCATGTTATGCGCATATCAAGTTCATGAGCAACTTCATTTATAAAGTCCTTAACGCTAAACTGCTCTCCTGATGCAATAACAAAATCTTCTGGTTTATCTTGTTGTAGCATTAACCATTGCATTTCAACATAATCTTGCGCATGCCCCCAGTCTCTCTTTGCTTCTAAATTTCCAAGATATACACATTTTTGCAGTCCAAGCTTAATCCTTGCTAAGGCCATGGTTATTTTTCGAGTTACAAAATTCTCTCCCCGTACAGGAGACTCATGGTTAAACAATATTCCATTGCACGCATACAGTCCATAAGCCTCTCTATAATTCACAGTGATCCAATAAGCATAAAGTTTTGCAACTGCGTACGGAGATCTAGGATAAAACGGTGTAGTTTCTGTTTGAGGTGTCTCTTGAACCAACCCAAAAAGCTCGGAGGTAGATGCTTGGTAAAAGCGTGTTTTCTTTGATAAACCTAAAATTCTAATTGCTTCAAGTATTCTTAATGAGCCCAATGCATCAGAGTTTGCTGTATATTCTGGCTCCTCAAATGACACTGCTACGTGACTTTGTGCAGCAAGATTATATATTTCATCAGGTAATGTTTTTTTAATAATATTAATTAGACTGCTTGAGTCTGTCATATCTCCATGATGTAAAAATAAACGTGCCTCCGAATCATGCGGATCTTTGTACAAGTGATCTATTCTACTAGTGTTAAAAGAAGAGCTTCTTCTTTTCATTCCGTGCACGATATATCCCTTATTGATTAAGAATTCAGCAAGATATGCTCCATCTTGTCCTGTAATTCCTGTAATTAATGCAACTTTACTCATTTATTCTCCCTAATATTTATAAACGCAAGTCTGATTCATTTAACGATAAGACATATTTTAAATCATAAATAATCCCTTTATCGACTCCAAATGATTTGATTATACTTGCACCCATTTTTTTAAATTCATTGTGAGCTACAGCAATAATGATAATGTCATAACAGCCAACTTCTGGCGTATCAATCAATTTTACCTTGTATTCCTTTTCAGCCTCGTCCTTGGAAGCCCATGGATCATATACATCAACATTTGCATTATGGTTGTCTAATTCACTCACAATGTCAATAATTCTCGTATTTCGTAAATCAGGGCAATTTTCTTTGAACGTGAACCCCATAACAAGCACTCTTGCATTGTTAATGTCAACCCCTTTACTATCCAAAGTCTTGATTAGTCTTTCTACAACATAATGACCCATATTATCATTTAACTGGCGAACTGCCGATATTATCTTCGGATAATAACCAATAGATTGAGCCTTATGTTTAAGATAGTAAGGATCTATACCAATACAATGACCACCTACAAGCCCTGGTCTAAAGTTTAAAAAATTCCATTTACTGCCCGCTGCCTTTAAGACGGCCTCTGTATCAATATCAAGCTGATTAAAAATAATCGCCAATTCATTAATTATGGCAATATTAACATCCCTTTGAATATTTTCAATCACTTTTGAGGCTTCTGCAATCTTTATGCTTTCGGCTTTATGTGTTCCGGCAATAATAATTTCTTTATATAAATTATCTACCATAGTGGCAATTTCTTCAGTTGAACCAGAGGTCACTTTTTTAATATTGGTTACACGGTGCTCTTTATCTCCAGGATTAATACGCTCAGGAGAATACCCACAATAGAAATCTTTATTAAACTCTAAATCTGAATGTTTTTCAAGAATTGGCACACACACTTCTTCGGTAGCACCTGGGTATACTGTTGATTCATAAATCACAATATCGCCTTTTTTTAAAACACTTCCAAGCATTTCGCTTGATTTTTCAAGAGGTGTCAGGTCTGGATTATTATTTTCATCAATTGGTGTTGGTACAGTAACAATATAAATCTCACAATCTTTAATATGATCCACATTAGATGTAAAACTCAAAAAAACCGCATCTTTAAATTCTTGTTCAGTAGTTTCTAGCGTAGAATCAATGCCATTTTTAAGATTATCAATTCTATTTTGATTAATATCAAAGCCAATTACTTGGCGTTTTTTACCAAATTCAACAGCAAGAGGGAGTCCAACATAGCCCAGACCTATTAGAGCAATTCTTTTCTTTTTCATAATTTATTAATTTTAATCACTACTAAATAAATCTCTTGTATAGACCTTAGCTTTAACATCTTGCAGTTCATCTATCATTCTATTGGCAATAATTACATCACTTATTTGCTTAAATTCTTCTAAATTATCAATAATCTTTGAATGGAAGAACTCCTTCTCGCCCTGTTCTGTAAGTACCGGCTCGTAAATAACCACTTCAACACCCTTGGCTTTAATGCGTTTCATTACACCTTGAATACTTGATGCTCTAAAGTTGTCAGAGCCTGTCTTCATGATCAGTCTATGAACGCCAACAACCTTCGGTTGTTTGGCAATGATAGAGTCTGCGATAAAGTCTTTACGCATCGAATTAGCATCAACAATGGCACTTATTAAAGCATTTGGTACATCTGCATAATTGGCTTTGAGTTGTTTAGTGTCTTTTGGAAGACAATAGCCACCATAGCCGAATGATGGGTTGTTGTAGTGTGATCCAATTCTTGGATCAAGGCCTACACCCTCAATGATTTGTTTTGAGTTTAGGTTGTGCGT
>Ga0209662_1001503_pt1 | contig 10732 bp, 9 predicted proteins | sample SaaInlV_150m_DNA_4_FD_184662 | JGI IMG/M metagenome (GOLD analysis project Ga0209662, IMG submission 184662) | Marine microbial communities from expanding oxygen minimum zones in the Saanich Inlet - SI072_LV_150m_DNA (SPAdes) (version 2) | ecosystem: Environmental > Aquatic > Marine > Intertidal...
TTTATTGACCTCCTTATAGTTTGTATTACTCTGTTCAGTACCCCCTTGAGGGGTATAAGGCTATCTTTGTGTCCAAGTTTGTCAGACCACTACAGTTTGTCAGACCACTACATGTACTTCTTATACGCTTTGATTGGTATGGTTGTATAACGGACTTAACAGCTAGTGCCACCTTTAAGCGAACTCTTGGCGATAGCAGGAAACGCTGTTTAAGCTCATTTTAAAGCCATCTTCAAGTGGTTGCTGATACCCAGAGAGGTGGGCAAACTCTGAATTTTTTTCTAACCGCAAATAAGGACCTCCTCAAATGCTTTAATAATATCTTGGATTCAACCTTGAAGTGCGCAATTCACTCAACAATCTCTGGTAGGGCGAATAATGTTACATCAATACTATCGTAACAAAGCGCCCTTAGGTAAAACCTGTAACCAGGAAGGATTTTCTTTAAATATTCAGGAATGGCTATTAAATCCTCTTTTTTATGATAGACTGAAATTGCTAGTATTGGCCTACATCTCTTAATTATTTCTTTGGCACCTTTTAACGCTTGTAATTCACTCCCTTCCAGATCCATTTTTATAAAAGTAACCCTTTCTTCTGATGAGATTATATTGTCAAGTCTATCCACACAAATGGAAATATCTCCATCTTGATCAATATGTGAAGCCCCTGTCGCTTCATTGGCGAATGAAAGCGTCGTGCTTTCATCATAAGCTCCGATTTTCAACAAACTAACAGATTTAAGATTTCCGCAATTTTTTTCTAATTTATCATAATTTGATGGATCGGGTTCTAATGCATAAATCCGTTTATACTTATTGTGAACACCTATTGCCTTTATAAATGCACTTAATGTATCGCCATCGTAAGCGCCACAATCTATAAAAACTTCATCATCTCCAAACTCCACTAAGTTAGCGGGAAAATAACCCTCATCCACACAATATTTATTAATATAAGATGCATTTCCACCGATCCTTGTATTCAAGAATCCAATCATAGTTTGGCGTGACACCTTATCACTAAGAGACTTATATGTTTTAGAGTACTGATCTCGATATTTATATATATAATCGTGGAGAATATATCCAAGAGCTGCCACCCCTCCATCAATCAAATAATATTTTTCTATTAAGTCCGATTTTTTTATTTCATTTAATGACTTTTCATCAATACCGAAAAAAATTACTAAATTAATTTTTTCAGTATTACCTCTTAAAAAAAAAGTAGACTCGTGTACCTTATTTTTATAAAAAAACGTATTTTTCTTATAGTATTCTTGACTTACTATGACTTTGTCGATCTGTAGCCCTTTGTCGTTAAATTTTTTGTAATATTTTTTGGCGGAAGCAGATGTACCATAAAAAATATTTTTCTCTGTAGATGTAGATAACTCTTCAAACATTACATCTTCCATTGATCTCTCTTGTTCGATTATTTTACTAAACATCTCGCTCATCTATTAATTCCTCTTGTTAGTTTACTTTATTAAGAACGACATGCTTTAAAGTCTTTCGTGCAGTATAGACAGACTCATCACAACCTTTCCAGGAAGCCTAACTAATGTCATTCTTACTTCAATGGTTGATACAATCTTCATAACTTTAAACCATGGAAAATTGCTTTAAGAATTCTAACGTTTGAAGAGATTCTATTTCCGAAGCGCGGCTTATCAGCCCTTTTATTTATTGTGATAGGTAATTGTGCAATACTAACTGAACTCTTAGCTGCAAAAATAGACAATTCAGTTCCAATAGAATTATATAAATCAAAATGACCTAGATTTTTATATACGTCAATATGGTAAGCCTTCATTCCACATAATGGATCCAAAATCCCCCACTTCAACCTAGCTACCCAAGAAAAAATATATTCAGTTACTCTTTGAAATTTATCCCTACTGCCAATTACCACCTGAAAACCGCTATCTATTAATTGAATATATTCTTCTAATAAACTTACATCATGCTGCCCATCAGCATCAAAAGTAATTACCATGTAGCAATTTAGTTCGTCTGCCTTAGAAAATCCACTATTTAGTGCACCATCATAACCCTGGTTGCTTTTATGCCTTATTGTTATGGCACCAGCTTTTTCCGCCATTTCTTGCGTTTTGTCGGTTGATGCATCATTAATAACAATAACTACCCCATACCTACTGACTGACTGAACCACGTCAAAGATTGTATTTTCCTCATTAAATGCTGGGATAACAATAGCTACTTGACGTTTTTCCATTTTATACAATCCCCAGATTTAATGCTTATCGCCATTCCTTTATTAAGAATTTTTTCTAATTCATAAGGTGGCAATGCATCCTTAGGACAAGGTCTAAGAAACTCTAAATTATTCTCACTAATGATATCACCAACAATTAAGTCTTTTTTAACACGAATAGACCTCCTCTGAAGAACTACCGTTTCTTTTTCGTTATCTTCTACTTTTTTTATTTCGAGTCCTAATGAATTTTCCAATTCCCTTGTTCTGTCAACCATATCCTTCCAAGCAGAAAAATCCATTGAAAACTTATGATCTGGACCATTCCTAGATGTGTCATTTGTAAAATGCTTTTCTATAACGCGAGCACCCAATGCTACCGCTCCTAGAACCGTGACATGTCCTGGCGTATGATCAGACAAGCCTAAAATAGTATTAGGGTACTTTCTACCATACTCTTTCAAAACGTTTAAATTGATATATTTAAAATTATCCAATGATGCGGTATAGTTTGTATTGCATTGCATTAACACTATATCATTAGTTTGACGCAACAATACAGACATGGCTATATCAACTTCGCTTTGAGTGGATGCCCCTGTTGCCAATAGCACTGGCTTTCCCTTAGAGGCTATGTGTTTAATTATACCTGTCCAAGTAATATCGCCAGAACCAATCTTATATGCGCTCAAAAAATCATCAACTTTATCTACTATTTTGTAAGAATACGGAGAGGTGAGAAATGTGATTCCTGCCTTATTACAAGTCTCTTTCAATATGGATGTCCAATCTTGATCTATTGATGCGTCTTGATACACATCAAATACACTTTTTTTCCACTTTGACTGGTGTGATTGCTGCCCACCAAGAGTCTTAAATCCTTGGTCACTTACAATAGTGTCAGCAGTGAAATGCTGAAATTTAGCAGCATCTGCGCCAGCTTCAGCACAAAGATAAATCAAATCCTTGGCACGCTCTATGTCTCCATCATGATTTGCCGCTACATCTGCAATAAAATAGGTAGGATGCCCTACTCCAATTGCTTTGCCTTCTATTTGAATGTCTTTCATGTTATCTCTTTCTAATTTAGTAAATCTTTATTTTTATCATATTGACGCTTCATAGCTCTTAAAGAATCCTCAGTGCTCGGTAGATCATATTTTAAGATTGTGCTAATTTTTTTAACATTTAAAGCCATATTTTTTGGTCTGCTCGCTTTAAACGTCATAATATCAACGCTCACTTTATTTATATTTGAACTGGATAATTGAAATATTTCAGCCATCTTATTGCCAAAATTATACTTTGAAATACTATCACTACTTGCACAATGATATAGCCCGAATAAGGGCTGTTTAACTATTTTTTCAATGATAATAGATAAGTCATAAACGGTTAGTGGAGAGAAATTAACATCGTAGAATAAATTCAATGGAGCGTTGCCAATCAAACCTTCTAGAACCCATTCAGCAAATGAAGTGTTGGCTCCTTGCGTCCACCCAATTATATTTGTCCTTAAAACTAAGCCATTATTCATTGATTGCACTAATTCTTCACCCATAAGTTTGGTTTTCGCATAAATATTAAGCGGATTTACTGTATCAGCTTCACTGTAGGCACCTTGTTTTTCACCATCAAACACTGAATCAGTTGAAATATAAATCAATCTACCGTTATTATGATCTAAATAATCTGATATTACTTTGGTTGTTTCAAAATGAAGTGCTGTTGCTAAATCAACATTTCCTTCACATGCATCAACATTGACAATTGCAGCACAATGTATCACTATATCTGGCTTAATCTTATTTAGCCATTTATTGAGTAACTCGATATTTGTTAAATTAAAACAATCCCATTCAATACCCCTTCCTTCCACACCCTTGCTTCTTGAGGTTGCGAATACTTTATATGATTTCGAAAAATGTCTAACAAGTGCCGTACCTAGCATTCCACTTGCGCCTGTAATTCCTATCTTCATTAATTCAACCTTTTAAACCCACCATGACAAACAGGTCCATCTAATAAAGAATCTATCGACAAATCACTATTATGACAAGCAGATATTACTTTGAATATTGGCTCTAACACTTGAAAATAGATATCAACTTCCTGTTGCCTGTGCTCTGTACAAACATATATTACATTTGAGGCAAGGATATTATTTTTGAGCATTTCTTGTGTAATATAGGTTTTGTATTTTAACCAATCATTAGATTGAATAGAAAAACCAATCATAGATGGTAGTCCATTAATTTTGATAGGAAGTTTATATTTTTCACCTAAACTTTTCCACTGGGTTCCAATGTATTTCCCCATATCGGTTATCAACTCCCAAGACTTAGTTGCCTTCATCACCTCTAAAGTTTTAAGTGCAGCTGTCGGCCCAATTCTTTCAGTCCAAAATGTGGAGCTAATAAAGGTACTTTGCGCAACATCCATTACTTCTTTTTTTCCAATTACAGCAGTAATAGCATACCCATTACCTAAAGCCTTACCAAAAACAGCCATATCTGGCTCAACATCATATATTTTATGGAGTCCACCATTGTTTTGCCTAAAACCAGAAGTGCACTCATCAAAAATCAAGATAATATTATTGTCATTTGCTACCTTTCTTACTTTGACTAGAAAGTCATCTTGAGGCTCCTCATTGCGAGAGACCTCCATTTTTATAACGCCAATATCGTGGTTTTTTATAATAGCTTCTAATTCATCTATGCAATTATAATTAAACGGAATCACGCTGCCCTTAAGATTTTTAGGAACGCCTTTAGGATTTAAACCTGGTAAGAGGTGTCCTGTAAGATTATTATCGTCTCCTAGATTTGCGGATAAATACCAATCATGCCAACCATGGTAACCACAAATAGCTACTTTATCTTTACCAGATGCAGCTCTCGCTATTCTAATTGCTATTGCATTTGCCTCACCACCTGTTCTTGCCAAGCGCACCATATTTGCCCAAGGGTGAAGCTCAATCAATTTTTCAGCAAGATACACCTCTTCTGGACAGTTAAATGTAGACATGTTTCCTTTTTTAACAACATCCATAACTGCAGCATCTACTTCATCATTACCATAACCCAAGATGTTTGTACCAATTCCCATTATTGACATATCGGTATATTCACGCCCATCCAAATCCCATACTTTGCAACCTTTAGCCTTACTAAAATACGCCGGCCATTGATTTGGAAGAAACATTTCACTTCTCTTGGATAGCAGCATATTCCCACCTGGAATAATACGCTTAGCTCTTGACCATAATTTTTGACCATTGCCCATCCTTGCCCCTTCGTTACGAATTAAATGCTGATTCTCTGTAAATATTTCTGGATTGCTTTTTTTTAACTGTACAATTTTCTCCCATGAAAAGTCTATTATTGGATGAAAAAAATTGAAAATATTTTGTACCACAGTAAAATCTTCAAGCTCATCAACCGTCCATCTATCTGCAGATAAATCCTCAGAATTCTTTAAATAAAATTTCTCATAAATATCAGAATTGATAATATAAGGCGTTACATGCTCTCTTTGGAAGTCTTTTTTTGCCTTTTTATGTGCATCTTCTAGCGCCTCAATTGAAATAACCTCTACATCTAATCCATCTGGATAAGTAGGAGGTTCTCGATTGCTGGCATAGTCTGCATCACCGTCAATAAAACCAGCTATTACTTTATCAACGAGATCTCCATCTATTAAAGGGCAGTCTCCAGTTATTCTAACTACCACGTCAGCATTTTCTTGTTTTGCAGCTTGATAGTATCTCTTCAATACATTTGATTCATCACCTCTATATACAGTGTAGTTGAGACTATTTATGTATTGCTCTAGAGGGTTGTTATTTACACTAGTTGAGGTTGCTAAGACTATTTTTGTAATTTTTTTTGATTTAGAAAGGCGCTCAAACAATAAGCCAATCATAGGTGTATTATTTATTTTCATCATCACCTTGCCAGGTAGGCGAGTTGAATCCATTCTAGCTTGAACAATTGCCACGATATTCACTTTTCTAAAGCTCCAGCTTTCAAAAGATACACATCGCCTATATTGTATTTTTTTATAATACTAATGTTTCTTTGTTGATCTTCACCATCATTTATCAAACTTACTTCACGATAAACTTCTTTAAACCATGGAAATGACGTAAAAAATTTTGCATAATCATCCTTAAAAATATAAATTTCATCATCATGCCTAGATTGAGAAGTTACTGATCTATTAGGTAGAAAATCTTGAATAAACACTACCCCCCCGTGCGCAAAACTCTATCTACTTCAGATATTGTTTTAATTAATTTATTCCTTGGTAGCCATTGCAGAACCATAGAAAAAATTACCACATCAAACATATTGTCTGAATACGTCAAATCATGACTATACCCCTGTTTAAACTGCACTCTGCTACTGCCCAAGTTACTATTTCCAATTTTGACAGATTCTGCACCTGGGTCGATACCATAAAAACATACCTCTTTAAACTGCTCCTTTAGATGAGAAATAACCCTTCCATAAGCACAACCAACATCTAGTATTTTTTTTGGGTTATTTGCATATGTAGAGATGCAATCTGAGATTTTTTCACTGCAACTCTTATCTACTGAATATAATTCACCTTCATGAGATTTAATTGCTCTTGATGTATATCTATCACTCTCTTTAGTCCAAATTTTACTATCCACTATATCCTCCTAAAATCCAGTTCGATGGGTTAATCAACATAAGATCATCTATTTCTAATTCACTAGGCACTGAAAACTGAGAATCTTGAGAAATAGAAGCCAGGATTTCAGTTAATTGAGTTTTGTTTTGTACTCCCACTATTACTTTATTAATACTTTTGTAAGAATTTGAAAAATTTAAGGATGCGCCTAATGGTGTTTGCCTTGTATCTTTAACCCATTCATCAAAAATTTTAAAATAATTATTCCATTTATTAAAGTATGGATTTCTTTGTTCTTTCTTTTGAAGTAATAACCCTTGCAGAAAAACTGATCTTGTATGTACCTCAATCCCAGCTAAATTTAACTTATGAAGCCAGCCAGATGACTCAAGCCTCCTATCTAGAATATTAAAAGGCGCCTGAACAATATCTATTTTTATACCATGCCTCTCTAAAGCGTCAAGCTCTTCTGGATGGTAAATAGATACGCCAATCTTACTAATAATTCCATCATCTTTGAGCTTGCACAAGCTATCAAATAACTTCATTTTTGAAGATTCAAGTAAATCGGAAGACTTGTGCAACAATAATCCAGATACGCTATTTACATGCATTTTTTTAAATGACGATTTAACTTGATTATTTACCCATAAATCAATATCACTGATATCTTTAGGTATTGGAGGTAGCTTTGTTACAACGTTGAATTTATCGACACCAATTTCACCTAGAACACTTTCACTATTTCCATATGCGATTGCTGTATCAAGTGTATCAATATTGTATTTTTTTGCTTCTTCTAAAATACTTTTAACTTCTGGAATTTTGACTTGCCCAGATGTATTAGATAAGCCATAATCCAACCCAAACTGGGCAGTTCCTAAAGCGAGCTTCATTGACTATATATTGCCAATTTTATTTCGATTTTCTTCTATCCATTCTTGAAGTTCGGAGATCTCCATCCATTCTTCATTACTATCAGAACAATACATAAAGTCCGGTCCAACCTTAATACCATCACCAATTCTTTTTGGATCGTCTGCCCAATTATTAATAGAGGGTAATATCTTGAAATACTCTGGATATTCATAAGTATAATGCGCGTCTTCTGATCCAATCATTTGCTCATGCAACTTCTCTCCAGGACGAATTCCAACCTCTTCTTGTTTAGCGTTTTCATCAACTGCAAGGGCTATGTCAGTAACTTTCATGGACGGTATTTTTTTTACATAAATTTCACCACCCTCCATATCTTCAAATGCTTTCCAAACTAACTTAACACCCTCTTCTAAAGAAATCATAAACCGTGTCATACGATTATCTGTAATTGGCAAAGAGCCCTTGCCTTTAATCGATATAAAAAAAGGGATAACTGAGCCACGAGAGCCCATAACGTTTCCATATCGAACAACTGAAAATTTTGTATCATGGCTGCCACTATAAGAATTGCCCGAAACAAATAGCCTGTCAGAAGTTAGCTTTGTTGCACCGTATAAATTTGCAGGACTACTTGCCTTGTCAGTTGACAAAGCTACAATCTTTTTTACGCCTTTGTCGATACAAGCATCAATTAGATTCATTGCACCGATTACATTAGTCTTTACACACTCAAACGGGTCATACTCTGCTGTAGGTACGATTTTGGTAGCAGCAGCATGTACAACGTAGTCAATGCCATCTAATGCACGATATAGCCTGTCTTTATCTCTCACATCACCAATCAAGAATCTAACTCTTGGGTCATCCTTGAATAACTTTGCCATTTCCCATTGTTTCATTTCATCACGTGAAAAAACAACCAGTCGCTTTGGATTGTATTTTTCCAATGTCATAGGGATAAACGTGTGGCCAAATGAACCTGTGCCACCAGTAATGAGAATGGATGAATTAGTTAACATATGAATTGCCGATTATTATTAGAAATCTCACCGCTTAAGTAGCTTAGAATATTTGACCATAGAGTTTTTATAAAATAGTCTTGTAAAAAATATTTTAACAATAGACTCTTTTAATTTCAATTTTTTTGAATCATAAACCATATGCCTTATAGTTGAATAGAGTATACCGGGATGTTTTATTAAAAATAAAAAAGTATGCAACCCAATAGTAATGATTGCCTTTTTATGTGCACTTGTATTAACTCTCTCAAGATATTCAGGCGAAAATTGATCTGTTGTTATAAGATGTCTAGAAAACATATCTGCATGCACACCAGAAGCATTAGTTATGGAGTAGTTTTCCACAAGTAGTCCATTATCTGAAGCGTCTTTAAATAACTCAGTACCAGGGTCTGCGCGTGCAATAGCAATATGTGGAATTACATCATATTTTTTCAATCCATCAATTGCAAAATCTAAAGTTTTTTGTATTAAAGCTTTTGTTTCGCCAGGAAACCCTATTATATAGAATGCCTGCATGTCAATACCAACCTTCTTGGCCATTTGGAACACGTTGATGACTATATCTAAACGCAATGGTTGTTTTTTGATAATATTATCAAGGACCCACTGATCTCCTGATTCAACACCTAGTATTAAATAAGTACACCCGGTTTTTTTCATTAGTTTAAGCATATCCATATCAATTGTATTTGCAAAGACGCCATTTGGAGTGTCCCACGTAAAAATTAACTTGCGATTAACAATCTCGTTCATTAATCGCATAAATCTTTTTTTATCCAACGTAAGGTTATCATCTTCAAAATGAATATGCTTAACACCATAATTTTTAACAAGATTTTCAATATGATTTAATGCATGTTCGACACTGTATGTCCTGAATTTCCTACCTGCATGTACGTGTACAGAGCAAAATACGCACTTATATGGGCAGCCTCGTGATAAGCATAAGGATACAGCCCTTTCAGAGCCAAAATATGAAAATTTATTTCTTGACATAACGCCTTCACTTTCATATTTATGGTACCTTTCTAATTTAATGAGATCATAATTAAGATCTCCTAACGTATCTAAATCATTGACCAAAACTTTTCTGTCTGTACATACTAATTTCCCCGACGATAAATAAGAAATATCTTTAACTGAATTTATATCTATTTTTCCTTCATGTAACTGAATAATATCCATCAGTGTTTGTTCGCCGTCTCCAATTGCTACAATATCAATCTCTTTGCACTTATTTAACATGTACTCATAGTTAGCTGTAGCATTTGGCCCGCCAATAACAATACATGAATTTGGCATTATAGATTTGACAATTCTCGCTGCTTCTAATGTTTCACTTGTGTTCTCTCTAAATAGATTGGTAATGCCAATAATGTCTGGGGATCTTTCTCTAACTGCATCAGAAAACTGCTCCCATGATGCACCAAAATGCCCCAACTTTTTAGAATCAACTTCTTTTTCATTATTTTTTATTGCGCTATAATTCTCATGTGCCGACATCCACTGATCAACTATTGGACTATCATTTTCTGCGTACACATTATCCCACTCAACAAAACAATCATAAATATCTACGTCTACACCGTGATCATCTAGATAACTCCCTAAACTCAAAAGACCAATAGGAATACTTAACCTTGGTCCTTGTGGCCAAGTGCCATGGTAAAAAAGCTGAGGAGGCCTAACTAGCATTACTTTTATATTTTCTTTTTTTATTAAATCCATATTTTTTTAAATTAATACTTGAATTCGCATAATAAGTGCAATTTTAATTGTAATTAAATAGCCAATTGCAATAAACTTTGCTATTTTCTTACCATAGGAAATTGCAATGAGTTATCAACAACTGACTAATGATGAACGATACCAGATAAAAGCGTGCTTACAACTACACATGAACCAAATTAGCATCGCTAAACTGTTAAATAGAAGTCCTGCAACTATCT
>Ga0209662_1001507_pt1 | contig 10716 bp, 11 predicted proteins | sample SaaInlV_150m_DNA_4_FD_184662 | JGI IMG/M metagenome (GOLD analysis project Ga0209662, IMG submission 184662) | Marine microbial communities from expanding oxygen minimum zones in the Saanich Inlet - SI072_LV_150m_DNA (SPAdes) (version 2) | ecosystem: Environmental > Aquatic > Marine > Intertidal...
GCTGTAAAGCCGCAGCATTGTCGCGAGTACTTGAAGTAATGTTACTGAAACTGGCATTATTAATTTTTCCTGCTTAGTTGTGATTGTTGCCAAGTAGGGGCACGGCGTGCCGTGCCCCTACGCTGAACGTTTTTTCTTTATTGCCTGCAGAAACGTTTTCCCTTGTTCCCTTCGCAGAACCTTTCCCATGTTCCCTTGCTCAGAACCTTTCCCCGCCACGTAGTGCGGGGCTACCGTTTTTTTATTTTATTTTCCTTAGTTCCTCCGTGCCTTTTTTGCCTGCGCCTCTGCACCTTTTTCCTATGACTCTGAAACTTTGAAACTCTTTTTCCTTAGTACCTTTTTCCTCAGCACCTTTTTCCCTGCGCTTCTTTGCGGCTTTGTAGGGGCACGGCGCGCCGTGCCCCTACGGTGAACGTTTTCCTTTTTGCCTTTTTTGCCTCAGTGCCTAATTTTTGCCTTTTTCCTACGACTCAACATCCTGACGTGATTCCAGTTTTCGGACACGGTCAAAGAGTTCAGCCAGACGGTTAATGAGCGACTGAAGTTGTCTCCACTGACTTACAGGTCTTCCGGGCATTCCTCCGATAACCTCTTTATCCTGCGTGTTTGCGGTGATCACTGCCCGTGCAACCGCAGTAACATTATTACCGATGTTTACATTATCTCTGATTCCTGACTGACCGCCCATAATTAAATGATCGCCGGCTTTTACACTGCCTCCTACCGCTGATTGTGCGGAGATCAGGGCATGTTCACCAAGACTGACATTATGTGCAATCTGCACCTGATTGTCGAGTTTGCTACCCTGCTTGATGATGGTTGTGCGAAAACGTGCGCGGTCAATGGTCGTGCATGCGCCAACTTCAACATCGTCTTCAAGTCGTACATTCCCAACCTGCGGAATTTTCCGGTTAATGCCTTCACGTTGAAAATAACCGTGACCGTCTGCACCAATCACTGCACCGGACTGCAAAATAACACGGTCACCAATTTCGCTTTTGTCCTGCACCACCGCATTTGGATAAAAGATACAATCCGCGCCAATCAGAACGTCGGCCATGATCACTACTCCTGCATGCAGGACTGTATTTTCGCCGATCCTCACACCATCGTAAATCACAACTTTTGGTCCAACAATCACATTCCTGCCGAGCTTTGCGCTTTTGCTGATAACGGCGCTGGGATGAATTGCGGACTTTTTGGTGAGTTCCGGAATTTTTAGTTCAGCAGGATTCAGTAGTTTTGTGGCCGCCACATGGGTTGCCAGCGGATCAGTGGATATCAGCAGGTTGTGTTCCGGATGTTGAATTTCCGGCGAAACGACCAGCGCAACCTGGCTTGAATTAATTTCATCCACAGTTGTACTGACTTGCCTCGACATTCCGGCAGGAGTCGGAACGCTGTTTATACCGCCAGGACTTGTCAGATATGCAAGCCCACCCGGTTGTAGTGAGTCAAGTCCGCAAACATGCGTTATTTGCAAATCTCCGTTTCCGGAAAATTCAACTTTAAGCTTTTTCGCAAGTTCCTTCAGAGAAAGTGATGAAGCAGCCATAAGCTCAGCCAATTTCATTTAGTAGAGGCCGCACAGAGACTTGACAGCCTTTTGGAAGACTTGGAGAATTTGCTTCCACCCGGATCAGCGCATTTGACTCAACGAGTGAACCGATGCTGTGTGAACCCTGGAAATTGAGGGGACGCACGTGGTATTCTCCATTTTCCACATAGAGTTTTCCACGCATGAAATGCAGACGCGGATGAGTTTTCAGAATAGCTTCATCGAGTCTTGCTTTGACCATTCCTTCTTCCAGGATTCTGCGGCCCATCAGTTGCCGCAATGCGGGACGCACAAATTCTTCAAACAAAACGTAACTCGAAGCGGGATTTCCTGGCAAACCAAAAACCAGGGTTTTACCACGCCGTCCAAAAAAAAGAGGTTTTCCGGGTTTGAATTTTATTTTCCAGAAAATTTCCTCAACTCCCATTTCCTTTAAAAGAGGTTTGGCGAAATCTTTATCACCAACAGACATTCCACCGGAAACCAGTGCCACATCTGCCTGCAGCGCTTCTTCAAATTCCTGTTTGAGGATTTCCGGAATGTCCGGAACCATCGACATTTTTACCACTTCACAGGATTCCTGTTTAACCATTCCTGCCAGCATATAACGGTTTGATTCTCTGATTTGCCCTGTTTGCGGATTTTGTTCTACATCCACCAGTTCACTTCCGGTGGAAACGATGCTGATTTTAGGAACACGACGCACCGGAACTTCTGCAAAGCCAAAAGTCGCCAGCACTGCCATCTGCGCGGGACCAATCACAGTTCCGGCTGCAATCACAGTTTGTCCTTCCGCAATATCTTCGCCGTAATAGCGCACATTTTCGGTTTTCCGGATAGGCTGAAAGAAGCGCACATGGGACTCATCGAGTTCAATATCTTCCTTCATCACTGACGTATCAGCACCCGGAGGAAGCGGAGCGCCCGTCGCAATCTGCACACATTGTCCGGAAACAATGCGCTCTTCTCCGGTATCTCCTGCGGAAATATAACCCAGCTTTTCGAGGCGTACCGGTTTATCCCTTGAAGCAGTTGCCAGATCGGCTGCTTGCACAGCATAGCCATCGACCGCGGAATTGTCGAATAACGGCATTCCATGGGGTGCTAAAATGTCTTCAGAAAGCGCCAGTCCTTGAGATTCGGTCAAGGGACACAACCACTTTTCAAGTGCTATTACGTTTTTGAAAACTAACGCTCTCGCGTCTTCATAATCCAGCATCACTTCCTGTAATGTGTGTCAGCGCTGTTTGGTTTCCAAATAGAAACCAATTTCATTTCGCCCTTGTTCTGTGTCTGTCCACTCATGGAAACCTTGAGTTGACAAGTCTTCAATCAGGCTGGCCCACTCCGGGTGGTTCCACTGTGAGTGTTTTTTCAGCCATGTATTTAATTCTTTTTTAGGAAATCGTTTTTTCTTTTTTTTAGCCATTGTGTTCCTTTTATTTGTTTTATATATGCTTTAAGTAAATGTTTTTTCAAGTCATTAAATATCTATCTTACGTATTTTTTTCAAAACTCAAAAGGTTCTTCTGTATTTATTTTTTAGTACTGTATAAGCTTGCCTGAAAACTTGTAAGAATTTTGCCGCAATGATAGTATAACTGAGCATTTTAACAGGAGGCATTGATGTATAATTTTAGTTTAACGCTGCATGTAGTAGCGGTGATGTTGGTGATAGGCACATTATTTGTGCAGTCACTGACGGTAGTTTTTCGCTTACGTTTAAGCGAGCAGGCGCAGATCGAAGGAGTACAGTGGATTCAGCGCAGAGTTCATCAGCTGATTTATTACCCAATCCTCGTAGTCGCAGTTATCAGCGGTACATATCTGGCGATGCTTCAGGAGCGCTTCAGCACTCCGGGTAACGGTTGGCTGCACGTAAAAATCACACTTTTGCTGATTCTAATTGTGTTTGGATATTTGAACGGACGGCAAATCTCGAATGATAATTTACGCAAAGCTCAGGCCCTGTTAGTTCACATCGGTGTTTTCCTGCTTTCAGTAGTGATGATTTTTCTGGCGCAGGTTAAACCGTTCTAAGACAGTTTCAATCTGAGCTAGACGAAGTACTTTATAGTTTCAATTTTGAACCGGAGAGGTGTCCGAGTGGTTTAAGGTGACAGACTCGAAATCTGTTGTACGTCATGCGTACCGGGGGTTCGAATCCCTCCCTCTCCGCCACGAATTTGATTTTTATTCAATCTTATCAACTACTTGATTTTGTCGATTTCCCCCATATTTGGTAAATCTATGGTGTAAGGGGTGACTCTAGGGGTGACTTTGTTGCTCAAAAAAGTATCCTTACAATGTATTATAGAAACTATCTAGTTAGAAAAAATCCTTCAAGTTCATTCTTTTTATTCGTTAGAATCCCTAAAGACCTAAGACCATAATTTCGGAAGAAATCAGTTCAAAATATCTTTGAAAAATGGTATTCGTAGTGAATCACTTTTATATGCCAAGATTTTATTTCATCAAGTTCAAGAAATTTTTGAAGAAGTCAGAATGGGTTCTATCACTAAAATCACTTTTAGTCAGATAAAAGAAATTCTCAAAGATAAGATTGATAGAACGCTTAGACATACTGAACATGTGGTAACGGATACTAATACTTATTTGAAATCAGAGGTACAAAAGAAGATAAAAGAAACTGAAGCAAAACAGCAAGGACTGCAGAGATTTATTGGGGTGGAGAAGTTGCCAGGAAGGCAGCATGATTAATACTGTGAGAAATAAACTAAAGTACACCTTAACTCAAGAGAAAAACTGTCCTTGACTTGGGGTCCACTTTAGATCTTAGTGGGGAATCTATGAAAGTTATAGAGGACTGTGTGTATAAATTTATGCAAGATTAAATTATAACTTACGACCACAAACAGGAAATTCATCTCTATTCTGCAGAATAGAGTCAGGTTACATTAGTTTTTTACAACTCCTTTTAGAGGTGGATCCGATGAATTCAATGCCCAATATACCCATGGTTGACTTGTCGCCATGGTTTTGTAACAAGCAAAGGGATCGCCGCCAGCTGGCAGACACGATCGGTAGGATCTGTCATGAGACAGGTTTTTTCTACGTAGTTAATCACCAGATAGATAGCGACCTCTGCCGACGATATATGTCTGTGCTGAAGTCGTTCTTCGCTCTTCCAGAGGACGTGAAGATGACCATCCACAAAAAGCATTCCCCTCATTTTAGAGGCTGGGAAAGCCTGGGTTCGGAATTAACCAACAATCAAATTGACTACCGAGAGCAAGTTGATATCGGTCTGGAACAATTGGCCATTGAACCGGCTGAGCCCTATTACCTCGCGTTATTGGGTCCAAATCAATGGCTGCAGGAAGAGCTATTGCCAGGTTTTCGCAACACAGTTCTTGAATATATTACCGCAATTTCAAAGTTGTCTCGTCAACTGCTTGGCATGATGTCCCTCTCGTTGGGCCTTGAGCAAAATTGTATCGAGTCAATATTTGGTGATAAGCCTGCACCTTATACCAAGTTAATTTGTTATCCCAAAACACGGCCAGGTAGCATGGGAGTTGGCGAGCACAAAGATTCAGGTTTTATTACCATACTTTTACAAGACTGTTTACCAGGTCTTGAGGCCAGGTCCACTGCTGGTGAGTGGATGGCAGTAGATCCGGTCTCTGATAGTTTGGTGGTAAATATAGGTGAGCTTATGCAGATGATGAGCGCTAACTATTTTGTTGCTGCCCCCCATCGTGTTCGCAATGTGTCTGACCAGGTACGCTATTCTTCTGCATTCTTTGATCATCCGGATTTACGTGCTGCCATATCTCCATTACCAATAGCCAGTAAGTTAAAAGAAAGGGTTAAAGCAAGTACGGTACATAGTAGTGCTGGCTTAATGCCTTCGGTAGCTGAGATGGCAAGTGGGGTAAAAAACATGCAAAGCGTTTCGAAGCCTACCAGCGTAGGTGAAAAATATTGGCGCCGGTGGGTAAGAAGTTATCCGGATATTGCACGCCACTATTATGGCGATAAATCTTTACTGCTTTGAATAATTTATTGTCTAAATGTGAATGACTCCCTCTTCACCACACTTAGATTCTCACTATTGTCCCAAGAATTTATTCTACAACTACTTCTCTTGGTGTTTATTTTGATAAAGTTCTGACTAAGAATGAAAAAAATTGACTCTGAGAAGGATAACAAAGTTAAAATAATAAGTTACTTAAACTTTTAAAACAGCATCATAAACAACTAATTCGATTATGGATATAACACTTTATGAAATGGGAACATCACGATCCCTTAGGTGCAGATGGACATTGAAGGAACTTGGTCTTGAGTATAAATCAATTGATGATAGATCTTTATTAAGAAGCAATGAACTGAAAAAACTTCATCCTCTGGGGAAGATGCCTGCAGCGTTTATTGATGGAATGCCACTTTTTGAGTCATCAGCAATATGTAATTACATTGCAGATCAAACAAAAGAAGTTAATTTAATTGCAAAAACAGGAACTTGGTCTAGGGCACTTCATGATCAATGGGTACTTTTTAATTTTACTGAACTCGAAGCATGGATATGGAGCACTGCAGTGAACACATTTGTACTTCCAGAGGAAGAACGTATTCCGGCTTGTATTCCTCAAAATGCAATAATGTTCAAAAAGGGAGCGGTTGCCATAGATCAATATTTAGCGAAGCAAGATTACTTTGTTGAGAACCGATTTACTGTTGCTGACATCATCATTGGATATACATTAAACTGGGCTAAAAGAATGGAATTAGTTAAAGATTTTAAGTCAATCAATCTCTACCTTGAAAGACTCTTCTTAAGAGAACACTGTGAGTTGCCTGAGTGAAGATACTTAATTACTCCCAGCAAATTTCTTCACCCCCTGAAATTTTTCTATCGTATGTGGAGGAGACTCTGCCTACAACTGGGAAGTGGGGTTTTTGAGTCCGGGCTCTTTCATACATAATTTCACGAATATCAAAACCTCACTTAGCTTTTTCTTCAAATTGATTCATGAAATTTTTACCCATATCAAGATATTGTTTCACAAACGACTTTTGCATTGCATTATAGAATTCTGTAGTGAATTCCGTTTGTTTATCACTCGGAATAAAGAGTTCCTTGAACTCTTCCGGCGAGCAGTCTAATTCAATATTTATTTTCATATTTATCCTTTCGTATTATCCCTTTCAAGTTATTCATCAAGTTCTCCAGAGCATATTTATCATGCATCACCAAGAATTGCATGACACGCCACATTTTGCACTGCTTTTGTTAATCCAATTTATAATATATATTCATTAAATTCGCAAGAATAAGTACGGTACGGAAAGTCAGCTTACTGTTTAACTCCATCACTCCACTTTGCGCTAATTTTTCCGTTTTTGTCGTACCAGTTGATGTTCCAGGGAGCGTCTTTTCTGAATTCACCGACCCATTTTTCACCATCCGGAAAAGTGAAAGTTCCCTCACCGTTCCAGCGTCCTTCCTTGAACTCACCTGCGTACCTTGTACCGTTACGGTAAATCAGTGAACCGCTGCCGTTTGGTTTGCCGTTTTCAATTTGTCCTTCATATTTTCCGCCGTCACCCACGTCACCATTTTCCAGCCAGATCCACTTACCGTCCTCTTTATAGGTAAATAAAATCCCTTCCTCTATTATCTCAACTTTCAGCACACCTTCCAGATACTCGCCGATGATGTTGCTTTCGTTGTCGAATTCAGTAATGTTCCAGGGTTTGTTTTCGCGGAATTCCCCGACGCCTCTTTTACCATCCGGATAGTAGAAGCTACCTTGTCCGTGAGTTTTTCCGTCCTTGTATTCGCCTTCATACATTTCTCCGGAAGGATAAGTAAAAATCCCCCAGCCGTTTGGTTTTTCATTTTCAACTTCGCCCACATATTTGTAATCCTCTGCTTCGTCACCGCTCTCATACCATCCCCAAACACTCTGCTCCTCACGAAAAAACAAAACACCGGCTTTTCGATTATTTACCAGTTTAACACCCTCCACATACTTGTCTTTGAGTCTGCCGTCTGCATTGTATTTTATAATGTTCCATTCTTTGTCCTCTTTCCACTCACCGGTCAATTTCCCGCCATCCGTAAAAGAGAGGGTTCCCTGACCATGCTTCTGTCCTGCCTGCCATTGTCCCATATACTTTGTTCCATCCAGGAATAAGCGAATTCCCAAACCATCAGGTTTTCCGTCTTTGATTTCACCTTTGTATTTTTGCTGTGTTTCAGCATCACCAAAACTTTTCCAGACTTTTTCCTCCGATATTTCCCAAAGATAGAGCACACCGCTTTCTTGAACTTGAGCGAAAAGCGGAGTTGTAAAAAGCAAAAAGGCGAAAGTAATGATTAGGCTTTGTTTCATATATTTTTTCTGTGAACTCAGTGGCTCTGTGGTCATATTTAGTAAATGGTACTAGTCAGCTTTGCGCCGCTAAAGTTTCCTTTGTAAAAAATTGTCATTCTCGCGAAAGCGGGAATCCAGAAACATGTAAATATCTAAGATAATAAAGCATTACTATAACCTAAAAGAAAAACAGCTTTATTATTTTAACTTGTTAACAGTATCAATATTATCTCTGCCTGTTATTCAATCAGACAAAATGAGTGGACCCTGCAACTGTTTTTTGCCGTCCTTCCATTCTCCAACATATTTTTCTCCGCTCGGATAAGTGTACATTCCTTTTCCATGAGGTTTGCCATCTTTCCATTGTCCCACAAAAGTGTCTCCATCGGAAAAAAAATAGATGCCCTGTCCGTGTTTTTTCCCACTTTGCCATTTACCTTCATAACGGTCTCCATTTGGAAAAAAGTATGTACCCTGTCCTTGTTGTTTGCCTTTCTGCCATTTTCCTTCATAGCGGTCTCTATTTGGGAAAAAATAGGTGCCATCGCCGTGTTTTTCACCCCTATTCCAACTCCCCTCATAACGCGCCGAGAGTTGATCCTGGTTGCTCTGATTCAGCAGTTGCAAAAGGGCTATCGCAAAAATTATGCTGGTGGACATTCCGGGAATCAGCAAGGAGAGTTGATTTACGGAACTTCTGGGGCCGCTGTAATGAGTGTATGTGCCTTGTCCATGCGGTTTGCCTTTTTTAATTTCACCAACATATTTTCCTTCCGTATCCTCATCACCTTCCGGATGCCAGCCCCATGCCCCTTTTACTTCTCTGAAAAAGAATGTGCCTGTTTCTGCAGTGTTGGTGGTTGCGGTACAGGAAATGAGGTTAAGACAAAAACATGAAATTAGCAGAACAAGTATAATTTTTTTCATCTATTCTTCAATTCCAAAACTAAAATTCTACGAACTGGATTTATGGAGCTAATCACTGATTTTCCAAAAAGAGGAACAACGCAAAAAATGAAGGCAGCGAAGATGTTTTGTCTAGGTCTCATGGGTTTAATTGCCGGTAATGTGGAATTAAAGATATAACATCAATCCGCATATTTTACAAGAATCTTGAGCTCCGGAAAAATGACTTTGAATCCGTTTAACTTCGCTAAGTATGTCATAGATTGTCAAACAGATTGACAATCTATGAAAAACAGACTTTTTTACCGAAGTGGCTCTGTCACAAAAAAATATTTACAAAGCCGGTTAGTTGAACGAAAATTAAACTTGTTCCATTTTGGAACGAGTTTGGGAAAAGGAGGATCACAAATGTAAATAGTTGTCATTCCCGCGGAAGCGGAAATCCAGGGGGCGCATTTACAAAGCTTGCATTCAACTTAATAGTGAAGCGGAAATCCGGATATTATGACAATCCTGTAAAAAAGTTGTCATTCCCGCTGAAGCGGGAATCCAGGGGTCGCATTTACAAAGCTTGTCTTCAACTTGATTGGAGCGATAAACCAGGGGAGGCAATCACAAAACGTGTCCTTAATTTTATTAGCAATTTGTCATTTCGACCGCAGGGAGGAATCTTAAAGATTCAAAAGGTCGTTTATACAAAATTTCACATAATGTTATTTTTGAGAATAGCCACCGAATTTATTCGGTGGTAGATGAATTACCACAAGCTATCAAACCGATTTATCGGTTTCAACTTTTGCGAAGTCTGTGGAACCTGTGAATTGAATCAAGCGGTTAAAGGTTTGCTGGCGGAAATGCTGGAAAAAAGATAAGATATCATTAAATGAACCTTTAAAAGTCCTATAACCGTGTCATTACTTAAGAATGGACAAATCGTGTATAGACTACTACACTAATATCATTAAGAAATTTCTCCACGGTTGAAATGACAAATTATGCGTTTAAGAGATTTTACTAAGTGATCATTAAAAACCATGATACAAACAAAGAGAGGTCAAGATGATTAGTCGCCAACAAATTATTGATGAAATTCAGGGAATTGATCAGCCCAATCTTGAAATTTTGTACCACATTATTGAGGCTCTGAAAAACTCTAATGGAGTAGTCGTAGAAGCTCCAAATACAGAAGAAAAAAATCTCCTCAAAGGAAGCATTCTTTATGAGGGAGATCTGCTTTCTCCGATTGATGAAGCATGGGAGGCAGAATTGTGATTGTCCTTGATACTCACGCATGGATTTGGTGGTGCGATGACAAAGGGAAATTATCCACAACCGTATTGGATGCGATTGCAACCACGGAATCGATTGGAATACCAGCTATCTGTTGTTGGGAATTGGCGATGTTGGCCAGCAAAGAGCGGATACGTTTTTCGATGGATGTTGAAGTTTGGATGAAGCTCGCATTACAACGACCCAAAACAAAATTACTACCATTGACTCCTGAAATCGCCGTACTTTCCACTCGACTTCCCGTAATTTTTCATGGCGATCCAGCAGATCGTTTAATTGTTGCCAGCACTTTGTCTCACAACGCAGTTTTGGTAACGAAAGATCAAAAAATTATAGCTGCGGATTTTGTGGAGGTATGCTGGTAGCCTTGCAAAGTTCATCCTGCTACTGCGGGTCGGACACGCAAATCACCTTGCAATGGGCCGATTTGAATGCAGGCACCGTGAAATCTTAAAGCTTCAAGTTGCTGCTTAGACAAGATTTCACATAATGAGTGTTTTTGAGAATAGCCACCGAATTTATTCGGTGGTGTGTGAATTACCATAATCTATCAAACCGATTTATCGGTTTCCTCTTTTGCAATGCATAAAGACAAGGCATAGCCGGTCTCTT
>Ga0209662_1001510_pt1 | contig 10708 bp, 14 predicted proteins | sample SaaInlV_150m_DNA_4_FD_184662 | JGI IMG/M metagenome (GOLD analysis project Ga0209662, IMG submission 184662) | Marine microbial communities from expanding oxygen minimum zones in the Saanich Inlet - SI072_LV_150m_DNA (SPAdes) (version 2) | ecosystem: Environmental > Aquatic > Marine > Intertidal...
ACAAAATGCCTATATTGAACGATTTAACCGCACCTATAGAAATGAGGTATTAGATTGTTATTTATTTAACTCGCTTAGTGAGGTTCGTGAAATCACTGATGACTGGATGATTGATTATAATTACGAGCGACCTCACGAGTCACTTAATGATTTACCACCGAAGATTTATGAACAGCAATTAACTTGAGATTACTCTATTTGAATGTGTTCTAATTTTGGGAGGGTTACATTTTCATATCGTCTAATAATTTTTAACCTAAAAGCTAATAAAGACCAGTATCTTTATAGGACTATGATCGATAGTGATATTTCTGTTAGTTTCCTGAGCGGTTAACGAATTAAGTAAGTGTGATTTAATTATTTATTTGTCGGTATTTGAACACAATAGATTGAAGCGTTGTCACAGTACAGAACTTGATGGTTAGTCTAGAACCTAGATTGAGTCTTACTGGAGTCATAGAGCGGTTAAATCATCGGTATTTTTATTTGTTAACTAAGCAGACTGTAGTTATTGTTTTGATTCCGATAATTACAGAATCAACGATCACCGTAGGCGTTGTTAAGGTGAATTATTATACCGGCTTATGGGGAATCTGGTTAGATAGTGGTTTTTCTCAGTAGAACGTTTATAGCTGATCTTGAGTGGATTGTTCTAGACGTTGAGATAAGTTGAGTTGCTATCGAAAGTTAGAAAATCTTGCCGCAGACTTTGCTTTGGTAATCCCCGTTGTTTTTCTGATGGCGGTAATAATAGAACTTGAACAAATCGTTGGGTTTCAGGTATGAATTCAAATCACACAAATATTCATTCCATTGACGAGGTTCCCTTTGCGTTAGGGACCAAGGCTTTGGACGAACAACAAATACATCAGCATCTACGCCCGTTATTTTCGCGGTCTTTGAAAAATTCTCAAGATAAGATTTATTTGGCTAATCATTCATTGGGTCGGGCGCTGGATCAGACCGCAGGTGATCTTCAGGAAGGATTAGGTGTTTGGTATACGAATGTGGAGAATGCCTGGGATAATTGGTTTAACGAAATAACATCTTTTCGCCAACGGGTGGCAACATTAATTAATGCACCTAGAGCGGACTGCATCGCACCCCGAGCAAGTGCTGGACAAGGCTTACGTACCATCCTTAACAGTTATGATAGTCCTTTTCGAGTCCTGACTAGCGGAGACGAATTTAATTCCATTGATCATATTCTTAAGGTCTATGCTTGTCACCATCGTATCCAATTAAAGCGTGTTATACCTAAAAAGGATCATTTTTATCAAAGTGAAGACTTCTACGGTGCAATTCAAGAGAAACCTGAATTACTAGTCCTCTCGATGGTCATGTTTACAACCGGACAATTATTGTCTGCATTACCGGATTTAATTAAGGTAGCTCATGATCAAGGGGTGCGAGTGTTGCTTGACCTCTATCATGTTGCTGGAGTCATTCCCCTTGATGTTATGGCGATGGATATCGATTTTGCAATTGGTGGAAGCTATAAATATCTACGTGGTGGACCGGGTGCCAGTTGGCTTTACCTACATCCACGGTATTTGGGTGATATGCTTGAAACACTGGACACCGGTTGGTTTGCTCAAACGCAACCCTTTGACCTTGTTCGTTCTGAATCGCCTCAATTGTCCCTCGGCAGTAATCGTTTTTTTGAATCGACTCCCGCTATACTCCCTTTTTATCAGGCACGTGCAGGACTGATGTTTACTTTGGCTATTGGAGTAGATCGTTTGCGTTGTTATTCTGTGAAGCAGCAGAAAGCCATTGAAAGTCTTTTGCAAAAACAGGGTATACCTTTTTTGGGTCAGAGCGAAGAACGGGGGGCTTTTATTGCCATTCCGCATCCACAATCGGAATTCATAGCCAAGAGTCTGATTAGTGCTGGTGTTATCTGCGATGCCCGTGAAGGATTACTACGCCTCTGCCCAGATATTCTCAATACACAGGATGAATTGATAACGGCGGTCGATAAACTTGCTGAAATTTGGAGCTGAATGGGTGCTGACTCAAGTATGAGTCTTATGCTAATGCCTGTAATGAGGGCGTTTTTTAAGCATATTTAGTGCTGAACTACGCAAATTTTTAGTGAGTAAACTGGTCAAATTTACTCAGACCTCTATCGTAATAAGTCATTATAAAATGAATTTTTATAATGGGTATTGTGTCTTATTTGTTCCCGATCGTTCAATAGATTCAGGAGTTATGTGAGCCATGGTTAATCAGTTTAAAGCGCTTAATTACAATGACTACTTAAATCTGGACACATTATTGAGTTCGCAGTCCTTTGAAAGCGAAAAATATGGTCAGGTTGCACATGATGAAATGTTATTTATTATCACCCATCAAACTTACGAATTATGGTTTAAACAAATTCTCCATGAACTACTTTCCGTGTTGGAATTTTTTTCTGCTATTCCATTGAGTGAAAAAAAATTACACAGTATTTCATCCCGCCTTGGACGTATCATTCGCATACAGAATGTTATTAATCAACAGATCGGTATTTTAGAAACTATGACACCGTTGGATTTTCTGGATTTTCGTAACTATCTGATTCCAGCTTCCGGGTTTCAAAGTAGACAATTTCGTGAAATTGAATTGCGTCTTGGCTTATCCCATCATTTGAGCAACTGTAGCTATGGGCCTTTCAGTAATGAAGATATTATTTATTTAGAAAAAATTGCGGATCAACATTCGTTATTTGAGTTCCTCGACGCCTGGCTGAGTCGGATGCCTTTTTTGGAATTTAATGATTTTAGCTTCTGGAACAGCTATCGTAGCGCGGTTGAACAAATGCTCAATGATGATGCAAAAATAATTGAAAATAATCACCTATTAACTGCCGAAAAAAGAAGGCAGCAACTGGCTCAGTTACAATTAACTAGGCAAGGATTTTCCTGTTTATTTGATGAACATCTTTATACAAGTTATAAAGAAGAGGGCAAGTTCCAATTGAATCATGCTGCTACGTTGGCGGCTCTTTTTATTCAACTCTACCGTGACGAGCCTATGCTACAACTTCCTTTTAGGGTGTTGACGCGATTAATGGATATCGATGCACAATTAACAAATTGGCGCAGTAATCATGCATTGATGGCTCAGCGTATGTTAGGTGGAAAAATTGGGACGGGGGGTTCTAGCGGTCATGAATACTTAGAATCGTCTATTAGTGGTAAACGAATATTCTCTGATTTATTTAATTTATCTACCTACTTAATTCCACGCTCGCAACTACCCGTATTACCGCCATCGTTATTACGCAATTTGAATTTTTATCAAGAAAGACATTAGTTTTTAGTTTTATATCACAGTTGGAGTCAGCATGATTATAGGAGCATTATATTCTGGTTTTAAACGTATATTATTGAGACGATATGGATACATAAAATCAATGATATTTCTTAATATTACTAGATCCGCCACCTGAGTCTAGGCCTGAATGAACTGTTTCCCCATTTGTATATCTAAGACTCGCAAGTGGGTCGGAGAGCCAGCGCATAAGCTTTATTGCCTTTCTTGAGGATGGTCGAGTCAGCTACAAGATATCCGCTGATTAGGTCATAAACGGATAGATTCAGTTTTAGAGCATAGGGTGTGCTCTTTAAAGTGAGTGTGTCTTTAAACATGACTATTAACTTTATAGCATGTTACAGCGAAAATCCTAGTTATGGTTGTTAATTATAAAGAGGTATGAATATGGGTTTGATAGAACGTAGGCACGAAGAAACTTATGGTGAGTCGGAAGTTAAAGTACGTTTGCAAGACGAATTACCCTCATGGTATTTGGAACAGGGTTGGATTCGCCGTAAATATAAAACCAGTGGGTGGAAGGGTACGCTAATGGTTGTGAATACTGTCGGTCACTTGGCGGAAGCCGCTTTTCATCACCCTGATTTAACGGTTTCATATGCTTTTGTGATCGTAAAATTGACCAATCATGCAGCTAAAGGTATCACTAATAAAGATTTTGAACTGGCACATAAAATTGAAGAGATTATTATGTGGCAACCGGGCTTGGATGATGGCGCTTTGGAAGGTACTCCTGAGGATGCCAGATTTAAATACATCAAATATGATTGATATAGTTTTAGGACTATTGTGTCGGTATTGATTACGTATTCTCGTAGTTTACTAGTCAAGCGTAAAGGAGTTAAAAATGAATGAAGATAAGTTTAATATGGAAATCAGAAAATTTCTGAAAAAAGTGGGGGTTACTTCTCAGCGTGAAATTGAGCACCTTGTCATGAGGGCTATTGAATCAGGACAGTTGAAAGGTAATGAAATTTTTGATGTCAAAATGACAATTGAAGTTACTTCTATAGGTCTTAATCATTGTATTGAAGGGAAAATTGCAATGGAATGATAGTGTCTGGTCAGGGAGGCGACCAAAGGTTAGCTATGAAATCAATGCTCTTTTTTGAAAAAACACTTAGGTGAAAAAATTGGAACCTCCCATTCATCTTCTAAATTCTCTTTTTGATCAGTTAGGCTTAGAAAGCACAGAGGCAGCAATTAATGATTTCATTAAGATTCATAAACCATTGCCAGATAATACAGAGTTGCATAATGCTGTTTTTTGGAGTTTTTCACAATCGTCTTTTTTAAAAGAAGCAAAAGAGGAAGATGCTGATTGGATTGAAATTATTGATCAACTTGATCTGATGTTGCGATGATTGTGGGAAAATTAAAGAAAGGACGTAAACTGTAATTTTCAGGATAGTCCTAGTTAATATTTCAAATTAATGAAGTCTCTTTTGTATGTTATTTATGGTTAGTTTTCATACAATTGATTAGTGGTCCTCAGTCTAAAAATTGTTATGTTATTTCTGCTCTGAACTTATTTATTCAACAACCCCTGATCAGCCTTGATGAAGGCATATTGCGGTTGCACTCTCGGGCAATGTATGCGGTAGTTTTTATCACCTGCAAGAAAAAAAATAATGAACTAGGCTTTTAAAGCTCGGGTCATAACTTCTATGGTGAAAACACTATTTTAGAATGTGCGCTTAAGGAGGCGTTATTATGATCCCCGGTGGATTATGGCTCATATTTGGTATGCTAGTGATATGTTATGTCGCACTATGGACTTATACGGCAGGTAATCGTTTAGGTTCGAAAATAAATACCTTTATTTGGACTATTGTGGCCACAGGGACATTTGTTTTTGTTTTATTGTTCGGGTTTTGGATCGATGGCTATTTAAATTTGAATACAGGCCATCTCATTTTTGAAATACCTATAGTCGGGTTTTTGATCGTGGCATTTATTAGGACGCGCTTCCTCATGCATGCCCCGCTTACTATGGGTAATCTTTTTGGACACCTTAACATTTTCACGGAATTTTCTATGAAGATTGATCCTAAATTGCATAATTACCCGAATGAAAAAAAGTCGAACATTCTGGAGCACAAAAAAACCATATAAAAAATTATGTAGATTTAGGGATACATAGATGGGCACTCATTAACTATATTTACCCAATTAACCCGCACATTATTTATAGCTTTATGAATACAATTCTGTGTGAATCTTATGGAATGAGTATTTATTTTCTTCTTATTTTATCGACGATTTAATACATAAAGCTTATTAAGGTTTACGACATCTTTTTTGATGACTTATTTAAGATATCTAATTGTTCTTGCCACATCTTAACCACGCGGCTTTGGAGGCCATATCTTTGAATCGCATGAGCCAATTGTTTTTCCATGACTTCTTGATCAAGCATGAGTTTTTTCATGACTTCTGGTGTAAACATTATAATTCCCCCTAGCAATCATTATCGTGCCAGTTACAGTTACGCATACCCCTCTCATTCAGGTGGAGGCTATGACTGAGAGAACACCATTCGCTCAGAATCCTTTACGTTTGATACCTGTATTGAGCCGGTCTTTTCTCTGGGTTCTATTATCAAAAGTATTGTTATCAAACATAAAAAGACTCATCACCACCGTTAACTTATAGACCCAAAAAAAACACAAATATTACATAAATATGAAGAGACGTAGATTTAAGCAAGATGAGATTGAAAAAAGTGTTGCTGTACTTTTCTAGAGTTACGGTAATAGTGCACAGTGTCGTTGACAGAAACTAGCGTCAGCATGTGAGTAGTGTCTTAACTGAAATAGATAAAAAGGTAAAAAGGTAAATTTACGGAACTTTGCGTTTTAATAAAACCTCTAGATAGTAAGGAGAGGGGTATGGATAGATTTTACTGGTTCATTATAACAATTGTATTAATTCCGTTATTACTAGGTAGCGTAGCGTTACTAACTTATTATGTCCAATCATTGTAATTAATAAACCAATTCATTTCTAATAAAGAGCATACGTGCTGTGTATTTACTAAGAGGTGCTGATATGAGGCTTGAAAAACTTGATATAAAAGACTTTGTTACACAACATTATCTAGAAGACTATTTACATGAACATAAGACTGATCATTTGCCTCAAGCACTACATGTTCTTGAAGAATTTCAAGTCAAATTAAGTACTAATGCAATGATTTCTGAGAAATTTGATATAGCGTTATTGGCAGAAATTCATCGTCTAAAATACTTGATCTGTGAAGCACATACAAAACAGACCTGTAAGTAAATATTTTACAATTTTGTAGATTTTATTTGAAAGGAGTGGGTGATTACAATTTCGGCTTATCCAAAGGAGGACTTTTGCTTTGAGGGGAATGAGTATTACTGTATTTGGCGGGCAATAACGACATAGGATTGATTTTTAAGTCAAAGAGTGAACTTACTGATTTATATATGAAAAGGGTTGCCTCATCAAGGGAGTCAAGTAGTCATATTATGAACCTAGAACTTGCGCATTATCCTTTCAACCGTTATCACGGTTTTGGGTAGGATTCCGGGATTAACTTTCACATCAAACAAGTAGAAATAAATCTATCTGGTGTCTGAGTTGAAACAAATACCTTTATATGATCTTCACCGGTCATTAAATGCAAAGATGGTGACTTATGCGGGTTATCAAATGCCAGTTCAATACCCCACGGGTATTATTAAGGAACATTTGCATTGTCGTTCTCAAGTTGGTTTCTTTGATATATCTCATATGGGTCAGTGTTTACTTCGAGGCCTTAATATTATGGAAAAGCTAGACTTATTAATTCCGAGCGCATTAAATAATCTTGCCAAGGGTCATCAATGCTATAGCGTACTGACCAATGCCTCAGGCGGGATTATTGATGACCTTATGATTTCAAGACTGGATAATGATTTGATGATTGTTGTCAATGGTAACTGTAAAGAAAAAGACTTTGCTTATTTAAAAAGCAGATTGAATGTGCAGGTATTGTCAGATCAAGCCTTATTTGCTTTGCAAGGTCCAATGGCTAAGATCGTTATGGCGCAATTATCAGAGCAGGCCTGTCAATTATATTATATGCAAACGGTGAAAACAAAAGTTAAGGGTATTAAATGTATCATTAGCCGGAGCGGGTATACCGGTGAAGATGGTTTTGAAATTTCAGTAGCTAATCATTATGCACGAGAAATGGCGGAGTTGCTTTTATCGTTTCAACAGGTCAAACCTATGGGGTTTGGGGCCAGAGATACTTTACGACTGGAATCAGGATTTTGTCTTTATGGTAATGAACTTACGGACACTATCACGCCAGTTGAAGCTAGTTTGCATTGGCTTATTGATAAAGACAAGCGAAATTTCCCGGGTGAAAAAATCATCCGGGAACAATTGCAACGAGGAGCGGTTAGTAAAAGGATCGGGCTTGTAGTGGAAGGAAGAATTCCGGTTCGGGAACATCAAGCTATACACGATTCAAATCACCGCAATGTGGGAATGATTAGCAGTGGTCGTTTTTCACCCTCATTAAATAAACCGATTGCTATGGCATTGATTGATAGCCAATGTTCAGATGCCACCTTGTATGCCTATGTCAGAAATAAGACAATTGCTATGCAGGTAACGCCCCTTCCTTTTGTTAATCCTCGATACCACCGGCGGAACTGATGTTAGCATCGAAACTTGCCTTAAATGATCTGGAAATGCGAGGTGATTTTTTTCACCGGCACATTGGTAATAATCAACAACAAATAAGTGCAATGTTGGCCGAATTAGATTTGGAAAAATTGGAAGATTTAATTGATGTGGTTCTTCCCAGTAACATTTTGAATCATGAGCCATTGAAGTTGACCGACACTATTAGTGAAACTGCTGTCATCAAGCATTTATGTAAGATGGATAAGCGGAACAAAGTCTTTATATCACTCATCGGCATGGGCTATTACGATACCATTATGCCGGCCGTCATTAGACGAAATGTTCTGGAAAACCCAAGCTGGTATACTGCTTACACTCCCTATCAGGCTGAAGTTAGTCAGGGACGATTGGAAGCTCTATTGATTTTTCAGCAAATGGTGAGTGACTTAACAGGGATGGATTTGGCCAATGCTTCTTTACTTGATGAAGCAACTGCCGCGGCCGAAGCGATGGCAATGGCCCGCCGGTTATCAAAAAACAAATCTGACATTGTTTTTATTGATGAAAATTGCTACCCGCAAACTATTGCCGTAATGCAAACCCGAGCAGAATCTTTGGGTTTTACTGTACTGATAGGAAACCCGTTTCAACAATTAGATCAATGTGATTTTTTTTCTATATTAGTACAATACCCAGCCTCTACAGGTGAAATAAATGATCTAAGTGCTCTTGTGTGTTGCGCACATGAAAAGTCAGCACTGGTTACTGTTGCTACTGACTTACTCAGCTTGGTCTTGATAAAATCACCGGCTGATTATGATGTTGATATTGTTGTTGGCAACTCACAGCGGTTTGGTGTACCGATGGGTTATGGGGGGCCGCATGCAGCATTCTTTGCGACTAAAGATGTTTTTAAACGTTCTATACCAGGCCGAATTATCGGTGTTTCAAAAGATTGTCATGGTCAATTAGCCCTACGTATGGCATTACAGACCCGAGAACAACATATTCGCCGTGACAAAGCGACTAGCAATATTTGTACGTCATAAGTTTTGTTGGCGATTATCGCAGGCTTTTATGCTATTTATCACGGTTCACGTGGTTTATTTCTCATTAGTAGACGAGTCCATCGTTATAGCCAAATATTAGCAAAAGGGATTGAGCAACTGGGTTACAGCATCCTAACGCAACATTTTTTTGATACTTTTGTTATTCATACTCCAGGCAAAGCGAGAGGGATTATCAACAAAGCTCAAGAGGCAAAAATAAATCTACGAATGATTGATGTGGATCATTTGGCTATTTCAGTTGATGAAACAACAGATCGAGATATTATTCGCACAGTGTGGCATATATTTTCTTCACCGACAGATGATCAACCTGTTATTAATATTCTGGATACGCAGGTGGTTGATTGTATTCCTCAGCATGGGATGCGGCATAAACCCATACTAAAACACCCTGTATTCGAAAAATTCCATTCTGAAACTGGCTTGATGCGTTATTTACGCAGATTGGCCCGTAAGGATATCGCCTTAGACCGTAGTATGATTCCGTTGGGTTCTTGTACGATGAAACTGAATGCGGCAACTGAAATGTTGGCTATTTCGTAACCGTCTGCTAAACAGCACATTCCAATCTTGTCTCAATTAGCTAGACTGTCTCTAATCTTTATTTATCCTGGAGGCAATAATGAGAATCGAGACCCAAAAAAAATGGCGAACTCTGATCAAACAACATGCCGATAGTGATTTATCTATCGGTCAATTTTGCAAAGATAAACGTATAAGCCAAGCCTGTTTTTTCAAATACCGGAAAATTCTTCTGGCAACTGTTAACACTGACACCAGGACTGCTTTTGTAAAACTACAGCCTGCTAAAGTGAGTGAGAGTTATGACACGATTAAAATACAGTATCACAATTCAACGCTGAGCCTGCCTGCCACTATTGCGCCAGATTGGATAGCGAATTTACTCAAGACTCTTGCATGAAACTACAGACGGAATTATCCACCATCTACCTGCATCGGGAACCGGTTGATTTCAGAAAGGCCGTCAATGGTCTGATGATCATTGTTGAGCAGGAGATGGAGCTATCACCCTTTGATGATGCGCTGTTTGTATTTTGTAATAAATCCTACGATAAATTAAAAGTCCTGTACTGGGAACAGACTGGATTTTGCTTGTGGTACAAACGTCTTGAGAAACATAAGTTCAAGTGGCCGCGAAAAACCAAAAACTCAGTCATGACATTGTCTGAGCAGCAATGGGATTGGTTATTATCCGGCCTTGATATTACCAAAATGCGGGGCCATCAACCGCTTACTTTTATATCTGTACGTTGACCTGAATTCGCACCAACGGGTCACAAATACTGTTAAAATAGTGACCATGAAAACACCGGTTAACACCTTGCCAACTGATGTAGAAAGATTGCAGGAACTGGTATTAAAGTTGCAGTCTCAGGTATCAACTAAGCAAAATAAACTTGATACTCTTCAATCCAAATATCAATACCTATTAGAGCAATTCCGCTTAGCTCAACACCAACAGTTTGGCAGAAGTAGTGAGACCCATGCAACTCAGGGCGATTTATTCAATGAAGCCGAGGCCTTGTTTGGTGACTTTGTCGAACCAGAAAAGGAAAGCATCAGCTATACCCGGAACAAACCGAAAAGAAAGCCACTGCCTAAAGATTTACCACGGGAAGTAATCATTCATGATATTAACGAAGCTGATA
>Ga0209662_1001521_pt1 | contig 10672 bp, 10 predicted proteins | sample SaaInlV_150m_DNA_4_FD_184662 | JGI IMG/M metagenome (GOLD analysis project Ga0209662, IMG submission 184662) | Marine microbial communities from expanding oxygen minimum zones in the Saanich Inlet - SI072_LV_150m_DNA (SPAdes) (version 2) | ecosystem: Environmental > Aquatic > Marine > Intertidal...
CAATCTTAGTAATAGGAATGAATTGGATAATGATTGTGTATTGAGTCATGTGGATTTTCTAAAAGAAAAATTTTATCAAATCGAAACAAAGTGGCCACAGTTTAAAATTTTATTTGAGTCATTAGGAAATTTAGCAAAAACAATACCCTCAGATAAGACAGTTTTAATTTTAGAAAGAGCTTATTTTTATGGTGGGTGGACATTGTTCTCACCTATTTTCCATAAACAAAAAGTTGTGTCTATTGATTGCGTAATTGATGATCAAGATGATAGATGGGGGGCTCAAGAGTCATGGTTAGAAGATGACATGTGTGTTAAATGGAGGCCAGATTTTATTAATGGAATAAGCAATTTGGTGGATATAGGGTCCGGATCGATGGATTATGTTATTGTGCCAAACGTTGTTCACCATGAAAAAAAACAAGATAAAATGTTTCAGGAATTTGCTAGAGTGCTTAATAAAGGCGGAAAATGCTTAATTTTTGAAGGGCTAGTTCGTGAACTTCACCATATGCCAGATGATTATGTTAGGTATACACATGAAGGAATGAGAGTTATGTTCGAAAAACACGGGCTAAAGTTTGATAGTTATGAATTGGGCACAGGTGTATTTGATGTTATAGCGTATGTTTGGCAGAATGCATTTGAATACTTACCTGAGCAACTTAGAAAAGAGAAAATGGAATGGTTTTATAATGAACATTTTCCATATTTGCAAGAGATGGATCAGAAATTTAGAAAAAATTTAGTAAAACCAGATAAAGCATTTCCTATGAGTTACATAGTTTGGGCACATAAAGGCTAATCTATTATCTATTTTCAATGTAACTTTTCTTGTATAAAATTCATTAAATGTATTTAGGTAAAAGAGTGTTAGCTGTTGTCCCTGCTAGGAGTGGCAGTAAAGGTGTGCCAGACAAGAACATGAAGATTCTTGGGGGTCTCTCATTGATTGCTAGAGCAGCAGAATGTTTAAATGAGTTGGACTGGCTTGATGCAAAAGTACTGTCTACTGATTCAAATAGATACGCAGATGAAGGTAAAAAGTATGGTTTACAGGTTCCATTTTTACGTCCAGATTTATTGAGTAGCGATAATGCAACGGCAATTGATACAATGGTGCACGCTCTTCAAGAGTCGGAAAAAGTATTCGATACAGAATTTGACATATTGCTTATTATTGAGCCAACATCTCCATTTAGGATAGCTTCAGATATTGAAGGTGTCTGCAGAGAGTTAGTTGAAAATAATGCAGACTCAGTAGTCTGTGTAAGTCCGTTAGATACCAAATGTCATCCGGCAAAAGCACTGATTATGCAAAATAGTAAACTACAACATTATGAGCAGAGAGGAAAAGATATTACGGCTCGTCAGCAACTAGAAACTCTTTATGCAAGGAATGGTATTTGTTACGCTATAATCAAAGAGTGCTTGCTAAATAATAAGGATATTATTACAGATAAAACTAGAGCTTATCTGATTGAACGCCACATTGTAAATATTGATGAACCTATTGATATAAAATGGGCTGAATTTCTAATACAGCGTGGTTTTGTTAATTAAAGGCATAGTATGAAACCTATAAAAATAACTGCAGTTCTAGTTGATAGAGCAAATTATGGGCGACTTAAACCCGTTCTAGAAATTATGCATAGTGATGTAGATATAGATCTTAATTTGGTATGCACAGGAACGATGTTACTTGATAGGTTCGGTAAGGCAGTTGATCTGGTAAAAAAAGACGGTTTTAATGTCACTGAAGAAATCTACATTGAATTGGAAGGTTCGGTTCCAAGTACAATGGCAAAATCAATTGGACTTGCAGTTATCGAGTTATCTAATGCATTTCAAAGGCAGTATCCAGATTTCGTATTATTAATTGGAGATAGGAGTGAGGCATTAGGCGCTGCAATTGCGGCAGTTTATCAAAATTATTGCCTGATTCACATACAGGGTGGAGAGATTACTGGATCGATTGACGAATCAGCAAGACATGCAATTACAAAATTAGCGCATTACCATTTTCCATCTACAAAACAAGCAGGTAAAAACATCGTGCAAATGGGGGAGCGTAAAGAATGTGTATTCCCATATGGGTGCCCCAGTGCAGATGTAGTGCATAATTCTAAATTGAGTTCTTCCAATGCGTCATTTAATATGGGGGTTGGACCAGATTTGGACTTGTCTAATGATTATCTCCTTGTGTTATTTCACCCTGTTACTACAGAATATAGTAGTTCCGAAGGTCAAATGGCTGAGTTACTTGGTGCTATAAAAGATCTTAACATGCAAACAGTATTAATATGGCCAAATATTGACGCAGGTTCAGATGGTGTATCACAAGCTATACGCAGATTTAGAGAAAATAATAGTACAATCAAACTGCATGCGTATAAAAATTTTAAACCTGAAGAATATATACCTTTACTAGGTAATTCAGCCTGCGCAATTGGCAATTCATCTAGTTTTATTAGAGATGCATCATTTTTAGGTGTGCCAGTAGTTCTTGTTGGCTCGAGACAAGATGGTAGAGAATGCTCTGATGCAGTAATAAAATCAAATACAAAAAAAGAAGAAATTGTACAAAAAATAAAAATACAATTAAATCACGGAAATTATAAAAGTTCAGATTTATATGGACAAAAGGGTGTTTCAATAAAAATAGTTGAACGAATAAAAAATCTAACCAAATATACACAGAAGAAATTTGCAGTTTTATGAAATAATGATGCGAATGTACCCGTAAACATATTATGAATTTTAAAATAAATAAAGATGATATTGAAAGTGTAAAAAATTGCCCGTGTTGCGATGCCGATTCTTTCATTGGTTTGGCCCTATCTATAGTGGATAATGTTGAATTTTTATACACCTCTTGCTGTAAAGAATGTGGTTTAGTTTTTAGAGAAAAAAGACCTAAATTGAGATGGTTTTTAAATAATTTTAAATTGCGAGATTCTTTTCAAGTAAATGAAAAAATAAACTTTATTAATAAAAACATTGAAAATGACAGGATTTCTAGATATCGTAGTATAGCTTTTTTTCTAAAAAAGGTAACAGATGGCCGTAAAATTTTAGATGTAGGTTGTGGAACTGGAACCGGCCTAAAGTCATTTGAAGATCAAGGGTTTGAGGTTACTGGCATTGAGCCAGATCATTCACGCGCCAAGATAGGCAGACAACTCTATAATGTGAATATAGTTGAAACAACTATAGATGATTATAAAATAGAGTCAGAGAAATTTGATGTTGTTACTTGCATTCATTCATTAGAGCATTTTCATAATCCTTTAATTGTTATGAAGAGTATTTCTAATTTGGCCAAGGAAGGGGGGTATGTTTATATTGAAGTGCCTGATTTTGTAGATTTTGTGAAAGACTGGAATGATGCTATTTTTTTGGCTCATATAAGTAATTTTTCTGAAAATAATCTTAGTTTACTTGGCGCTAGTGTTGGGTTGCGCCCTTTGATACGTTCCTATCCAAAAAGTTCAGGCTATGTTCATTTAGGTATTCTCTTTCATAAGGATTCTAGTTATAGATACAATAAGAGTCATTATGTACAAGAACATACAGTAAATAATACGCTCAAGTATGCTATAAGTTGTTACAAGAACAACATAGATACCACCCTGTTAAAGAATGAAATTCCAACTTTTTCTCTACCTTTTATTAATGATATAAGTCTTTCTTATAAAATATATAATAAAAATCAATCTACAGAATCTAACTATAATCAGTATATTTATAGAAGTGCCATATATAATCCTGATTGTGAATCATATGTCATTGGTGTTAGCTCAAAAGTTAAAGAAAAAACTATGGGTAACCAAACATTGAAAGATAAAACATCTGAAGTAATTAAATATAAATATTTATAATTTTAAGAGGCTTGAATTCGTATAACAAGTGCAATTTTACTTGTAAGTAAATAGTATAATACCCCAACAATTTAAGACAACAATTTAAGACAACAATTTAAGACAACAATTTAAGACAACAATTTAAAATTTCTTATTTCGAACGAGTTAAACTTAACCCAACAATTCGGAGTAAAAAATTATGAGTAAAAAACGAATAACCTACAGTTCGGCATTTAAAACAAAACTAGTGCTTGAGCTATTACAAAATGAAAGCACTTTGGTTGAGATTGCAGCTAAGCATAATATCCTTCCTCAAAATCTAGTGAACTGGAAGAAGACCCTCCTTGCCAACGCAGAGATTACCATGGAGTCCTCTACTCTAAAGCAGTTAAAAAGTACAAGGAGGAGCTTATTAAATCACAAGAGCAAAATGAACGTCTAACAGCACTAGTGGGTAAAGTCACTGTAGAGAAGGAGTGGTTAGCAAAAAAGCTAAAAAGCTTGGGCTCATCTAAACTAAAACAATTAGTTGATCTCAAGCCTACAACGTCCAAATCTTCTTCTATCTCTATTAATCACCAGTGTCAATTGCTAGGCATTAACCGAAGTGGCTTGTATTATTCTGTTCAATACCCTCTTGAGAGGTGCAAGCCACAAGCTAACTACGCCAAGCAAACAATTAAGAATCACATTACTAAAGTATTTGAACAGATACCGATTTACGGTGAGAAGAAGGTACATCAACAACTGCTTGAGGACGGTGTCAAGGTAAGCTTAAACACGGTAGATCGTTACCGCCAAGAGCTCGGCTTGAAAGCTATATTAGCCATTAAACAAGTCAATACCACCATACCAATCAAAGAGCACAAGAAGTATAGCTATAAGCTACGAGGACTTAATATTAGTCACGCTAACCAAGTATGGAGTACAGACATCACCTGCATCAAGATTGCAGGCGGCATGGCTTATATGGCAGCTATTATTGATTGGCACAGCAAAGCAGTACTATCATACAAGATATCCAACACTATGGATACTCAGTTGGTGATGAGCGTACTTAATGATGCTTTAGAAAAATACCCTCATCCAGAGATATTTAATACCGATCAAGGTAGCCAGTACACCAGTGAATTGCACACGCAACGCCTTAAAAACCTAGGTATTACTATATCCATGGATGGTAGGGGCAGAGCCACAGATAATATCTGCATTGAGCGCTTCTGGCGAAGCGCAAAATGCGAAAGAATCTACTTAAATGTATATCATACTATCAATGATCTGATTAACGATGTAGATGACTATATTGAGTTTTACAATCATCGAAGATTCTATCAAACACTAGATTATAAAAAACCAATGGATGTGTACCAAGAGAGTATAAAATTGAACCAGAAAAAAACGAGGATTGCTTAGATGTTCTATATAAGAAATTTTAAAAAGTTGTCAGAGGTTTTGGGGTGGTAAAAATTAAACGTAATAATATAAAAGTTTCGATTGTAATTGCTAATTACAATCGTGCTGATTTCATTGATAGAGCAATTAGATCGTGCACATCACAACTTATATTTAGAACTGGGTATGAGATAATTGTAATTGATGATGCTTCTACTGATAATTCGATGGAAGTTATTCGTGAATTTGAATCGGACATAGTCTTACATTCAAATAAAGAGAATAAAGGTGTTGCATATTGTAGTAATATTGGTTTAAAAGCGTCATCTGGAAAATATTGGATGAGGGTTGATTCAGATGATTTTATAAATGCCTATATGGTTTATATGATGTCAGAAATATTGGAACATAATAATGAATATGATTTTATTTATTGTGACCATATACGTGTTGATGTTCATGGCGTTAAAAAAGAATTAATTAAACTAAATAATAGAGAAAATATTTTACAACATGGTGCAGGTATTATGTTTAGAAAAACAATAATTGATGACATTGGTGGGTATGATGATACATTGCGTAATGCAGAAGATTATGATCTTTTGAGTAGATTATATTTAGCAGGATATAAAGGTTTTTATCTGCCTATTCCACTATATAGATATTATATTCATGGAAAAAATATGACCCTTTCAAAAGATCGTCAAATTTACATTAATCGAGTTAAAAAAAAATATGATTATTAAAATTGGTAATGTTAAGATTGGTGGAGATGGGATTGTTGTAATTGCAGAGGCTGGTGTAAACCACTTAGGCAAAATGGAATATGCTGAAGAACTGATTAGGACGGCTGCCCGTGCAGGTGCTGATATAATAAAATTTCAAACTTATAAAGCTGATAAATTATCTACAAAAAATGCCCCAAGATTTTGGTCTTGGAAGGGTGAGAGTAAAGTTGATGGCTCACAGCACGATTCGTATTCACAGTTGGATTCATTTGAGAAAGAGCAGTATGCAGAGTTAATCAAATTATGTCACAAGTATGGTATTGAGTTTCTGTCAACTCCATTTGATTATGAATCTGTAGATATGCTTGTTGATTTGGGAATGAGGGCTTTTAAGATAGCTTCATGTGATTTGACTAATATCCCATTTCTAAAATATATAGCAAAAAAGAATTTACCAATGTTGATTTCAACTGGTGCAGCGGATATTAATGAAATAATGAAAGCTACACAAGCGATCGAGTCAGAAGGTAATGATCAAATATGTATTATGCACTGCACATTATGTTACCCAACAGAAGTAAAAGACTCCAACTTATCAGCCTTATTAGACATTAAGAAACATTTTCCTAATTACCTATTAGGACTGAGTGATCATACATTAGGCACTTTAGTGCCATCAGCATCAGTTCTTTATGATTCTATGGTGATAGAAAAACATTATACATTTGACAAAACTTTACCATTTAGTGCGGATCACTGGTTATCATTAGATGAAAAAGAACTTGCAGAAATGGTATTACAAATAAAAGAGTTATGGTTGGCAAAAGGCCATGGCAAGAAAAATAGACTAGAATGCGAATTACCAGCATTTAAGTATGCCAGAAGGAGTGTTGTTGCAGTTGTCGATATTGCTAAGGGTGAAATTATTACGAGTGATATGATATCTGAAAAACGACCAGGCACAGGTTTGCCACCTGAATTTAGAGATCGTATTATAGGGTCTATTTGTAAAACTTCAATAACAAAAGATCACTTGTTTGAATTGGAAGATTTTGAATAAATGGTTTATATATTTAATGGTTAGATCTAGTCTTGGAAGGGTTGTTACAATAATACAGGCACGTATGGGCTCATCTCGTTTTCCTGGTAAGATGGTAGAAAAGTTAAACAACTATCCATTAATGGAATGGGTGATAAGGAGGTCACAACAGGCTGCCAATGTAGATGATACGGTATTAGCAACTTCAAATAGAAAAATAGACGATGTATTAGTGGAAATTGCTAATAAATGTGGATGTCATGTTTTTCGAGGTAGTGAAGATGATGTGCTAGGTAGATATGTGTCTGCTGCGGAAGAATATAAGGCAGATACTATAATACGTGTTTGTGGAGATAGGCCTCTTGTTGATCCTGCAATAATTGACACTGCTATCGAGTTATTTAAATCTGATAAAAAGATAAGTCTTGCTTATAATCATATTTCAGGTGATGGGCAAAACTGGCCAAGAGGGTTTGGTGTGGAGGTTTTTGAGACTTCACTTCTTAAATGGATGGATGAACATCTTGATAAGCAACGTTATCGTGAGCATGTTACTCCATATATCTGGGAAAATAAAAATTTTTATTTTGTTACTCCAGTGAAGTGCCCTTTTGAAATGGATTTAGGTGTGCCTGATGTTAAGCTTGATGTGGATACTAAGAGTGATCTTTTACGTTTGCGCCGTGTTTGCCTTGATTTGGATATAGATATGGATGCAAAATATTTTATTAAAAATTTCAAAGAATCCGGCGAGCCTTTGATTTTCTAAGGATTTTTTTCTAATTTAATGATAATAATTAAGTATTTTTTATGGAAAAGATGATAAAACAACAACCTGCAATTTTAGGGGGGCAAGCTGTAAGGCGCACGCCTATTCCTGCAAGAAAATGCATTGGAGAAGAAGAGAAGTCTGCGGTAATTGACACTCTTGACTCGCAGATTTTATCTGGATTTCTTGCATCACCAGGCAAGTATTTTAATGGTGGGAAAAAAGTACATGAATTTGAAAAGAAATGGTCAGAAGAGTATGGATTTAAGCATGCAATATCAGTAAATTCATGGACATCTGGTTTGATGTCTATTGTTGGTGCTATTGGTATAGATCCAGGTGATGAGGTTATTTGTTCGCCATATACAATGTCTGCCTCTGCTACGTGTGTATTGTTTTACGGAGGCATCCCAATTTTTGCAGATATTGAAAAAGATACGTATTGTCTTGATCCAAAATCAATTGAAGATAATATAACTGAACGAACCAAAGCTATAATTATTGTTCATTTATTTGGCGGAACTGCAGATATGGATAGGGTAATGGATATAGCTGAAAGACATAATCTGATAGTAGTTGAGGATGCTGCACAAGCACCAGGTGTTTATTATGATGGAAAGCCTGTTGGCACTATTGGTCATATCGGAGGATTTAGTCTTAATTATCATAAGCATATTCATGCTGGAGAAGGTGGTTTAATTGTAACAAACGATGATAATTTAGCCTTACGTTGTCAGTTAATTCGAAATCATGGGGAAAATTATGTTGATGCGCATCCAGATATTTCAATAAATAGTACTATTGGTGGTAATTATCGTTTTTCTGAATTGCATGCGGCAATAGCAATAGAGCAATTTAAGAAGCTACCTGGTATTATTAAAAGGCGTAATAAGCTTGCATTACGGTTGAGTTATCGTCTTTCTAATGTGCGAGGTATAAAAACTCCTGTAGTGAGAAAGAATAGTACACATGCATGGTACTTCTACCCCATTCAATACGATGAAGAGAAATTAGGAATTTCTAGATCTTTGTTTGTTGAAGCAGTTAATGCTGAATTTCCTAGCCCATGCACCGTTGAAGATGTTGCATTGACACAGGGTTATGTATATCCTTTATATAAGTCGCGCATTTATCAAGAACGCATTGCTATTGGCAGTAATGGTTTTCCATTTAATATTAACAATCCTATTGTATATAAATATCCAGATGGACTGTGTCCTACAACTGAAAGAATGTATAGCAAAACACTGTTATTAACTAGCCTAATAAGAGACCCATTAACAGAGAAAGATATTGATGACCTTGCTGATGCAATAATAAAGGTTGTGAACAATGTTGATTATATTAAAAGAAAAATACCAGATAAAAATGGTGATAAGGTTATTACTACCGTAGATATAGCAAGTAGAACTTAATAATGAATATTGTTGCAATAATCGAAGCTCGCATGTTATCTACACGGTTGCCAGGTAAAGTTATGCATACAGTGCAAGGTAAGTATTTTCTTGAACATATGATTTGTCGCGTACAACAGTCAAAGTATATTGACAGCATATATGTTGCTACTTCTGAACATGAAAGCTGCAATCCAATTGTTGAGTTATGTGAACAAATGAATGTTGGCAGTTTTAGAGGCAGTGAAGAGGATGTTTTAGATAGAGTAGTCAAAACTGGTAAGACCGCACATGCTGATATAATTGTAGAGCTTTGTGGTGACAGTCCATTAATAGATCCTGCTATTATTGATTCAGTTTGTAATTTTTATTTAAATAACGATATAGATTTTTGTTCAAATGCCATACAGCGTGTACATCCGATAGGTATGGATGTAAAGGTTTTTTCACAAGAAACTATTGAAGAAGTTGATGCTTTGACGGATGATCCTTGCGATAGGGAGCATGTTTCATTATATATTTATGAAAATCCAGATAAGTACAAAATTATGCACTTGCCACTCTCTATTGCACAAGAAGATATTGATCACCGTTTAACGCTAGATACACTAGAAGATAAACATTTAATAACAACAATTTTTAATGAATTATATCCAAAAAATCAAGATTTTAGATTGGAAAATATTATTAATTTACTTAAAAATAAACCTGAGTTAGATTTATTAAATACACATATTCAGCAGAAAATAATACGCTAGATGAGAATATATGTTTAAAGCGGCAGTGATTGGTTGTGGAGGTATAGGTAGTCAACTACAGTTTGATCCTGGAGCTATTAAATATGGTATTTGTACACATGCAGCAGCGTATGATGCGCATCCAGATACACACCTTGTCTCATTATGTGATATAAATGAAAAGCATTTAAAGAGTGCAATGGAATATTGGAATGTAAATCAAGGTTACAATGATTGGAGTAAGTTGCTTATAGAGTCAGATCCGGATATTGTAAGCATCTGCACCCCTGCATCAACTCATTATGATATTGCAGTTGCGTGTATTCAATCTAAAAGTGTAAAAGGTGTTTTATTAGAAAAACCAGTTTCAGAAACTATTGAACAAGCTGAAGAGTTACAAAGTATGTTTGAGAATTCAGGTATTAAAGTATTGATTAACTATAGGCGCAGATTTTTAAAACCTTTAAAATCTTTAAAACATTTGATTAATAAAAAAGATTTTGGTAATCCGATATTAGTTCGTGGTGTTTATACCAAGGGTCTTGTGCATAATGGCTCTCATTGGATAGATCTTTTACGATACTACTTTGGAGAGCCTAATTGGTTACAGGCAGAAAACCGTTTGCAAGATGAAAGTAATGACCCTGGATTAGATGTAGTTTTTGGCTTTAATTCTGGTTTACAAGCGCAATTATTGGCATTTAAATCAGACCATTATACTGTTTTTGAAATGGACATTTTTTTAAGTGA
>Ga0209662_1001538_pt1 | contig 10589 bp, 5 predicted proteins | sample SaaInlV_150m_DNA_4_FD_184662 | JGI IMG/M metagenome (GOLD analysis project Ga0209662, IMG submission 184662) | Marine microbial communities from expanding oxygen minimum zones in the Saanich Inlet - SI072_LV_150m_DNA (SPAdes) (version 2) | ecosystem: Environmental > Aquatic > Marine > Intertidal...
AAACATGAAAGAGGTGATCCGGCTAAATTGACAGGCTCCGTATTAAACAATAAAACTGGTAAAAATGATACTGTATGGTCGATAGAAACACTTAGTTTAGATTTAACAAGAGACTATTTACACGACGACATGAATAATGGTTTCAATCAGAAGGTTAAAATATCTATTAAGGGACAGGGTATAAAAGAAGAGTGTTTAGTCCCAACCGGATTACTTATTTCACTCGCTGCCAAACAGGGTTTTACATTAGTTCCATCGGACGAATTGTCTGAGAAGTTTTCTATTTTAAATAAAGCCAGTGATAGTTTTGTCGACATTTATAAGAGATATACTAAAGTGCATTCCGACGATACGGAGAGTAACACATTAAAAGACCATGATAATGCTTCTATTAAAGAGCTTTCGGACTTATACAGATGTATTGTATTTAAAGTGGATAACTATAGAATTATAACGGATCATACCTACGGAGAAAGTGATTCGACGAAATGCTTAGAAGATGCTAAAAAGAGAGTCTTTATAAATTCTAGATATCCACTCATTAAACTATCTGTGCCAACTGCGTTAGATGTCGTATTAGTGAATTCATATATTACCGAGCGACGATCCTTAATCGGTCAAATGGGCAATTCATCTATAGACACCATAGACAATATGTTCCTTCAGCGACCTAATATTTTGTTAACACAAATAATAACAGACATTGATACCAAATTATCGTCATCGTTTTATAGAACTTTTACACAAAATACATATAAGAACACTATCAATTATATTTTTAATTATATTAAAATAGGGATATATGTCAGAATTCTAAATTCCGAATTGGTTCAATTTATACCTATTATAAATCATAATAATAATAATAAGGTCCCGGAGATATATAATAAATTGCTTAATAAAAATATTGAATTTTCGGATAATCCAGAAGGGTCCGACGCCACATCATTAATAGAATATATACATACTAAGTATTCTGGGGCACGGGTAGAAGATATATTTAAAAATTATAATGGAATAAAGACACACAGTTCCAAAGAAGAACTAGAGAAGAACTGTTTAAATTCTACATTTGTTCAAAATGAAAAAGAATTAGTACATAATAGTCAATATGTTATTGATGGGCAAACAATAATGGCCGGTAATACGCTATTCACTCTCATAGAGAACAAGGTTAGTAAATACCGCCATATATTTGAATCTGTGTGTATTGCTAAAAGTGGTAAGTTAAATAATTGTGAATTTATAATTAATGTCCTCAACCACCCTATAGTGTCTGTAGACGACGCGGATAAATTGAACAATCCATATAAAGACTCTCTTGGTGACAATTCGCGTCCAATTGATATACGCGGTAACATATTACCTATTATAGGGGAACATTCGTTAGATTCATTTTTAGATATACCTATCCCGACACCACATCATTGGGATATGGTTAATAAAGATATCACAGTAGCAACTTGTTCAAGGATCCCTCCAGTTCCAAGGCACCCGTATACGTCGTTACTTGATTCAGTTGGGGTAATATTAAATATGGATAATTCTAACAAGCGAGATTTTATTAGAAATTTTAAGGAAAATATTAATATTCCGTATACCACATCTACGTACGACGGCGATGATGAATTGGGAAAATACGATTATATATGGGACATTATGTTATATAATCTAACATTACCAAACATTATAAACAACGCTACCGCTTCTTGGGAAAATACTCATAATTTAGATACTATACTAGAAAACGCAGAATACATATCCGGTGATTCTAGTGATTCTGGACTAGATAAGTTTCCTATTAAATCAAAAGTGTTATTATATATAGAGGGTAACGGTGGTTCAAGTGATATATTGTCAATTTTAGCTAAAGCTGGTGGCATTTTAGTTATTTTAAAATCACAAGATGTAGTCCCTGGACCATGGTTTGGTAATTTATTAAAACCGTTTACATTAGGAACATTTATAGCGGGAACTGCTGTTAATGAACATTATATTGAATTAGAAAATATAGCTGACTTAAAGGATGCTATTACATTTATCGTAGATAACCCTGATATATGTAAAACATTAATTAAAAACAGGCATACTCTAATAGACTCTATAATAAATAAAACTACAATTATCGACTATTATGAACTGGTTATTAATAAAATTGGTAAAAAAATGAATACTTTGCAGATCGCCCCAGATATATTTAAAGATGTACTCCGGGAACCACATACAGTTGTAAATATGCGTCTCCCCACCACACTTCTGCGTAAACTAATAGGCTTTTCCGGTAAAAACATCAAACGGTTACAGAATGAGTGTTCAGTTAAGATTAATATAACAAAGGACACTAATATACAGGATGGTATAGAACATACCGCAATTTCTATTACTGGAGGTACATCTGGTGTTATAATTGCCGAAGAAATTATTAAACGCGATTTACTACATACCACATCGCATTATATGGATATTCCCATTACTGCGGTTGGATTTGTAATAGGACTCAAAGGTGTTAATATTAAACTACTTTCAGACCAATTAAATGCTAAAATATTTCTGAATGAGGCGGACCCGGCTAAACTTACCAAATATTTTACAACTAAATATCCAGATGATGATATAAACATGTTAATAAAAACAAAAACATTAGTTACGATAATTGCAAATACGGATGTAATTGATACAATTGAATCCGCTATATTATCCCTTGTTACTGGGCGCGGTAATAATAGATATGCCCTCCAGATTATGAGCAGAATTGAAAATAAATCACTTACAGCGCATTTTAATAATTCATATGAAACCGATTTATTATATAATATCGATACGTATATTCAAAACGACTACGATACCGAACAATTATCGCCTTATTCCGATAAAGAATTGGGCGAGGTATACCAATCCCCGAGGGTGCGCGTCAGCGACCCCCCCGCTGTTCCTAGGCCGACTATTGTTATCCCGGGCATTGCTCCCTCGGGAGATGAAGCAGAAGACTCCGCCTGGTATAAATCTCCAACTGTATTACCCACCACACCTATTGCCCACCTGCCTGTTCCGGCTGTGCCCAGTGGTGTCGCATCAACTACCACAGACGATATTGAACAACATCGCGATAATAATAGTGTATTAATCGCTATTCCAATGGATTATGAGGAATCTCCTGGAGCCGAGATGTCAGGTGGGGGTAGTGTAGAACCATCGCATAAAATGCTAGATTTTATTACAAAACTTCGCACTACATTAAACGAATATATACGCCGACAAAAGACTATTAGCCATATGAATTATAAAATAGTATTACTTTCACATGATATGTGTGCCTTATCGGGAAAAGATATACACGCGAAAGCATTAAGCGATTTTAGTGGAACTGATATAATAGAAAAGATTTTAGAGAATAATGGCAACGAGATAGACAACATATATAAATTACGGTTTAATAAAGGGTGCTTATATAATATTGCTGGGAATATCGCAATTAATGATAGTCATATTAAAACAATTTTACTACACCCCGCTTATTATATACCAAATGACCACTTAATCGCTGAGTATTTTAAAGATCCAGGGACGTCTGTAACACAATTAACAAGTGATTTATCCATGTTATTAATTACGAAAGATGTTTTTTATAAAACGAGCTTTCCAAATCACTTATGGTGCGGAGATCATATAGACGGTATTTATAAGGAGATCCTGGATTTTAATAATGTGCGTGTGCGCAATATACCCGATCGAAGAAACCTGGAATGGATTCAATCTCCGCCGAAATTTGGATTAGATGAATATAGTGTAAACAGTTTGACTGAATTAGATAAAGTATACCATTCACATAACAATATACTCAGAGGGAAATGGTATGACATAAAACCTATTAAAATTATTAGTCCAAATTGTATAAACTATTCCGTAAATCTGGATTTTAATACACACCCCATATTTAATGTAGATAATCAGGCTATCTGGAAAACCATTCCAGAGGGAGTGGAGGGGGCAGACGAGGCTATTAAATATATCAACTATTTGAAAGTATACTTATCCAGAACATTACAAGTAGATATATATAATAACGCAAACGCAAATAAGACGCATATACATACGCTGGGTTTTAAAACGGACCAATGGGGTGAGGAAGATATAATTAATGTTCTTTTAAGATTACAATTAATCTTGAGTATCTATAAGACGTATATCATAACGAATAAGACGACCGCAATAGACTTGATGAGTTTCAATGATTTTAAGGTGACAATGTCACCAGAGAGTGATATTCATGTCATATTTATAGCTAGCGATAAATCCGAACTAATACCCGCCTTAGAAGTATCCATTGCTGATATAGCTACGCACCCAATATCTAACAAAAAAGCCATAACATATAAATTTGCTGACGTTTCTGGATTTGATTATTCTAAAGTGAGTGGCCCGTTCGAGAGTGTAGTAGACACATTACAGTCCGCGGCGCACGCCAAAATAGACGTTTCGAAAACACTTGAGTATGAGCGAAAACGCAAGCAATTGCGGACCGCTAATATTACAATTGTTAAAATGGGTAATACGGATGTAATACTGGATATTGCTACCGACAGTGTTAAATATTTAAATTTAGATGACACACGGATATATAATAAACCGGTTGATGACGATTTAATACCACTTACAGAGGGCGACAACGAATTTCTACTCGTTGTTAAATATAAGCTTGGATTATTACAGACTGATATTATAAATATAATAGATAATGAATTTTACTCAATGGACCTCGTCAATAAAGATATCATTATTATAACCGGGGCACATTCTAATAAAATTGCGACAGTCACTGATGTAAGATTATCAAGTATAATTGCTGTTGTAGACGGGGAACCTGTAACTATAGATATAAACCCCAGTGCTCCAAAAGATTCTATAGTTTTATTAGAAGATGTATTATTAGACATATCCGATACAAAGCATATTGACCATGCCTCAAGGTCGGCTAAAATAATAGGCACATATGCCAGCAAGCTCATTATTCAATATGATGACAATGGGGTTAAAACCATTATACCAAAACCAAAACCAAAAAGACGTTCCGGTAAATCAACTGTTAAACGATCCCAATCAGCCAAACCCTCTGATAAGCACGTTTCAATAATAACTCCACAGGTAGATTCTCCTAAAGTGTTAAGATCTAAATCGGACGATTCCGTTGACAAAATATCTACCACAACGAGTAGTTCAGTAGCGACTTTTAGCCAAGGACCCGTGCCCACACCCCCAGTAAGTCCATCTGGTGGTTCTTCTAAAATTATTACTTTTAAACCAGATACATTGGTAACTCCTCCCGAAAAAGTGACTATTGATATGGACGCAGTTATTATGGAAGAGGACAGCAGTTCCGCGAGATCCACCATAGATTCAACCGATGTGTCGGATTTAGAAAAACCCAAATCAACGGGTATACAGTCGGCAGATGTACCTGTCCCCAATATTATAGATTGGCCCGATACCCCCAAACAAACCCAGAGTCACCGTACCCGCATACCCGAATTTTGCGAACAGTTAGCAACCATGGAAAAATTACCTAATGAGGAAATAGTTAAAAGACGTAAATACATCTTTGATACTTTAGCCAAGGAATTTAATATACAACCGACTGAACTTTTAGCAGGACCTACCGTGGAAATCACGAGTGCGAATACTTCTAAAATTATGGAAAAACTTCTAGACGATACATTTTTGGAAAAACTATTAGAATTATATGATGAAGTATTTTTAGGAAATAAGGCACGAAGATATGCCGATATAGTAAAGTGTAACATTGTAGTTTGTTTCGAAAATAGATGTTCTAAAACTGCTGGCAAATGTTGGCCAGGTAAATCCGCCAGCGAATCGTGTCCTACTATAAAAATCCAGTTATCGACAAAAGTGTTTAAATTAATGATGGAAAAACTTAAAGATAGCACCAAACATGCGTTTGGGTGCGAGTGCAACAATATATTAGATTGTGTCCAATTAATTTTTGAACATGAATATATACACGCATTTATAGATTGTTTCTGCAATATAAATAGAAATACAGACAGTTTAGGTAATTATAAAGGTAAAACACATCCGGCGTCAGGTCATAGTAAAACATTTATGAGCATTGTTCATAATCTGTTCGAACATACATCATATTTACACCAATTATTAGTAACGAACTCGGCGCCGCTGCGGGAAGGAAGCCAGTCCGCGTTGGCAAAACCCGTATTAGACGCGGTAAAAGAATAGTGAAGAAGCAAGTTGCGCACACGGTACATATGTCAATTGACATAAATTTGATTATTTAATTAATAAATTATTATTAATTAAATAATTTTATATGGACGAACTCAACTTTCTATTCAAGTCGTGGAAAACCTGTTTGGAAATAGCAAATGATCGTGGATATATACCAGATGCCAATTATCTAGATATCCAATTATCTGATTTCAAACACATGATTAATGATAGTAATACTAATATTGATATTATCTGTAATAATCATAATTCTAATAAAAATGCGGTGCTCTATATTAAATTCATACTTGGATTACGTATCAAACCAAGTACGATAAAAGATATTTATGAAGAAATACTTGGAAATCTAAATGAATCGGATGAGATGGAGTTAGTGATTGTATTGAAAGGAAAGCCTAATAATTCAATACTTAAATTACAAAAAGACAAAGCATATGTCAATATACAAATATATTGGTGTAAACAGCTACAATTTAACGTGACCAAACACGAATATGTTCCTACTCATAGAAGATTAACTAATGACGAATCTGTTGAAATAATGAAGACGTATAGTATAACTAATAAATACCAGTTCCCCATTTTATTACGCGATGATATTGTAGCCAAGTATTATAATTATAAACAAGGCGATATAATAGAAATAACTGATACACAAACGTCCCAAAATAGTAAATACCTATTCTATAGATGTGTTCGCTAAGTTACATTTATTTAACTATATATGCTAAACTAAATTTCTATATATAATTTATATAATGTCTAAATTAGTTGGATGCGATTATACTTGCCAAAGGAAAAAAAATATAGACAAATTGCGAGATGTATATGATACCGGTATTAAAAAGTATTACGATGCGTATAATAAGTATTTACAATATAAATATGACAAAAGTTCAGAACGGGCCTGGAAAAAAAATTATGCGGAAACAACTTTGCGCCCAAAAGTCGAAAAACTTAATAGTGAATTAAATAAAATTTTAGAAAATGTTAAGAAAAATATTAATAATACCTCGGGGGTTATAACCAAACAGTCCGCAAATATTGATAATCAAGCAGACACAATACATAAAAAAAATGAACTCATCCGTTCACAAGACAAAAATATTCAACAGACTAATATAGCTCTTTTGTCTAAAAATCGTCAAATTTCTTTTACAAAAGAGCGTAATAGTTATCGCCGGATTATGTTAATATTACTAATTGTTGTAAATATATTAATCATGTCGGGAATATATGCTTTTTATAAATCTAGAACAACCTAATAACTTATATGTAGCATTAAATTTAATTAAAATTTAATACTACATAGATTAATTTTTATTCTGGTTATATATTAAATATGTCTTATAGTGATATTCTACGAGCAAACGCGGATATGTTCTCTAAAGCACGCATAATGCTTGAAGAAGATAAGAAAAATACAGCATATGCTAGGGGGTTAAATAAAAACCAAGTAAATGAATTAATTTCGTCGCAATTAATATCTGATAAGATCCAACAATTAATCAGTGAAAAAAAACAGGTGCTAAAGGAATTAGAGCGCGAGTATAATAGAAATACGAATGTTATGAGCGATAGGGAACATAATCTTAAAAGTTCTACGAGATTATCTAATAACCAAGATAAAGAAATATCACGTAATACGTTAAAATTAACAAACTTACACAACGACATTATGACATTGCGTAGGCAATTAGAAACATCTGAAAATGAATTTAAGAAAAAGTCATTTATAGTGTTTTTCCTCAAAAATATTTTTATTTTCTTATTAGTATCTGTATTAGTTACCCTCTTAATCAAAAATGAAAACATAAGTATGGGTGTAGGTATAAAAATACATTTTGGTTTGGCAGGAATATTAGCAGTTGTAGTAATATATAACTTATTCATGAACCGGTACAAGCATTCTAGTATTTTTACCAAGCAAAACTGGAAACTTGAATTATCTAAATCAACTAAAAAGAAAGTCGCCAAGACTGACGCCAAGAAATAATATTATTATATATTAAATGGGAAATAAAATTTCCCGAGTGAAAAAGAATGCATGTTGTTCACAGAGAGATGTCTTAAAACTACAGGCGAATACATTTAAAACCGCATACGATCGCAAGAATAAAGAATTTTTACGACTACAAGACTCATATAACGAGTTAAGATTAGAGTACCAAATGTTACAAAAAACGCAAAGCGGCGAGTCTGGAAAACATATTGATAAGGCAACCGCACTATTTAATTCTCTACAGGACCAATATATTGATCGATTAGACCGAATTAAAACACAGCAACATTTATTAAGTAAACAAACCTCCATTTTAAACGATAAAAAAAACACGATTGATGTCCAGAAGAAACATCTCGATACACATACTGACAAACTACATACGCGTAGAAGATTAATGATTTATGACGAAAATGACGATAGATTAAGTCTAAGAATTGCTTACGCCCTAAAGTTTACACTATTGGTGGCGTCTATTATACTAATAATACTACTTGCTAAACGAAATTAATAAAATATAATAATATTTTGTAAATTTTGGGTTATATATAGTAATATTTTGTAAATTTTGGGTTATATAGTATTAAAACCTTGTTAGACGGGAACTATCTTTGGTCCAGGACATCTTGGTAATATGTATATACCTACTGCCACTAGAAATATACCATATACTACCGCGAAATATGCGACATTCCCCGAATGTTTGGCGGAAGAGTTGATATCGGTCATATTAGCAATATCATACATGTTTAACATAACATAATCGCGAAATTATTTATCAAATTCTTATTGATCTAAATCATCAATTAGACAGGCACCGTCTGTTTGTGCGAACGACACTGGGTTAAAACTATCATATCCGTCATTTCGGTCTATTATTTTAATTCCAATATAACTTTTTGACTTACTGCCAGTTTTTTTTGAAGTAAATTTTTGGTCCATAAATGCTTGAAGCTCCTTCCTATTCTTAATATTTTTATCAGCATGGTTCGCGTTATACCATATTGTATAAGACCTATATACGTCTAACAGGGTAACTTCTCCCGCGTTATCATCTACAATTTCAAGACTTGCTTGATTGAAATCAGTAAAGTGATTACCAGATTGACGATACTCTTTCGTATATTCGTTGATTTCATCCGGTGGACGAAGTTCAGCTTTTTTATATATCTTATTGTAATGAATTAATAGACTCATAAATGGCTCGGCCCACAAATCCATTTTTTCTGATAGCGTCTCATCTATTTTAAATTGCAATACACTATCTTCAACTGGATTAAATCTGTAAGCTGATATAAATTCAGTATTTCTCACACGACGCCATGTGCCCTGATCATGCTCAGGTAATTGCGGTTTGTCATTACAACATAGAACCAGTTTAAACTGTGGTTTAAATTCAAATGGTTCCCTATATAGTGCCCGTGCCTGAATTGTATCACCACCTGTTAATTCTTTCATTAGGCCCACATTTAGTTTTGTATCACTATCTGGTTCCTGTAACGTAGCAATACGCTTCCCTTTAGTTGCCGCCAGTTCAGGGGTGGCGGCGTTTGATGCCGCTCGCTTGTTTGTTAACAAAGATATTGGCAATTTACAACCATAGTCTCCAATAGAACGTTCTAATAATTCCATGATTTTTGATTTTCCATTACCACCTCCACCCGAAAATATATCGAATGATTCATCTTTGGTAGACCCTGATAGGAAAGACGATAACCGTGTTAATACATATTCGCGGACAGCTTTAATTACGAATATAGTTTCAATCATTTTATATATATCTTGAATTTCAACAGTATCTTCGTCATATTGAATATATTCTATATTAGTTGATAGACTAACATAATCTTCGGGACGACCTTTCCTTATTTCTTCCTTTTTAAGGTCATATACTCCATTCGTAAACCCTAATAGATTATTGTTTGCGTCTAGTTTATCCAAGAAGGTCTTTTCCCTATCGTAAAATAATTCTATTAGTTCGGTCATTAAATTACTTTTAAAGCTTGTATCCTTTAATCTACTCATTACTTTCATAATTTTCAATCCAAGTTCACCATTATCATCACCCGCTTCAACTGATTTATTTTGTTTTTCTTGTGCTATTTTTTTAAATTCAAGATAAACTTCATTGGAAATTTTAGATTTCAACATAATACCCCTATCATCCGTCCTCCAACAATTACGAATTTCATCATAATAATACCATAATGAATCTTTAACCGATATACATACGAAATAGTCTTTATACATCGCGTGTATAACTTTCGCGACATCATATGAAGTTCCCTTTTTAGTCCGACATGCCTCCATTACGTATGTGTATATATCT
>Ga0209662_1001556_pt1 | contig 10539 bp, 10 predicted proteins | sample SaaInlV_150m_DNA_4_FD_184662 | JGI IMG/M metagenome (GOLD analysis project Ga0209662, IMG submission 184662) | Marine microbial communities from expanding oxygen minimum zones in the Saanich Inlet - SI072_LV_150m_DNA (SPAdes) (version 2) | ecosystem: Environmental > Aquatic > Marine > Intertidal...
TTTTCATAAAATCCATCATCATCATCATCAAATAAAAACAACCCTTTAGAAAAATATTTATGCGCATCTAGCATTAGCGGCATATTATTCTTGGCATTTATAAAGACCACCGGATTTCCAGACATAATCAACCAAGAAAGTGTACTTGTAGCGCAAGTCGTAACAAAAACTCTATGTTGTTTTAATAAATATCTCATATCAATCTTTGTATCATAAAGCTTGATATTGTTATAGGATTTTACTAATTTTAATACAGGATCTGGATCGGAATATCTCCTGTTTTCCTCTGGGTAAGGCTTATAATGAACTGTATGTGGCAACTTAGAAAAAACAAAATCTATTAATTTACATTCCTTCTTTGCACGATCAAAGTCGGTTTCCCATGTCGAAAGTAAACCAAGGTTCCCCTTATATAGATTAGTAGACACAAAAACAATAGGTGATAGAAAATTATGGTTAATTGATTTTTCGACCTGTACACGTCTATGTCTAGATGACATTCCAACAATATATGCTTTACCATAATTAAAGCCGGAACTCTCAGCATAAAATTTTGCCTCACCATTATATACAAGCAATCTATCTGCAAGATTGATTTCATGAACAACACTCATTTCATCATGGGTAGCACATATCTCATAAGTTACACCATGTTGTGCGGAAATTACAGGTATCTTGTATTTGCGACAACATTCGGCTATTGCAATTCCTTTTTCTTTTACTAAAGTATTGGACAAAACTACTATTTTATTAGTATCATTTTTACTCTTGAAATAAGGGTCAAGTTTAAATTTCCATGATTCAATTCTATTAAGCGCCTCAGATACTTCAGTAAACAACATATTCTCGCATCTTTCTATTAATTCATTTATAACAAATTTTTGTAATCTATTATTCACAATAGGTTGTATTTTAGACCAGACTGGCGCTATTGAAAAACTCTCATTTAAACTCTTATCTACAGCCAAAGAATCAATGTTTATTGGCACCACTCCCTTCAAAATAAGACTTGCTGCTGTTTCAATCACTAGCTCATTCTCGCTAGGAACTATAACTTTTCTATTTGTAAAACAATCTGGAATATACTTGAATAATGCAGTTACAGCTCGAAAAAGAATTGTCTCAATTCCTGCAATTCGATAACGCTTTAACCAAGATAAATTTTGTGCTGATAAGGCATCCGACTCATCATGTTTTAATTCATAATTTACAATCTTTGCTTTTTTATTTTTTAATAGGAGGCTTGCCCATGGAGAATTTATATTATTCCAACCATTGTTAGTATTATTATGAACTTGAACAATAATTCTTGGCTCAAATAAATCAGATTCTGTCAAACATGATGCCTTGTATATAGTTTTATGGAAATTTAACACCGATAGGGAAATTGCAAGAGCAATTTCATGAGTAATGCCATCAACGGTAATCGCTGCCTGATATATACTTTTTATAAATTCATTCATACTAGTTTGATAAGTTTTTAACTCATCTACTGTCCAACGCTTTTCAACGTGTTCTACATTATATTTGTCTATATCAAATAGCAAAGTTGGGGAACTTGTTCTGACTAGTGCACATCTTGAAAGTCCATTCTTATACAGCCATTCTAGCGCCTCCTTGCTGTCACAGAATAAATTATTATATTTATTCAAACCACTAATGTTGTTAAATTTATTTTTTATTGGCACGTCAATATCTTGCTACATATGATTAAAGAAATATTTATAAACCTAATGCCAATTAAGTAATTTATAAACACAAATCATAACTAAGAAGAAGTTAAATTTTGCAATTGATTTTCAAAATATCTTAACACTTTCGAAATTTGAACGCCGTTATGTATACGGTGATCATAAGAACACCCAACAACAGAAAATTTATCTGAATTAGCACTAGTAAATGGCAAAAAGTCTGATAACGCTAGCATAAAACTAGTATTTGGCGCTATTATCGGAACATGTTTTGAGATATTAAAAGCTGCCAAACTCGAAATACATATTGAAGCACCATGCAATTGATCGTTATTTAATTCTCTTTTGTATAACATTTTCTGCATGTAATAAACTTCATTAATAAAATCTTTCAAATTAAGATCTGAAGCATTGTGTAAAACAGGAAGAAACAAGTCACCGGAAACATCCATGGTTATTCCAAGATTCACTTTTTTTGAAATTACAACTTCAGAATTACTATCGTTATAATATGAATTTATAGTGTTAAATTTACATACAGTTTTTACAAATACCCATGTCAGAATGGAAAAAAATGGGTTGAAAATTAAACCATTGTCTTTCTGAAATTTGTTTGCGAAAACAACAACATCTTTAAAATCTATAACCCTTTCCAGATATGCTGTTACAACATGTCGCTTATGAAAAGATAAAGAATCTAATGATCCTTTTTCTATATTTGTCAACTCCCTTTTAATAAAATTTTCACTTCTATTCATCGCCAGCAAAATGTCATTCGATCTAATCAGATCTCCGGAGGGTGATATCAATCCAATGTCAATATTATTATTTTCTGCTAGTAGGAGTGCTTTTTTTGTTATTTTGATATCAGTAGCATTATCTTTAGGTTTTGTATATTCTTTTTCATTTATATATTCTGATTCGGTACTTGATATTACTATGATTGGTCTATCATATTTAATCTCATCTCCTGTTTTTGCCAACACAATTCTAATATATCCATCAACCTCTGATTCAATAGATACAGTAGTCTTCATTGTCTCGAGAACACAAACCTCCTGACCCTTGTCGACTCTATCTCCTACACAAGCTTCAACGCTAACTACCGATACACTCTGACTATTTGTATCAATATGTGGAACATTTATTACTGTAATCATAGATTTTTACCGGCCATCCATGGAGGGGGTATGACTTTAATTTTAGGCGGCTTTATACTTCTCTCATCCCAATCTTTTTTCATTAGATCATACTGCATAGTATCAATAAATTTATTATTGTATATTACGGAAGATCTTGATGTGCAACATCGCTTAAAGCCAAGATTTGTTAGTAACGTTATACCAGACATATTCACTGAATATGTGCCGGCAGTTGCTTTGTTATACCCATAATCAAACATAAATGTCAGGGCCCCAGCTAAAGAAAACTTAGCTAAATTAGATCCTGTAAACGCTTTATCGCCAATTATATTGGATATATCGAACCACTTATACCTGTTATTAACCTGCGCACAAGATATATTTCCAACATGATTATTATTAACAAAGATTCCCCAATGAGGGCGATGATTAGTAAGACAGTTACTAACAAATTCAGATACATTGTCTCTTGATATTGGTGTCTTATGTCTAATCTCAAGATACTTAATAGTAACAGGATCATTCAACCATGAAACATAGTCATCCCCTATATCATCTACAATTAATTGGCGCAATACTATGTCTTGATGATTGACTTTTATTATTGAATGCCCTCTATTTGCTTTCATTGTTCTTTTTAGCAATATAATCTATTATGCAATTAATAGTACCTAGATTATCCAAGTTCACCTCATCAGTGGGAATTATTATATCAAACTCACTTTCAATCCAAACTATAAATGATATTATTCCTTGAGAGTCAAGGATACCTAAGTCAGGAATTACATTATCATTACCTATATCGTCAGGCAATACAGCGTATGTATCAGCTAAGTCGTATAATTCTTGTTTAATCTTTTTGGACATTGCGTCAGTTGTCATAAATACAAACCTTTTTTAGATAAAAAAACATAATATTAACGCATAAAACCCCTTTAGTAACTTTCAAAAAATTTGTACGTTATAAATTATGTGTCTACTTTACTACATACATTTAAAACTCTTTAAGTTCCCTATAATGTTTTTTATATTCTTGTCCTATAATTTTAACTCTTTATCATTCCCAATTATAGGGGTTGAATACTCCTTATGGTTAAAGTTATGCCAATGATAGAATTTTTTTCCTAAATAAATCCAGTTCCTCCACTTTAGTGACATTTTTTCTGCCAATAAAGTATCAACTGAAATATTTTTATTATTTTTATTATTTTTATTATATTCATTAACTGCTAATAACTCACCAGTACTTTCTGATGTAAGGAGTGTATCATCAAGATAAACAAACACTCTAGGTAAATAATTATTATCACTATAATTAAAAATATTCAAACAACTTTTAGTTGATGTGTAATAATCTACATCAATAAAAACAGCTCCAATTGTAGCATGGGCCTTCTCTTTAATAAATTCAGGAACTGTATCTTTAGTATCGCCAATAATAAGGCGTGTAGTATTTAGATATTTTTCTAACTTTACACGGTCCATACTATATTCTCCTGCGCTCCACATATATAAGCAATCTCTGTAATCATTAGATTGAGGGAGGCCAGTCCCAGCATCAAAACCATAAATCTCAAATTCTATTTTTAGAACTTCAGATATCTGATTTCCAATGTATTCTAAATCAACTAGCCCTGAACCGCCTGCACATCCAAATTCAAGTATACTTATTTTTCTATACCCTAATTTAACAGCTTCTTTAGCTGTTGAAACTAGTGCATATGCATAATGAGGCCTTAATACATGCCCCCCCCTCTACAAGCTTTTCATACCTTTCAAAACTAGGGTTTAGCCGATAAACTAAACGATATACATAACTTACCATACGCCCATGCTTTTTTGATTGCTTAGACATTTTAAATTTCATAAATACTCCTTTAAAATAGTTCAATCCATAACACAAAAGGTTATCTTATGCTACCAATGTCATGATTAATTTTTTTAATTTTTTTATAGTTGGTAACACTTCGCTTTCTATTGGCATAGCAGATGGTATAGGGCAATCTTCTGCGCCCAATCTAACTACTGGTTTGTACAATGAAGAAAAAATATTTTCATGAAGAATACTGGACACCTCTGCACCCCAGCCACCTATCTTATGCCCTTCCTCAAGCACAAGTACGCGCCCAACAATTTTAGCCTGCTCAATTATATAATCTTCAGCAAGAGGGCGTACTGCACCAAGAGCCAATATATTTACTAATATTTCTTCATCCATAAATACTTCATAGGTGCACTCTGCGGCTAACTCGACCATTCCTCCATACGTTATAATAAGAACGTCAGCCCTCTCTTCTGGGTATAAACTCAATAGTATATTTTCAAATGAACTCAATCCTTGTGTTCTGATAACATCAAAATTATCGTACTTATCGCCATGTATTAATTCTTTTGGATATAGTCGCTTATTCTCAATAAAAAGACATGGGTGTTTTTCATTTACCACACACTGCTCTAACATTTTTCCAGGATTATGAAAAATTGATGGTGCAACAATCTTTAATCCAGGTACTGACATCAACATACTCTCTAATGTTTGACTATGAGTAGGGCCGTAACCACGCCCACCCCCCATTGGGGTACGTATAACAATAGGCACTGTTATCTGCTCATTAAACATCCAATGATATTTTGTTGCATGATTAATAATTTGATCAAAACATAATGTAAGAAAGTCTCCAAACATAATCTCAACAACTGGTTTCATTCCTTTCATGGCCATACCTATAGCAGACCCTACAATTGCTTGCTCACTAATAGGTGTTGAAATTACTTGTTCTGGGAAATCTGTTGAAAGTCCTTTGCTAACCTTAAAAGCACCGCCATAGGGATCAAGTAAATCTTCACCAATTAAGATTACACTCTTATCAAGAGACATAAGATTGTGCAATGACTTGTTTATAGATTCTAAGTACAACATCATCAAGTCTCCAACTTTATTGTTGAATATGGCATTTTATTTACTTTATCTTCTACAGACTTTAATCTGACATTAACCTTATCCTCTATTTCTATTGCGTCATTATCTGAAATAATCTTACGAATATGCACTAATGGGTCTTTTTTTCTCCAATGTTCTATCTCATCCTTATCCCGAAAATCATCACCTTTACTGTGGGCACTTAATCTGTAAGTGTGAACTATCTCCATGTGCGGTTTTTTACTGGTTCTGACCTTGTTAATTAAAGTTTCAAATTTATTATAAATATCAGAAATATCATTGCTTTCTATTTCGCTTGTTTCTATATTAAACGCCCTACCTCGTTCGATTATAGAACCTGCAAGGTTATGCTCAATTGGGGTTGTTTGTGCATATTTATTATTCTCAACCACTATCAATAGTGGAACTTGCCAAAGTGATGCTAGATTCAATGTTTCGTAAACTAATCCTTCACCCATTGTTCCATCCCCTATAAATGCAACTACAATATTCTCAGTATTATTGTACTTTTCCGCAAATGCCATACCAAGTGCGTTAGGCAAAAACCCTCCTTGTATGCCATTTGAAAAAAAATTATTCCTACATAGGTGTTGACTTCCTCCTCTACCAGAGCATACACCACCTTGTCTGCCCATTATTTCAGCAAGCAAACCCTCGGGATCATCTTCTTTTGCTAGATAATGTCCATGACAGCGGTGATTGCTGAATACAGTATCAGATGTATGCAAATGAGAAATTACTGATACAGCGACAGACTCCTGGCCAACATATGTATGAGTTGTACCAAACAATTTTCCTTTTGAAAACAGTTCGAGTAAACGAAGCTCAAATGCCCTAATAAGGTACATTTTTTCATATATTTGGATGTATGGTATTGTTTTCATTTTTGTTATAAATGATTGCACATTTTCATTAAGTTATAAAATCTTATCAGATCAATTGGATATAGCGCACATTGGCATTAAGATGTAAATATCTTTAGTTTTTTTTATAGAATTTATTATTAAATAACTTTACATAATATGCATTTCTGACCGAGCCAAAAAATTTTTCCATCATGGTCTATTGTTAAAATTATTAATCTCATCAACACTTAAAAAATGATTATTTGTAGCAGAGTTATATTCAAAACCATTGGTGACAAATTCTCCATGCTCACCTAGTCCATTTACAGTAAAGTCTTCAACTCTTGAATAAAAATCAATACTTGGGCTAATAACATAAGAATCATTAAATTGAATTGTTAGATGTGAATCATCTGCTGGGCACATAATTTCATGTAATTTTTCACCTGGTCGTATGCCTATAATTTTAATTGGTAATTCCGGTGCCATAGCTTCAGCAAGATCAACAATCTTTACAGATGGTATTTTAGGTATAAAAATCTCACCGCCAAGCATTCTCTCCATTGACCTTAAAACAAAATCAACACCTTCTTGCAAAGTAATCCAAAAACGTGTCATTTCTTTATTTGTTATAGGTAAAAACTTTTCCCCTTCACTAATTAATTTATTAAACAGAGGAATGACAGACCCTCGTGAACCCGCAACATTTCCATACCTCACAACTGAGAATTTTGTTTTACCCCCCGTAATATTATTAGCCGCCACAAAAAGCTTATCTGATGCAAGCTTTGTAGCGCCATAAAGATTAATTGGGTTTGCTGCCTTATCAGTTGATAGAGCTATAACTTTTTCAACATTATTTGCTATTGCTGCTTGAATCACATTTTCTGCACCATGTATATTAGTTTTAATACACTCCATCGGATTATATTCAGCAATAGGAACGTGCTTTAATGCAGCCCCGTGAATTACTACATCAATTCCATGCATTGCATCTTTTAGTCGATTAACATCTCGCACATCACCAATGAAATAACGCATAATTTTAGTGTCGCCATATATTTGACACATTTCATATTGTTTTAGTTCATCACGTGAATATATAACTAAACGTTTTATATCGTACCTATCAAGTAATGTTTTAGTATATTGGTGTCCGAAAGATCCGGTACCACCGGTAATCAAGACTGATTTTCCATTAAACATTTTTTACCTATTAAATAAAAATAGTGGTAATTATAGATTGTTTATCAACCGTCTGCGCAATTACATAAGAGATAATCAAACTCTCCATCGTGTTGGATCTATGAAATCTTGATTATCGACCGCTAAATCACTAAACTCAGAAAATCTTATTTGTGTGCGACTTGCATTAATAACTTCAGATAGCTGTTCAAGTGTATTAACCCCCACAATAACCTTATCAATTTCATCAATGGATTGCACAAACGCTAATGCCAATTCTAATCTGCTCATAGACAGTTCTTTGGTTTTTTTTATGAAATTTTCCAATTTTTTCTTTATAGGAAAAAAATAAGGAGGAATATTATCTATTGACATCAACAATAGTCCTTGTAAAAATACACTTCTAGCATGAACTTCAATATCGTATTTCTTTATTTTCTTCAATACACCAGTCTCAATTAACCTCTGATCCAAAATATTGATGGGAAGTTGAATTATATCAAAATCATACTCACCAAGTATTTTATAAATCTGCTCACTATTATAAACTGATACGCCGATTTTACTTACACGTCCTGATGATCTGATACTATCCATCTCTCGAAACAACTTGCCCCCTCCTGGCTTAAAAAGATCGTCACTATCATGAACAAGAAGGCCATAAATATTTTTTCTTTTCAACTTAACTAATGATTGCTCAAATGATTCCCTTAAATTCTCTACATCAAGACTAACAATCGACTGTGTGTTAAAATTTGGCGTTTTAGTTACAATATTCCAATCTTGAGTGCATTTTATCCTCCCGAGCATCTCTTCTGAATTGCCATAAGATGTTGCAGTATCGAGAAAATTAACTTCATTTTGATGTGCATATTCTAATATATCAGATGCTTGTTGTACGCATGTTTGACCTTGTTTATTTGATATACCATAATCTAACCCAAATTGGACAGTTCCAAGAGCAATCTTCATACTCTACTCATGATAATTATATGTTGAATATCCCTTAGTCTGGCACAATTGATTTCTTTCTGCTTCTTTTAAATCTGACAAAACCATCTCTTTGACCAATTCTTCAAAGGTTATTTTTGGAACCCATCCTAGCTTATCTTTTGCATTACTAGAATCTCCTAACAGCGTTTCCACCTCTGTTGGGCGAAAGTATTTTGGATCAATAGATATAATAGTCTTGCCTTGCCAGACACCCTCCTCATTTAACCCACTCCCTCTCCATTTAATCTTTATTCCTAACTCTTTTGCAGCTGTTTCTACAAAATATTTAACAGAATGCTGTTTACCTGTAGAGATTACAAAATCTTCTGGATTTTCTTGTTGAAGCATTAACCACTGCATTTCCACATAATCCCTTGCATGCCCCCAATCTCTTTTTGCATCTATATTACCAAGATAAAGACGCTCTTGTAGTCCTAGCTTTATTCTTGCCAAAGCACGAGTGATTTTCCTTGTTACAAAAGTTTCTCCACGAATAGGGCTTTCATGGTTAAAAAGGATGCCGTTGCAGGCATAGATACCATAAGCCTCTCGGTAGTTAATAGTTATCCAATACGCATAAAGCTTAGCGGCTGCATAAGGGCTTCTTGGATGAAAAGGTGTAGTCTCAGTTTGAGGAATCTCTTGTACTTTTCCATAAAGCTCTGAAGTAGATGCTTGATAAAAACGAGTTTTTTTCTCCAATCCTAATATACGGATAGCCTCTAGAATTCTCAGTGCGCCAAGACCAACAGTATCAGCAGTATATTCAGGGCTTTCAAAAGATACAGCTACATGAGATTGAGAACCAAGATTATATATTTCATCTGGCTGAATTTGCTGAATAATACGTACAAGACTCATAGAATCAGATAAATCACCGTAATGCAATGCAAGGTGTGGAATGTCAGCATCTATCTCGTGTTGATCAGTATACAGATGATCAATACGCTCTGTATTAAACGAACTAGAACGACGCTTAATACCATGAACTTGATAGCCTTTATTCAAAAGAAATTCAGCAAGGTATGCTCCATCTTGACCGGTAATACCAGTTATTAAAGCTGTCTTTATCATTATTTTAATCTCTCCTGATTTTCTAAAAACCATTTATAAGTTTCTTGCAATCCACATTTTAAAGAAACATTATGCTTCCAACCTAACCTTTCTATTTTAGAAACATCTAGTAATTTTCTTTTGGTGCCGTCAGGCATTTTAGTGTTAAAAACTATTACTCCATTAAATTTAACAACCTCCTTAATTATCTGAGCAGCATCTTTAATCGTAATATCAATACCAGTGCCGACATTAATATGAGAAAGCATTGGATTTATTTCTTTTTCTAATTCTTTTTTATCAAGATTCATTATATAAACTGATGCATCAGCCATATCATTTACATGCAAAAATTCACGCATTGGTTTGCCGCTACCCCAAATCTCAACACTAGATCTGTTATTAATTTTAGCTTCATGAAATTTCCTAATCAATGCTGGAATAACATGGCTATTCTTGGGGTGAAAATTATCATTAGGTCCATAAAGATTGGTTGGCATTATACTTCTATAGTCTGTACTATATTGTCGATTGTACGATTCACAAAGCTTAATTCCTGCAATCTTTGCAACAGCATACGGCTCATTCGTTGACTCTAGGTGACCGCTTAATAAATATTCTTCTTTAATTGGTTGTAACGATTCCTTGGGGTAAATACAAGAGCTACCCAAAAATAATAAATTATTTAC
>Ga0209662_1001558_pt1 | contig 10530 bp, 6 predicted proteins | sample SaaInlV_150m_DNA_4_FD_184662 | JGI IMG/M metagenome (GOLD analysis project Ga0209662, IMG submission 184662) | Marine microbial communities from expanding oxygen minimum zones in the Saanich Inlet - SI072_LV_150m_DNA (SPAdes) (version 2) | ecosystem: Environmental > Aquatic > Marine > Intertidal...
GTCCCACAATTATTTTTCCTAACTCTTCCTTTAGTTTTACAAATACTTCTTTTACTTGATTTAGAGTATTAAGTGCTGATGCCATAGGAAAATTTTGGTAAAGTCAATTTATAAATTTTATCGATAAAAAAATAAATAAGCCATAAAATTAAAATCTTAATAAAATCTAAAACTATAAAATATCTCTACTATTATAATCAGAACCATACTTTTTAATCATAGGCATTGACTTTTCTCTAACTCTTTCTATTTGACTATAAGTTGTTCCAATCATATCATCTTTAAGATTAATTAATGAATATAAATCAAATAATTTAATCCCAGCACCTTTTATTTTACTATTTTCAGCCAAAGAATTAATTAAATTGTTTTTTTTACCATCCCTTACATACAATGCTTCTTGTACTGAAATTTCTTTTATCAATAAATGAGCTTCCTCTCTGCCAAAGCCTGTTTCAGTAAGATAAGTTAAAAATAAAGTAGATGCTAAAAATGGCAACCAATCCGAAATTTCATTTTTAATAACTTCAGGAAAAATGCCTAAATTATTAACAATATTTAATGTAGATTCTAATTGCCCATCAATTGCATAAAACGCATCAGCAATAAAAACTCTACGAGCAACAGAACAACTAACATCTCCTTCCTCCCACTGATTACCAGATTGAATTGAAGCCATAGTTAAATATCCTTTTAATGTATTTGAAAAACCATCTACCCTCTCAGAAGTTCTAGTATTTTGTTTATGTGGCATAGCTGCACTACCAACTTGACCTGGTTTAAAACCTTCAGTTAGTAAATTATAACCTGCCATCAATCTTATTGTATTTGTAAAATTTTCACTTGCAGAAGATAATCCAACTAAATTTGAAACTAAATCAAAATCTAAACTCCTAGGATAAATTTGACCAACAGAATCTAAAACTTGTTCAAAACCCAATTCATGAGCAACCATTTTTTCCAAATCATAAACTTTTTTATCAGAACCTAATAAATTTAACATATCGACTTGAGTACCAACAGGTCCTTTAATTCCACGAAGAGGATATTGTTCTATAAAAAAATCAAATTTCTTTATATGATATAATAATTCCTCTGCAATAAATGATATTCTTTTTCCAAATGTAGTAAGTTGAGCTGGTTGATGATGAGTTCTTGCTACAATATATGTTTTTTCATATTTATCTGCAAGGTCTAATAATTTATTTAAAAGTGAAGTTTTTTTACCCATTATTATTTTTGACGCACAAAGAATTTGATATTGTTCAACATTATCAGTTAAATCACGAGAAGTCATACCCCTATGAATTTGTTCTTCATTTCCAGAAATTTGAGCAGACTCATTAAATGCTTGAATTTTTGCTTTCACATCATGTTTTGTAATTGTTTCAATTTCACCAATTCGTTTCAAATCAATAACATTTAAATTTGATTCATATTTATTAATAATTTCTTTAGTAATACCACCTAAACCCAATTCAAATTGTGATTTTAAAACTGTTAACCAAATTCTTCTCTCCATTAAAGTTTTACCTTCTTCTGAAAAAATATCATTAATACTATCAGTAACATATCTTTGTGATAAAATATTATTATTAACCATGAGAAAAATTAACTCATTTCTTTTATATTATTTTCTATTCAAAAACAGATAATTAAATAATAATTAAATATAAAACTTAAAAAAATAAAACAGAAATTAAATATATAATTAAATATAAAATTTAAGAAAATAAAAATAATTATTTATCCACAAATAAATAGAATTTTTCTTCTTCTTTAAGTTCATGAATTATTCTTTTAATTATTGCTTGTTTTGGACTCGGTATTGCTTTTATTCTTTCTTTAATATTATCAAAAGATTCAAATTCTTTTTCTTCTCTTTCTTCAATAATATCCCACATATACCGTTTTCCTAAACCTGGAAGTAATTCTAAAGCATGACGTCTTAATCCAATGGCTTGTGCTTTATTATAAAACTCAACAAAGTTTTTTTCATTATCTCCTACTATTTTTTCAACTGCATAAGTTAATTCTTGTTGACTATTTCCAGTTAATTTTTCATAATCTAATTTACCAGAAATATGATGAACTTTATCTCTTTTACCTTCACCAACATATAAAATATCACCAGGCATTACTTGAACATCAGGTTTTGGAACAATTTCTAATAAACTAAATCTATTAGTACCAATTGCCTGAATTAATGGAATTTGTTTAAATGATTTTTTAGTTTGAGAATTTCCATGTGGCAAAAAATCTAATACAATCACATTCTCTTCCTTTGATTTTTGTATTTTTTTTTGATCAATCATTTTAATACCCTTCATTTAATATTATAATTTTATAGAACACAATTTATTTAAATATTTACCGGAGCAAATAGCCCAAATAGATCTATTCATTAATATACAAATTATATTAAAAACATAAAAATCTACTCAAATGAATAATTCTTGCAAATTTCTAATAATTTTAATAATTGTTCTTTAGTTAATGTCACAGTACTAAAACTTTTCATTACTAAATCAAGTTCATCTTCATTTTGTGGTAAAAAATCAGCTAATTTTGATATAATTTCAACCTTTAATCTGCTATAATCTAATGCTTTTAATTCATCAAAAAATTTATTTCTATTTTCTTTAGACATCACAGGAACATTATTTAAATAATCCACTGTCCTATTACCCCGAAAATTAAGCTCTCCGTCTCTTTCTTTTATTTCGTCCAATGTTTCTTTTAACTCTGATAAAGAAACAGGAGTTTTTTCAATTAAATCAAATTCGTCTGACATAGTAACCACCAAAATTAATTTTGTAAAAATAAATGAATTGGATGAACAATCAATTCTTTTTCTTTACCAAGATAAGGTAATTTAACAGTATAACAACTTCCTTGAGTGCCACTTACAGTAGCAACATTTCCTTGATATCGTCTGTGAAACATACCATTTTGGCAATTCGGTTGTAGTTTTAAAATTACTTTATCCCCATCATTAAATTTTTGAAAAAATTTAACTAAGGATAATTTTCCTCTACTTTTAACATCATTTCTTAAAAGATGTCTAGTTTTTCTTCTTAAACCACCAACACGTTTTACCATTTTTTATAACCTTATTATAAATTGAGGCATGATCTCAGTTTAAAAAACTTTCCTTTAAAAAAAATCAATAGTTAACAAAATAAAAATAATTATAATAAAAATTACTAAGAAAAAAATAAACTTTATAAACTAAATTATAAAAAAAAATAGTAAGGGGTAGATTTGGTAGTTTATAAAAGAGGTTTTGATAGATTATTTGTAGTACTAATTATAACTTTAATTATAACTCTATTATTTTCATTTTCAATAAATGCAGAAACAATAAATATATCAAATTTTATTGAATATAGACAAATCACAGTCAATTCACCAGGAACCATAGAAAATTTTTCAATGTCAATTAATATTGACTCAAGAAATTTAATTGCTAGAAATTTATTAAATTCAAATTGTAGTAATATACAAATTACAAAATCAGATAAAATTACATTAATTAATTCATGGTCAGAAACAATTAATGCACAACCATGGGTAGCTGCATTTAAACGAAGAACAGGTTGTAATGGAAATCAAGGAATGGATGTTTGGTTTAAAGTTAATTTAACAACAGGTGATAATACTTTTTTTGTATATTATGGAAATGCAAATAAGTCTTATTCAAGTAATGCTAATAATATTTTTCACTATTATAATAGTAGCTTTTCATTAAATACAACCGCAAATAATGTAATTTCTGCAAATATAAGTAATTTAACTGTTAATTTAAATTTAGATGGATCTCAAAATTATAAAGTAAATATGTATGCAAGAAGAGCATATAAAGGAAGTGTTGATTTTAAAATTCAATCAGGAAATGATTTACAACATATAATGTTTGACCCAAGTTTTTCAAAACAAAATTTTGATTATACTGAAAATACAAATCTTTTATTACAAACTACAAGTTATAATGAATCTTGTAAAAGTAAATATGAATTTTTTCATTGGAAAGTATGTACTGACACAGGAGAATCTTATTGGAATTCATATGGTTCAAAATATCACTCAACAGAAAAATGTATAGGTTCAACTATATGTCCAAATGGTTTTACTTATTATAAACAAAGTTATTATGATCCAAACCCTAGTGACAGTTTAATAATTTATGGTGAGTTTTGTAGAAGTACTAATCAAAAAACAGAATGTAAACTTGATTCTGGTAAAGCCGAATTTGAAGTCAGAGAATTATTTATTTATTCAAATAATTTAAGCATTACACATTCATTTTCAGACCCAATAAAAATTGAAAATAAAATATTTTATGCACCTAATTCAGCACCGTTAAATTATTCCGATATTGTAAGTTTTAGAGATTCTATTAATATATATGCAAATACTGAAGGAGTTTCTAATCCATCGTGTACAGTTGAATTCAAAAACAATGGAACTAGATATAGTATGGATTATAATCAAATAAAACATAATTTCACACTAACAAATGGATTAAGAAATGAATCTACATATGTTGATGTTGATTGTGCGCATGACCTTGGTGCAATTAATTTAAGTATGACAATTAATGTGACTGGAAATAAAGTGTATAATTGTTCAGAAATGAGATTTAATATAAGGAAAAATCGAAACGTTGAATTACAAAATAATATAGATTGTTCTGGCGACCCGTTCCCAGCAGATTGGCATGGATCAGCAGGAGGAATTACAACTTATTATGAAAAAGAATTTAATGGAAATGGAAAAGTTATAACAAGTATGAATATTAGTCAATCGGCAGGAAATAAAATTGGACTAATTCCATTATTTAAAGGAAAAATCTACAATTTAACATTATCAAAATTTATAGTAAATAATCCAACTAAAAATTATGTAGGAAGTTTATTCGGAGATGAAAATTATAAAACCAAAAGGGAATGTAAAAGTACTAAAAATAGTATTTGGAGCGCAGGTATTTTATCATGTACAAATACAATTATCGATGCTGAATCACCAAGCGTAAGTAATATTGTTATTAATGGTAATGTCACTGGTGATAATTATGTTGGGGGAATATCAGGCTTAAATTCTTATCATATATTAAATGTAAGTTTAGATGGAAAAACTATTGGAAATTCATATGTAGGTGGTGTATCAGGTTTTGCAAATGGAAGATTAAATAAAAATATCGCTAGTTTTATTTATTTAAATTCTACAATTAATGGAACAAATTATACAGGAGGCTTATTTGGAAAAAGTCAAGGTACAATTGGAAATTCATTTTTTAATGGAACTGTAAATGTTTATAGTGGAAATTATACAGGTACACTATCAGGATATTTACAATACGGAGATATTTTTGAAAGTTATTCACATGGAACATTAAATGTTAATGATTCAAATTATGTTGGTGGTTTAATAGGATATATGGGTGGCCCATCCTCAATTAAAGATTCATATATTCAAACAACTGTAGATATAAATAATTCAAATTTTTATGGTGGAGTAACTGGATATGGGGAAACTAGTGTAGCATATTTAGGTTCAGTATATAATGTAGATATAAAAAATGTATATTCAACAATTAATACTTCTATTGGAACTAATACTATAGTTGGAACAGTAATCGGTTATGATAAAAAACATAGTAGAAAATTTAGATACCATACAAAAAGATCAAAAGTAACTCTATTAAATAGTTATGTTTTAGATCCAGCAAAAAAAAATAATCAAACAGGAAGAGAGTATGGAAAGACAACTACTCATTCCAAAAATTTAACTGAACTACAAACACAAGCAACATATCAAGGCTGGGACTTTACAAACATATGGGAATATGCTGGTGCATATCCATTTTTAAGAGTCAATCCACTTTTACTATCAAGTGCAAAAGTTAGTTCCAATTTAAGTTTAAAAGTTAATAGAAATAATATTGATTTAACTACATATGTAGGAGAAGCAATTTTAATTAATAGTGAAACCATTTCACCAGTTAAAGACTCTTTTACTGGAAACAAACACATACTTTCAGTTTTTAATCCGCAAGGTGAAATAGTATATCAAAGAACTAATTCAACCATTAGTGAAAGATTTTTATTAAAAAATGTAGGAGTCTATAAAATAAAAGCTGAATATTTAAAAAATTCAAAAGTCAATTATAGTTCGAAAGTAATAAATGTAACAACAACATTTCCATTTCCAGTAGCTATTGGAGTTATAAATAATGTTAACAATTGTTCAGATTTAAAAAATAAAATTATTGCTAATGTTGATATAAACATTACAGGAAATATTGATTGCTCCGGAACTGATTTTACAGATTGGTCTTCTGACGAAGTGGGATATACAAAAACAAATAAATCTTTTAATGGAAATAATTATGTTATAAAAAATATTTATATTAATTCTCCTGATAAAGATAATGTAGCATTATTTCCTATTATAGACGCCGGGGGTTCAATAATTAATGCAGTATTTAAAAATATAACAGTAATTGGTAGAGATAATGTAAGTGTTATTGCAGGTAAAACAGCTTCTGCTAATCCAGATGTTTCAGATTATATTGCAAAAAAAATATCTATTTTGAATTCCACGATAACTGGTAGGCATAGAGTTGGAGGAATTGGTGGTTATATTTCTGGTTATATTAAAAACTCATTTGTAAATATAACAATTACGGCTCAAGATTATGTAGGTGGTCTAGTAGGTCACGCACAAAATGTAGCAGCTAAAGACGTTCACGTCAGAGTTGATATAACTGCTGATGATAAAGTAGGCGGTATTGCTGGTTATGCAAATAAAGCCTCTGCATTACAAGTATTTGTTGAAGGAAAAATTGGTGGAGAATTAGATGTTGGTGGTTTAGTTGGCCAAATTAAAAAAGTTCAAATTCCTGAATATAGTGATATAGATAGAGAAAAATATCCAACACAATATGAAGAAGTTGTAAATCAAACAAAAGAATTAGTTGAGTCATTATATTATATTGAAGGTGTATTTTTTGAAGAAATGACTAATACAAAAAATGCAAATCAATCATTAACAGCATTAGGTAATTGGAAAAAAGCAGAAATATCTGAACTAATTGATAAACACAATATACAAAATCCAATATCTGAATTATCATTTGAAAATTTTAATGGATTGAATTCTACTGAAATTTTAGAAAAAGAATTATTCGAATCAGATGGATTTGATGTAAATAATCCTTGGACAGTAAAAGATGGATCTGACAGACCTAGAATGTGTGGATTATTATATGATAGAGAAACAAATGCAAATGAATGTGATAGTATTGTAATTTCACTTAGTTTAGGTTATGGAATTAGAGGAAAAAATCAAATAACAAAGTATGGCTTTACAACATTTAATATTTCTGTAGGAGATGATTATAATAATGGAATAAGTCCATTTTATAGAGAAGCAAAAACTGTAACTATTCGTGATGAAGGAACAAAAATAATTGAATTTGATCACAATTTTGGATCAAAAACATTAAACATGAAAAATACCATAATAAATAAAACAGTTGATAGTCTTCATATTAAAAATTTAAATTTAATTCCAAACACAAAAACTTTGTATACTCAAATAAATCAAACAAGTACTATATGTCTAAAAGATTCTCAATTTAATTCCATTGGAAATATCACAGATGATTGTTCAGCTGCAGATGAATATATTTTCGAAAAAGAAAGTTGTAGAAAGATAGAAATTATTGCAAGAAATAATAAAGAAAATTTAGAATGTTATTTAGATTCAACTGATAAATTTATTATTTATGGTGTTGAAAATAGTGGAGTTGTTGGATCACGTGCAACATCAGAAATTGGACATACATTTACAGATTTAGGGCAAGTTAATGAAGATATTATATTTAAATCAAATTATAGAAATAATTTTAAAAGAGATTTAATATCTGGTGCAACTTGTACATTAAATATTCAAGGTGAAACTGAAGTATCAATGAGCGAAGACTTAGATGACTTTACTTACACTCTTGATAATGGAAAAAGTACAAATGGAACTTATACTTACAATGTATCGTGTGCAGCAACAGGAGAAAATACTGTATTTGTAAATAATACATTTGAAGTTGGATTTATTGACGCAGATGAAGATGGAACTTATGATGGAATTGATAAATTAAAAGGTAAAGTTACTGATATTAAAGGTACTGGATTTACAAATAGAATATTAGCAATTGGAAGTCACAGATCAAATAATAATAATGTTGCAGCAAGTTATACAGGAGTAAAGCAAATTCAAGTTTTAGATGGGCCCGTTTCAATTATAAGTTATTTACATAATTTTTCAAAGAATCATATTAAACTTTCAGATATTAATGTAACAAAAACAGCTAATGCTGTATTAGTTAGAGGGGTTGATTTATTAGCAGAATTCAATAAAACAATCACAGCCCCAATTAGTGCAAATACTATTTGTGTTAAAAATAAAGAAACTACTTCAATTACTGATATAAGTTCTGCATGTGATCAAGCAGGAGAAATTATTTTTACAAAAGATGAATGTATACAAGCAACAAGTAAAATTGAAGGAACTGACATAATTAAATGTACATATGATACTAGTAGAAGTGCTTATGTTGTATCTGGATTAAGATATTCATTAGTAAGTGGCCTTGAAACACAATTAGAAACAACAGATAATGTTAGTGGAGATGCGTTCTTAAATGAAGAAATTCAATTTAGGGCAAATTACACTAATTCCACTAGTGGAAATACAATAACAGGTGCAACATGTAATATAGAATTTCATGGAAATGGAAGTGAATATTCAATGACATATAATTCTCCATATTATATATATAATCATACAGGATTTTCAACAGCTCAAACAGTATTACATAATGTAACTTGTTCAGCATCAGGATATGTTACATTAACTGCTGAAGATTCAGTTTCAATATATACACCACCAGTTCCAGAATTTGAAGATATTGCCCTTATGATTACAATTCTTGGCAGTATTTGTATTTCTGGATATATTAGAAAACAAAATATAACTACTTAAAAAAGACAACAAAACTTATAAAGAAAAAATTAGTCTTAAAATTATGTATAATATAGTATTTAGCCAAGAATTTGCAGATAAAGTAATTCAAAATTACCCAAATTATAAACGATTAAATAGATTTATTGCAGGTCAAATAAAAACATTATATTCTAGTACTAATGGATTAAAAGATAGTCATCATTATTTAGATGAAGAAAATAATGATCAAAGATTAAAAAATGTAAGATTTGGTCTTAAAAATTACAAGGGTTTAAGTCATCCAGATTCAATTTTAGAAACAATTACAGCCGAATACATGTTATTATCAAATCAAATATTTGAAAAAGAATCTAATTTATTTTTATATTTTAAAAATGATCCTAAACAAGGATATCAATTTGAAAAACTGAAAGCTAAAATTACTCCAATACAATTAGACATGGTTAGAGATTTTATTTTAGAAAGACCAAAAACAATAATGTTACAAACAATTTTAGATTTTGCAAAACAAGATATTAATTATAATAAAGCATTAGATCCAAATTCTAAAATAGAAGAATCAGAAGAATTATTATTATTAACAGATGAAGAAATATTAGGTTTTGCAGAAAGAGTAATAGAAAATTCAAATGAATTATTAAAGGAAATATATTCAACAAAAAAAAGTAATCAAAGTAATGATGAAGAAAAAACTCGTGAATATAATTCAAATGGTATGATTATTTATGATTCATCTGGGGAAGTAGTTTCTATTAATGGTATACCTTGCAAAATTAATGAAAATCAAAAGGATAAAAAAAGAAATTATTATCCAGCCCATGAAGTAATTAAAGATATTACTCCGCAAAATTAATCCAAACTAACTTCACTTATATGATTTTGTTTTTTTACATAAATCACATTTTCTACAAAACTTTCAATTTTATTTTCATGACTTACAATAATAACTTGTTCTAAATCAAGCTCATCTAAAACATCACGAATTTTATCAATTTGAAATGAAGAAAAACCTTCTGTTGGCTCATCTAAAATAATTATATTTTTTGTTTTTATATTACTTACAAGATTATTAATAACTTTATTTAATGCTAATCTATAAGCAAGACAAATAGCTGTTTTTTCCCCACCACTTAAATTTGTAAAATCAATAATGTGACCATTTTGTATTATACGAGGAGTAAAAGTATCATCTATGGATGCTAATAAATTATCATCTTCAATTAAAATTTTAAACCAATAAGAAAAGTATTCATCAAAATATAATTGAATTGTATTAAATAAATGTTTTTCAATATTGTCAGTTAAATTAATAAAATCAATATTTAAAAAAGAAATAATTAAATTAAATTTTTCTAATCTTTTTTTAATATTTTCTTTATCTTTAATATTATGATCTAATTCATCTAAATTAATTGTATGAGTATTAACATTATTTTTACAAACAGCAATTGATTTATTTAAATTCGAAATATCATTTTCAATTTTGTTTTTTTCTGTTTCAAT
>Ga0209662_1001559_pt1 | contig 10530 bp, 11 predicted proteins | sample SaaInlV_150m_DNA_4_FD_184662 | JGI IMG/M metagenome (GOLD analysis project Ga0209662, IMG submission 184662) | Marine microbial communities from expanding oxygen minimum zones in the Saanich Inlet - SI072_LV_150m_DNA (SPAdes) (version 2) | ecosystem: Environmental > Aquatic > Marine > Intertidal...
TACCAAATACAGCACGTTGTTCAAACTGTTGAATAACACTAGAAACAATACTATCTACTTTGACGGAGGGAGTGTCGCTCATTATATGAATAATCTAATCATGTTTATATTCTTTTACAATAATATCATATACATTATTAGTAAATAATGCGAGTTCAATACTGTCTTCATGTGTATTATGGAAAATGGTAATATATTTACATAAAATAGGAATAATTTGATATTTAACTTCTTCAGTTAACATATCGGTTAATTTAATAAAAGCAAACATATAATCAAGGATATCAATTACAGAATAACCATAATCATGAATATAATATATTTGTTTTAATGATTCTTGTAGATTATATTTTTTCAAGTAAGTAAAATAATTTTCAAATTTATCATTAGAAATATTAGAACAAATTTTGCGACAAACATCGAGTGTAATTGGATTATTATAAATATATATTTTTTCAAGAAGATTAATTAATAAACGTATTGATTTATTTGAAGTATGCAATAAATATTGTTTTGATTCTTCATCAATGGTTAGGTTTTCATTATCAATTATTTTATTCATAAGTTGAATATTTTGTTCTGTAGAAAAATTAGGTATTTTCATAATTTGTAATCGTGATTGAATACTTTCATTTACTTTTTGCATATTAGTACAAACGGTAATAAAATGAATATTATGTTTATATTTATCAATATAATTACGAAATACTTGTTGACTTTGTTCATTAATATTATCAATATCATCAATAATCACCATTTTTTTCTTATTATGAATAGAACAAAAAGATTGACAAAATGTTTTCATTTCGTTACGAAAATATTGTATTCCTTGTTCTTTTAAACTGTTAATAAATAAAATATTATTTTCAGGAATAGCAGAATCCGATTTTAATTTGTAATATTCTCGTATTAAAGCATATAATAAAGTAGTTTTACCAGAATTGGTATTTCCAACAAGTAATAGGTTTAATTGGTCTACTTCTAATAAGAACTTAAACATTTGTAACAAATCTTTATCCATATCAAAATCATCTAATAAATAAGGTTTATATTTTGTAATAAAAGTAGGTTTGATCATATTATAAATAAATGAATAAACATTTTTATATAACATTTTCAACAAATATTATATAAATAGAAATAACATATAAATATAATGACGAATCCAAATTATTATGATATATTGGGTGTATCCAAAGATAGTAGCGAAAATGAAATAAAAAAAGCATATAGAGCATTATCTTTAAAATATCATCCAGACCGAAATCCAAATGAAGAAGCCAAGACAAAAATAATAGAAATTAATGATGCATATGAAGTATTGCGTGAATCAAATTCACGAAAAGAATATGATACAAAATTAGAGTTTGGCGACAATCCATTTATGAATATGCAAAACGACATGCCGGATATTAATAATCTTTTCAATATGATGTTTAGTGGTGGTGGAATTAATATGATGGGTGGCGGTGGCGGTATTAATATGATGGGCGGCGGTCCTAATATTCGTATTTTTCATCGTGGACCGGGAAATATGCATGCACAATTTCAAATGCATTCTTTAGAACCTATCACAAAAAATATAGAAATATCGTTAGCTCAAAGTTATAATGGAGAACCCGTATCTTTTCAATATGATTATTATGTAGTTGAGAACAATACCAAAACTTTTCAAAAAGAAGAATTACAAATTCAAATACCACGTGGAATTGACCATAATGAAACAGTGATTATTCCTCAAAAAGGAAACGTAGTAAATTCTCAAAGAAGTGAATTGCGATTGCATTTTAGTGTAATAAATAACAGTAATTTTATTCGACGAGGCATGGATTTAATTTACAATAAAAAAATATCCTTGAAAGAATCATTATGTGGTATTTCATTTATTATAGACCATATTAATGGGCAAAAAATGAATTTAAATACATTAAATGCTCCAAATATAATTAAACCCAATTTTGCGAAAGAAATTCCTGGATATGGAATGGTCAAAGATAATCATACCGGTAAATTAATCATTATGTTTGAAATTGAATTTCCAAACGAAATATCAGATGAACAATTAACCAAATTAAGAGAAATTTTATGATTTTTTCTTCGTTCTTGTTTTTGTTTTCATTTTTACGTTATATAGTTTACAAAAGTCAGCAATACTTAGTTGTTTATCACAAACACCTATCAACTTATGTTTCACTTCTGGTTCTTGTTCATCAGGGTCATAATACCATTTTTCTGTAAATTCTTCATATAAATCGTCATTTGGAAAATCAATCGTTTTTTTCTCATCATTAGTAACTCCATCATATTCTTCCATTCTTGATTTCCAAACAGGAGACCTATATGCATAATACATCCATTCCCTGTTGAATATAGTAACTATATCAGCTTGTTCAGGTAATGAAATATCAAATAGCTCATTTACATTTTTGTGTAAAGAAAAACGACATGATTTTGGTAATACTTTGGTAGGATTATCTAAAATAATAGTTTTATAAGGTTCTAGTTCTTTTTCTTGAAATTCAACAACATAAGCACTTGATTCAACATCAGTTAATAATTTGTCGCAATTTACTTTAAATTCGTTTATAAACGGTATTAGATTGTATGGACGAATGCATAATGTGCAGACATAGGAGCCTAAAATTATTGCGAGATCATTTTCACTTTTGGTTTCATCGGACCATTCATCTGTTATTTTTTTTACATATTCAATTAAATTTTCATTACTGTTTTTATATATTTTTTCAAAAATGTCGTTTATATAAGGAACTCCTTCTAAATAAAATCCTGAATAAAAGAGTTCAAACGCCCAAAATAAGGATTCATCAATATCTTTGTTTAAAAGTGCAATAAATAAAGATTGCTTGACTTCGACTAAATTATACAAATAACGTGTAAGTTTATATTTTTCCATTATAATTTTATTTGTTTATCTATTAAACAAATAAAAAAGTTTCAATTTTCTATTTTTTTTGTAAAAACATTAGATATCTAAATTTGTCTGGTACGGGGGATGGTTCTTTTAATTCTAAAGGTTGTTCTCTTACTCTACGTCTACGAATGGGTATAAATTCTGATTTATTATGAATAATTTCATGAGAACAACTATCTATACTATCACCGCTATTTTTTCGATATTTTTTATCAAAGCTATTTTTTCTACTTCTCGAGGTCATTTTCGTTAGATAATATTATTATAGATATTTTTTTAAGTAACAATTTAACATACCTTTTAATAAAGGTAAACGATCAATATGTTTTGGATAATATCCATGAACTTCACGATAACGGATATTTTGTATTTTACACCGTTGTCGAATAATAGAACTTTGTTGTTTATAAATTTTACGCCAGTGTCTTTGGACTAACCGTAACCAATATGTTTTTACAACTACTGTATACATTTGTAAATTACCTTGTTCAATCATAGCCATCTTCATAATATCTATATTTTGAATCCGTGTACGATTAAATAGATTGTTATAATAATTGAAACAATTAAAAGAACCAAATACGTTTAAGTAATTCGCTATATCCAAATATGTGTGACGGAAGAATGTAGTAGGAGAAACGGAAATAGAAAGAAATATATGTTCGTTAGAATAAGAATCTTCCATATGCTCTTGAAATTTATAACACTTACCTATATAATATTTATTATGCACTTTATCGGATAGTACATGTTCTTCATCTTGATCATATATGTAGTCATATGCATCATCCACAGTTAAAGAAGTAAGAAACATATTTCCATCGGAATATTCTGATTCTTCGTCACTGCTTTCTCGCATAATAATTTCACTATCTTCTGAAGTGTAATCAGAATCAGTTTCTGATTCTGTGTCTGAAATAGTTTCTGTATCATAAGGTGAATCCATTATGTATTTGTTTATTTTATATCTATTATAAAATAAATATTCAATTTTTCATAATTATACATACAAACTTTGATTTGTTGTTACGTATTTTAATATCATAGGTTCAATTTGTTTTAATTTGTGCAAAACATCCACACGATTAATTATTTCAAAAACATTTATACATTCACGAACAATATTCACAATTTTCAAAAGAGCCTTGTTGAAATCACCTACTGAAATGGGAATTTCACTTAATTCTTGAAAAATAAGTTTGCAATCAGTGTCTTCTTTACAATTACACCAATCAATAGAAAATTGTAAAATATCATATTTTAACATATCATAGCTGTGTCCACTGTTAACACAATGGTCAGTTTCCAATTCATTATATTCGAAACACATATTTTCACTCTTTTTCAATATAGAAAATAAATCAAGGTCTTGAACATGAGCGATTGAACTACGACAATCATCTGGAACTTTAATGTCTGTGAAACAAGATAATAATCCAACAATTTGTTCGGGTTCAAAGTTTTCAAAATAATTGGTATTTTCAATAATTTCTGTCATAATCAAAGGATGAACCTCCGCAATATTGGATGCAATAATACCGCGATTCGTAAAAGAATATTCATCGCCATCTTTTTGTATAAACTCTTTTTGAATTAGTAAATCACACATTGATTCCGTAGTTGTTTTCAAATAATTTTGTACATTGTTGATATCATTTTCTATAGTATAAATTTGTTTTTGTTTTTTGGTTAAAAAATTATAATCGTCTATTTCACTTTTAATATTCACATGTTCTTTTTCTATTTTCTTCATTTGGTCTTGGATTTTACGTCTCGCATTTTGGCGCGCACTGCTTTCTTTGTCTTGTAATTCTATGTACTTTTGAATGATTTCTTCTGACGCACTAAACACCGAAACCGCTGATTTCTTTTGTTCGACTTCCAATTTTGTTTGTTCCAATAAATCTTGATGATATTTTTCGTTACTATCCAGTTCGTTTTTAATCATACTTTTATTTGAAAATAGATGGAAATCTTTGGTTTGTCCATTTTTCAGCAAATTGAAGATGAGATCGAAAGAAATATGAAACTTGGAAACAAGTTGTTGGGGTTTTCCATTTAACATCTTTTTATATTCATAATTAGAAGGCAAATTAAATAGATTATTACAATGTACTATATTACCAATGGTATCAATACCGCGTCTTCCTGCACGTCCAGCCATTTGTGTGTATTCATGGGCCATCAAAAAACGTTCACTCGTACCATCAAACTTGGATACATTAGAAAATACAGCGGTTTTAATGGGACAATCTAAACCAATCGCAAAAGATTCCGTAGCAAACAATAATTTAATGTATTTTTTGGAAATCATGAGTTCCACGATTTCGCGCAAAACGGGAATCATACCCGAATGATGAATACCAATACCCTTTTCCAATAGTTTTACCAGATTTACGTATTCAGGCAATTCCAAATATTCTTTGTAATTAGGTAACTTGCGTATGATTTGGTCACATTCATTTTTTACTGTATATGGGATTTTACTATCAAATTCAAGTAATGGTACGGTGATTTCATGAGCACATGCTTCTACCAATTTTCTTGAGAAAATGAAGGTAATTGCAGGAAGCATTTCCTTTTCATGCAAATATTTGGCCAACTGGTTCAATACATGTTTACGTTTGAGAAAAACGCGATGATGATTGTATAACTTCAAGGTTTTGTTGATTGTATTGTAAGTAGTGTCGTCAAATTTTCCGTGTTCGTCTTGTAAAACGAGTAATTTGTTGGTAGCTTTTTTTACTTCTTGTTGCACCTCTTTGTTTTTTTCTAATTTAAATATTTGTTCGGTGCATGTTAAGAACCCATAATGTGTTAAAGGAACTACACGATGGTTTGTAGAGGCTAAATATACTTGTTTATCATTGTCTTGTTCACACCATTTTGCGAAACCCGCCGGATTATCGATGGTAGCGGATAACATGACCTTTTGTACATGGTTGGGCAACATCAAAATAGATTTTTCCCAAACTTGTCCACGATCTTTATCGTTAATATAGTGAACCTCATCAAAAACAACACACGCCAAATCCCGCTGAATATTAATCTGGAAATCGATACCAGGTTGAACAACCGCTTCATCACGATTGGTTTGAATAAATAAATAATTCATGAGGATTTCAGTGGTCATAATCAAAACGTCTGCTTCAGGGTTGGTTTTAATATCACCAGTAAATAGACCAAATGAAATTTCAGGATATTTCAATGTAAATTCATAAAATTTTTGATTGGAAAGAGCTTTGATGGGAGAGGTGTAAATGACCTTTTTACCTTGACCTACAAAATGACGAATAGCAAATTCAGCAGGAAGGGTTTTACCGGAACCGGTATGTGCAGTTACAAGAACGTGTTGTTTTTCAACGATGGCTTCAATAGCATATTTTTGAAAATCACTCAAAGGGAATGAATAAGAATCGAAATAAGAAGCGTACTTATTATCGTTAGCATATTTATCTTTACAAATGATTACCATTATCTATATAGTAGTCATTTTAGTGTTTATATTGTTTGCATTAAGATTTTATATTTTTGTAGCAATAATATCATTACCATCTCTATCATTTATATCTCGTAGTTGATAATTATATTTTAATAATTTTTGTTCTATTAATTTCATACCTTCAACCCCATATTCATTTATATTTTCATTATTGTTATATTTGGTAAAACGTTCTATAGGAAACCCCCATTTTTCGTAACGTATATTTTTAATATTATACTTATCTAAATCAATCATTTTAATAATTTCAGAATCAAATCCTTCAGTATCTATTTGTAAGTATTCAATATTTTTTATATTTAATTGTTCGCAAATAGTATCAAATGTAATCGTTTGAGCTTTAAAACTACACATATTTTTTTTATCACCCCAATCATTCATAGGTAATAAACTAAATTGTCCGTCTGTATATGTATGTTTATTTTCACCTGGCTCTCCATAAATACCATCTTTTGCAGGAATAAATAATTCAACTTCATCATTATCTTTATAATAAATTGCTTTATTAATTATATGAACGTTTAATAAATCTTTATAATTATCTTTTATTGAATTTAAATGTTTAGAATTTGCTTCAACTAAAACAATCATATCTGGTTTATTTTGAATACATATTTGTCTAAATTGATCATTACCATTATTAGTTCCAATTTGAAAAAATACTTTCATTAATAATATAATATTAAATTCTTTATATTATTATTAAGATTTTATATAAAAGGCATCACCCCATCCGGCTTTTCCAGCCATTCGTGTAGCAACCCGTTTAAAACCAAACGGATCTAAATACTCATCAATTTCAGAAACTAAATTGCAATCTTTATATACATAATCGGCGTTTACTTCAGTATAAATATATTGAACATGTTGCAAATATTTTTCCATTGATTTAAGAGCTCTTAATTCTACACCTTGAATATCTAAATTTATGAAATTTAAATTTTCTATAGGTATGTTATTTTTTTCAATTAATGTGTCTAATCTGGTCGTTACATCTTTAATTTGTCCGACATAATGTACTTGTGGATGATGTATAGTATGTGTTCCAAACTCTAATATGGATGAACTTTGTCCATTATTAGATATATTTAATACAACTTCTTTATTATCTTCTTCATCAATAATTGCATGAAACATATTAGGTACACCTTTAGAAACCATTAAATCTACTTTTTCTTTCTGTCCTTCGACCCAATATACATTAGTTGATGTTACACCAATATTATTATAATCACGTAATTCTTCACATTCATGTGCACCAATATGTAAAATACCATTAATTTGTAACACAAAGTGTTTCATTAACTCATGGATAGGAATTAACATAATAATATATATACATATTAGTTATTTAAACTATTTACTTTAGATATTAAATTATTTTCTACAAAACGATTATATTGGTGAGATTTACTAGTAACATAATTTGAATTCGGATGAAGTCTATGTTTATGAATTAAATCTTTTACAACTAAAAAATTATTATTATCGCATATCCAATCAGTAAATAAAACAGCAGAATCTAAACAATCAATTATATTTCTATCATAAGTATATTTTTGCATAATAGTTATATACGAATTTACCGGTAAAAAATAATTACAAGTATTAATTAAACATTTAAATACGATATCATTGAAATTATTAATATAATTATTTTTATCAAAAGTCATATTTTGAAATTTACTATAATTTAAATTAGGTGCAGGTTCTCCAGGAAAAGTATATGCCCACATAGGAGCATAAATAGTATTTATATTCCATTTGTCAATATTAAATAAAGTATCAATATATTTAGTATCAATAATATTATCTGAATCAAGTAAAATAGTCCATTCGTTAGTGCATTTAGAAACAGTATTTAGTTTATTATGATAACAACCTAAATTATTATCATTTTTAAAAAGTTTTATTTTTTCACAATTTAAATTAGCTATTAATTGTTCTAATTGTTGAATATCTTTTGATTTATCATCACAAATAATAATTTCATTAATACGTTCATCATTAATAATATCAGAATTTAATGTTTCATTCATAAAATTCGCATTATTATAATAAGGTATAGCAATAGATATTTTTCTATTCATAATAATTTATAAATAGAAATAACAAAAAATGTTTATATTAGTTTATTCGTTATGTAATTAAAGATTTTATCGAATGAAAACCAATGTTTTATTTTATCTAAATTTTCTTGTAATTTATTAATATCTATGTTTTTTAAAATATTTGGTAATTTTTCAATATCATTTTCATGTATAATAATAGAAAAATCATTCCAATTTAATATATCTTCAAATGGTAATATTTTTTTGTCTTCCCATATATAAATTGGGATACTACCAGCAATAATAGCTTCATATATTCGAAAAGAAGTATAACCACAACCACGAGGAGCTAATGTAAAAATACTTCTGTTTAATATATTTTTATAGGTATTAAAATCAACAGAATTATAAAAATAAAATTGTTTATCATTTTTTAATAAATTATTCATAATAATTCTACATTTATGTGTGTCAAATCTACCCATAAAAGAACAATAAATATCACGTTCAATATTTAAACATGGAAATGTGGGTAAACATATTAAAGGTATACTATAATTTCCAGCGTTTCCATAAAAAATATGTCTTTTTAAACCAAAAAAAAATTCTTCTCGCATACAATTTGATTTATTGTTTAAGCCCCCACCACCGGCAGAGAAAACTAAAATATTATTAATAGGATTACGTATATATATACCACTTGCATATTGAACAATAGTAAAAAAATTTTTATTTTTATCTAATGTATCCAACCAATCGTATAAAGGTTGTATATTTTCACCATATTGATTGAGTACGTAATATGATGTCCAAAAAACAGGCAAATAAATATATTCACTATTTATACTGTCTTTATTTTCTAAAAAATATTGAAAACAAATTTCTTCGATATTTTTTCCAGAACTGTATTCAGGATAATTGGATTTATAAGTTGGTTGAAATATAGTAGGTATTTCTTGAATAATCATAATATATAATTAAAAAGGCTTTTATTTAAATTATATTTATTATTATGTATTATTAAAAAAATTCCATAATTGATTATATGTAAATGTAGATTGTTCTTGTAATTGATTATGATACTGTATAAATATACTATCTTCAGAAGCAATATGTTGGTATCTTGCATCTTTTACAAGAATAAAATTTATATTTAATTGTGAAAAACATAAGTAATTAAATAATACTACATCGAAACTATGACTGTTTGAATTAAATGATTTATTAGTATCAATATCAATATTTTCAATAATATATTTATTTAATACATAATTACCTACATTCATTAAATGTGATATTACACCAACATTAGTTTTATTTTTAGAATTTATTTCATCAAGTTCTTTCATTTTATTAAAAGTATCTTTATTAATAACATTATTAGGAAAATTAGAAAGATGTTTCCATTGAAAAATTTCACTTGCATAATCTGGTGATAATATAGTATTATTTTCTAACACATTATTATTAATATATGCATTCATTTTTTGAAAATAATCAATATCAGCAAAATTATCAGAATCAATTAAAGCAATCCATTCATTTTTTGCAAATTTACAACATTTAATTTTATTATAAAAAGGTCCTAATCTTGTTTCATTTATAATAACATTTAATTTAGGATGGTTAGGAAATAAATTATTAATTTTATTTGCATCATTACCATTTTCATCACATATAATAATTTCATCTATTAATTCATTATTTAAATATTGTGGTAAAAAATTAGATAAATATTTATCAAAACGATTCATAGTAGGAATACATAATGTAAACATAATATATTAAGTTATAATAAAAAATATTTAAATCTATTTTTATTAAAATATGTAATGACTATTAATTTTAAAGTACGTGGAAGATTGGGCAATGCTATATTTAGATATATGGCTTGTATAATAATGTGTATACATACAAATAAAGAATATAGTATTCATAATACAGGAAATATTACAGTAACTGATGAAATGTTTTATAAATTATCACAAAGCTTATTGAAAGAAGAAGAAATAAATATTAAAGGAGATTCATTTAATTTGAACGAA
>Ga0209662_1001572_pt1 | contig 10489 bp, 8 predicted proteins | sample SaaInlV_150m_DNA_4_FD_184662 | JGI IMG/M metagenome (GOLD analysis project Ga0209662, IMG submission 184662) | Marine microbial communities from expanding oxygen minimum zones in the Saanich Inlet - SI072_LV_150m_DNA (SPAdes) (version 2) | ecosystem: Environmental > Aquatic > Marine > Intertidal...
CTAACCTTGGATCAAAGAACCGACAACCCGGTGTACCTAAAACGCCATAGAACGAGTTCATGATGATCTTAATCGCCTGGGAACCTGCGGCATCACTGTCTTTTTTTGCCCCGTCACGAGCCTGCCACAGCTCTTTGATAATGCCCGGAAGAATGTGATGGTGCTTCGAAAAGCTAGCCTCAAGAAAGCCGGGGATACGATCTCCACCTGCCTTAATCATGGCAAGCGGGTCGACATGAAATGTTCGAATGATACTGGGATACAGGCTCTTGAAGTCGAGCACGATGACGTCGCGATACAAACCGGGCAAAGAATCAAGCACATAACCGCCAGGGCTATGCACGATGGTTTCCTGATCGACTACAGGCGCGACAAACCCCGCTCGGTGCAGTTTAGGCAGGTAAAGAAAATCAAAGGCGGCAACCGACCCGCCCTGTCGGTCCATTTCCAATCCCGTCAGGCACGACCGCCTTATCGCGAAATCGATAAGTCCCGTGTGCTTGAAAATATCCAAAACAAGCGTGCAGTCTTCAAGGTTATATCTGGCAAGGCTCTCCTGGTCGGTGCGATGCATGTCTTCAATTTCAACAGCACGCGAATCGACATCGTGTACTAGTTTCCCCCTTCCGAGCAGTTCCCGGGAAACATTCTCAAGAGAGAAGCTTTCGAAACTGTAAGTCGCGGTTCGAAGGAGCTCTATCCCGTCGAGGACCACTCTGCCAGGAACCACAGCGTAAACTCGCTGTTGGCCTCGATCCAGAAAGCGCCAGCTGACCGGAGACCTGCCACGACCAATATCGAATTCCAAACCCAGGGTGTCTGCCCGATCCTGAAGAAATTTAAGGTCAAAGGCAACAATGCTCCAGCCAATAATTACGTCGGGATCCAGCTCTGCAAACCAAGTCATAAACCTTCGAAGTAATGTGGTCTCGTCATCAATGAATTCGAGATAAGGAAGTGACGATGGTCGCGTCTTGCCCAGCATGAAAACTTTTCTAACGTCGTCACTATCAATCGCAATACTAAGAATGTTGCCATTAGAGATTGACGTTTCAATATCCAGGGAAACTACCGATAGCCTGGGCTCATACGAAGCCTTCCGAATCTTTGGGTTTTCAGCCGTCAGGTAACCTTCTGCAAAATTGAAATCTCCGGAGACTTCCACTGTTCCCTGCACGAAGCGCTCCATCAGATATCTATCCGTAGGCCGGATGTCTGCTTCATACGTGGGGATATGGTGATTATGTAAGAGCGCTCTTGCCAGCCCCAGATCACGCTGATTGCTGAAATAGCAGGCAATTGCAGGCTCATCTGTCTCGCTGAAACAGCGAAGCTCTACCGGTGCGCTTCGCCACTTGAGTTGGGCCGCCAGAATCGGCTCAGCTCTGGGAATACTGGACGCAGGGATAAAGAACACCGATTCCTGGCCAGGAAACTCAATTCTTACGGGACCCTCGTTAGTTGCTAACCAATAAACAAGCGATTGCCCACTAACAGAGTCGCGCCATTGCCTGGTAAGAATCAACCCCTGGAGTGTTGTGCTCTCACTTTTCAAGTTCTGCTCGAAAGTAGCGTTCGCGACCCCCGCCTAGCTGGTTGATGACAGTATCAAAAGTACGCTCAAGGTTATCAACCTTAAGTGCTTCTTCAGCGGACCCTTTTGCAACCACCTTGCCATGCGACATGAGTACGATTTCATCCGCCAGTTCAGCAGCAAGATTAATATCATGCATCACAACCAGCTGACCCAGCCCCTGCGATGACAATTTCTTTAAGGTTGAAGCAATCTTTGACTGGTATCGCAGGTCAAGAGCAGTCATGGGCTCATCGAGCAGGAGAAAAGCCTCAGAACCGCGACCCCACACCTGCGCAAATACACGGCAAAGCTGAACCAGCTGCTGCTCACCCCCAGACATGGTGAGGTACGATTGATCTGCCGCTACACCAAACATGCTGAGCAGTTCCTGTGTCACTTCATCGAAGCCCTCGCTCACGCCAAATGGCGTCCTCCCCATTGCGATGACTTCTCGGGCAGTAAACGGAAATTCCAGCGAGCTCCTTTGCGTCAAAACACCAAGCATCCTGGCGCGAGCCTCTAGGGATATCTTTTCCGGATCACAACCGGCAATCATAACTTCTCCCCCCGTAGCCTTCAGGTAGCCACTCAAAATCTTCATGAGGGTTGATTTACCAGCCCCATTCGGGCCGAGCAGTACTGTGGTCTTGCCCCCCTGGATCTCAAGGTCTATGTCACGAAGGATAGTCAGGCCTTCTATTGCGAACGAGATATTGCGTGCAGAGAGGTTCATAGCACTAACCTTCCCTTTTGCTCAACCATAATCAGGTATATAAAGAATGGGCCTCCAACCAACGCCGTCAAAATACCCACAGGGAGTTCAGTTGGCGCGAGAATAGTTCTGCTTATCACATCAGCCACCAGCAGTAGCATCCCTCCCAACAGGGCAGAGGCAGGAACCACCGTCCTGTGATTGGAGCCGAGCGTCATTCTAACCAGATGTGGTACGACCAAACCGAGAAACGCGATGACCCCAGTTAGCGCAACTCCAATACCTACCGCGACTGCACACAACGATACTATCCGGACTCTGAGCTTTTGATGCGATACACCAAGATGCTCCGCCTCCTCGTCGCCCAGGGTGATCACATTCAGGTTTCTAGATTCGAGAAAGATCAGGAACACTACAACTGGAATGGCAAGCGCCAGCAGCACCGAGATCCAGGTCGCTCCGTTCAGGCTACCCAATGCCCAGAACGAGATAGAGCGAAGCTGCATGTCCGTCGAAAGGTACGACAGCATTCCCACGCCAGACAGCGCTATCGCATTGATCGCGATGCCAGCCAACAAAATCGTCGATAGCCCACCACCGCGACCGCCCACAACAAGGACTATCCAGGTGGTAAGAAGCCCGCCTACAAAAGCGCTACCGGTCATGCCTATCAGAGACAATCCCTGACTACCGTCCAGCACAACATAGATAGCGGCAAACAACGCCGCACCCGCAGACACCCCGATTAGCGCTGGATCGGCCAGGGGATTACGAAACATTCCTTGAATTGCCGCGCCAGATGCCGACACACCCGCACCCACAAGTAGCGCCAGGAGGGTCCTGGGCAGTCGAATATCCAGCACAATCGTGCTCAGCCCTGGGTCGTCATTGTGGCTAAACAAACGCCACAGATCTTTGAGACTAACATCGGCGCTGCCGAACAGCAGGGATGCAACGGCAAGAACACACACCACCAGCGCAAGAGCTGCTATCTTCATACGATGACCGGGAGATCTCTCCACAACCGAAACCCCTTGTTCGATTTCCTAACCTTATACGCCAACACTTCAACCCCACTATCCAGCGCTTCTCGAAGCAGCTTACCGTATTCACAGTCAATATGGTCGGCGGGCCTGACTTCCTGTATGCCCGTGTGCTGCACACAAAAAAACAAAACTGATCTGGCGTTCGACTGCGACATTTTAATGAGCTCCCTCAAATGCTTGGCCCCTCTTTCACTCACCGCATCCGGAAAATAGCCAATACCACTTGATGGTGGATCCTCAAGCAATGTCACGCTTTTAACTTCGACATAACAGTCCTGTTTTTTACTGTCCTGCAGCAGCAGGTCGATTCGACTGTTTTCATCTCCATACTTCACCTCAGGCCGAATCGTGTCATACCCCGCCAACGGCTCAACCAGATCATCCCGTATCGCGGATTGAACCAGTTGGTTCGCTTTCCCCGCATTGACTCCGATGTGATGACCACGCGATGTCCTCAGGTACTCCCAAGTATATCGGTACTTTCTTTTTGGGTTGTCTGAATCTGACAGCCAGATTTCTGCATTCTCTTCGACACAGTTCTTCATCGAACCGGTATTGGGACAATGAACAGTTGTTATCTCATCATTGTCCAGCCTTACATCCGCCAGGAAGCGTTTATATCTTTTGATCAATCGAGCATGAACCAAGCCCTTCATCCGAGCATTTTCCTAATACGACAAACAGCCTCTTTCAGCTGCGATAAGTCTCTTGCATAGCTAATTCGAATCGATCTATCGGCGTTGTGAAAACCAAAGTCAGTTCCTGGCGTCACCGCAACGAAATGGCTTTCGAGTAGGCGGTGACAGAATAGTTCACTGTCCTGCACCTTGTCTGGTAAACCCGCATAGACATAAAATGCTCCTGCTGGCATTAGCGGAATCTCGAACCCAAGTTCCTTTAGCGCTGGCACAAGGTAGTTTCTGCGCACTGCGAGCTCGGCTTTTTGAGCCTCCATTGTCGCAATCGACTCGGGATCGAAGGCCGAAAGCGCGGCTTCCTGCGCGATAGCCGAGGGACAAATAAAGAGGTTCTGAGCGAGCTTTTCAAGATCAGTGGCAATTTCTTCGGGTACAACCACCCAGCCAAGACGCCACCCAGTCATCCCGAAATACTTTGAAAAGCTGTTAATAATAATCGCTTCGGGCACCTGTGCCAGAGCAGACCCCGAGGTGTGGTTTTCATAGACCAACCCCTGATAGATTTCATCCACGATCATAATGCCATCTTTTTTTCGCACGACTTCACCCAGTTCCCTGATAGCCTTTTGGCTCAAGATTGAGCCTGTAGGGTTAGCCGGAGATGCAACCAGAATCCCCCGAGTGGTCCTGGTCCAGTATTCCTCAACCAATGAAGGCGTTAGCTGATAATTTTGGTCAGCATCAACGGGCACCAACAATCCTTCAGCATTGAAGCTAGATAGAAAGTGGCGATTACAGGGATAACCTGGATCAGGCATCAACAGGTTTTCGCCAGGATCCAGCAACAAAGCACTCAGCATCAGCAAACCGCCCGAGGAACCTGCAGTAACAAATATCCGCTCCGCCTTCACTTCAACGCCAAGGCTGAACTTATAGAAGCCTGAAATAGCCTGTCTGAGCTCAGGAGTACCCCTGGCGTCCGTATACCTTGTTTTACCCTCTGAAATAGCTCGCACACCGGCCGCACGGATCGGGGCCGGCGTATCAAAGTCGGGCTCCCCTACTTCAAGGTGAATCACATCATGACCAAGTGACGCCAGTTCATTGGCGCGAGCGAGCAATTCCATCACTCGAAATGGAGCTATTTTGCTGAGCCTTTTTGCTACTTTCAAAACCCTATCCAGAGGAGATCAAGAAACGGATATTACCCTAAAAAAACAAGGGTTAGAGTCGCCGGAAATAGGCTTGGCGAATGGATTTCTATCTGGTAAGGTTCGCCGCTCGTTTTAGAACCCACTTTGTTGAAACGGACAGATCAATGGCAGCGAAGCGTAAAGCAACCGCAAAGGCGAAACCAAAAAACAAGGCAAAGGCAAAGGCCCAGACAAAAACCAAGTCTAAGGTCAAGAATGCACCTGCCAAGAAAGCACCTGCAAAAAAGAAAGTCAGCGTGAAAGCTAAGGTCAAGCCAACAGTAAAAGCCAAACCGAAGGCAAAAGCAAAACCGAAACCGAAACCGAAAGCTAAAGCCAAGCCACAGGCAAAAGCCAAACCGAAAGCTAAAGCCAAACCGAAGGCAAAAGCCAAGCCACAAGCAAAAGCCAAACCGAAAGCTAAAGCCAAGCCACAAGCAAAAGCCAAACCGAAGGCAAAGCCGACAACCAAAGCCGCGGCAAAGCCCAAGGTCAAGACGAAAACAAAGGCCAAGGTCACGACAAAAGTTACAACCAAGGCTAAGGCAGTAAAGAAAAAGGCAGCGGTAAAGAAACCGCCAGCCAAGACGAAGCCAAAAGCCACAAAAAAAACTTCAACCAGCATTAAAAAGGTCACGAAGAAGTTGAGTTCGACAGCAAAAACAGCAGGGAAACCCATCCCGAAGACGAAGGTTGCAATCAAGAAAGCTGCAGCCCCAAAAAAAGTAGCTGAAGTAAAGCAGAAAGCACCACGGCCACCACCTAGCGTAGCAAGGCCAAGAACTGTTCCTAACGAACCTAGCGTTACTCCTTATAGAACAAGAATCAATGAGGAGTATATGAACGCTGAGCAGAGAGCTCATTTCAGCGATATCCTAATGGAGTGGAAATTCCAGCTGATGGAAGAAGTGGACAGAACTGTAAGCCATATGAAAGATGAGGCAGCTAACCATCCTGACCCAGCCGACAGAGCAAGCCAGGAAGAAGAGTTCAGCCTTGAACTAAAAACTCGCGACCGCGAACGAAAACTGATTCGAAAAATCGACAAAACTCTCGAGTTGATCGATCAGGATGATTACGGTTACTGCGAGTCCTGTGGTATTGAGATCGGTGTGCAACGGCTGGAAGCTCGCCCAACCGCAACGCAGTGCATTGACTGTAAGACGCTTGATGAAATCAAGGAGCGTCAGATCCGCGGGTAAAATAGTGTTCACCCTATAATGCCAAACATACCTCTCTAAGATGGATTACGTCGGTCGATTCGCCCCCTCCCCGACCGGCCCGTTACACTATGGATCGTTAGTTGCTGCCGTGGCAAGTTTTCTTGATGCCCGACATGCAGGTGGTAAATGGCTACTCCGGATTGAAGACCTTGACCCGCCCCGAGAGTCCATAGACGCACCCCAGGAAATCATCAGACAGCTACTCGCATTTGGCCTGCACTGGGACCTTGAGGTCCTCTGCCAGAGCAGCAGACTGAAATCCTACGACGACGCCCTTGAATCCATTCAAGCATTTACCTTTCCATGCACCTGTTCCCGAAAAGCGGTTCCTGGCATTTATCCAGGCACCTGCCGTCTCAGGAAGCATCTCGCGCCCGTTGGACCATATGCAGTTCGACTCCAGGTGCCCAGGCACAGCGTATCAATCAATGATCGTTGCCTTGGTTTACAGACCTGGGATCTGGAAAAGGAAGTTGGCGACTTCATCATCAAGCGCAAAGATGGACTTCACGCATACCAGCTCGCCGTTGTCGTTGATGACATCCACTATTCCGTCAGCCATATTGTCCGCGGGAATGACCTGCTTGATTCGACACCCCGCCAACTAGCGCTTTACGAACAGTTAGAGGTTTCACCACCCGAGTATCTGCATATCCCAGTATTGGTGGACGAGTCGGGAAACAAACTGAGTAAACAGGCTCATGCAAAACCGGTGGATACCAGTGATGCTTTAACCACTATCCGTAGCGCGCTATCAGACCTGGGCCAGAATACACACGAGTACTCCTTAAGCATCAAAGAATTGCTGGAGAAGGCCGCCTCCTCCTGGAATCCAGCTACTATTCCAAATGTTCATGACATCTACCACAGAAATTAGGCATTCCCCGTGAGAAGAGCCGCTTACGTTAGTGTTACCTTTTTACCCATGAACGAGACATTGAGTAACAATCTACCTGGCAATATGGGAGTAAAATTTTATATGTTGTTGATTTTTATACGGTTGTTTATTTTCCCACAATTCCGGGATAGTGGTACCTGCCAGTCAACATAGAACAAATAGAAAAAATCTGGCAATGACATTCACTTTCGGGCGGCAGGTTGAAAAATAGTAATAGACATAATAGTAATGAGGTTCTGGCTCGCTAAATGAGCAAAGTTCGCTTTTCCCATTTTCTTTCCCCCCCCGCAAAAACGTTACCGTAAGAACCAGTTCGCTCTGTTAAACTATTCGATTCTAAATACGTTACCTCTTTAAACTTGTTTTTTACGACTCGTATTTTCAACTTTACTCCCAACAATACGCTGGGACTTCCAGGCCAACTCTTGCCAAATGACTGATTTACAGCATCAAAGATGAATTCTTTAAGCTCTATTGAAGAAAGTGCCATCAGTATCAATGCCAGCAAGGTAATCAGTCGCCTGCAGGACCAAGGCTTCCAGGCATACCTCGTCGGCGGCTGTATTCGTGATCTGTTGCTGCGCAAAACCCCAAAAGATTTTGACATCGCAACGGATGCTCACCCGGAAGAAGTCCGTGAGTTGTTTCGCAACTCTCGCATCATTGGGAAACGATTTAGGATTGTTCATGTCCGGTTTGGACGCGAAATAATAGAAGTTACAACTTTTCGCGGACCTCACGCAGATGAGTACGACGAGAATCACTCTGATTCCGGTATGACCCTGAACGACAATGTCTATGGCACCTTCGAAGAGGATGTGTTCCGGCGGGACTTCACGATGAATGCCATCTATTACGAGCCCCAGGGAAAGGAAATCATCGATCTCGCAGACGGTACTGCCGATATTGAAAACCAGATTATCAGGACAATCGGTGACCCAACCGGCCGACTAAGGGAAGACCCGGTCAGGATGCTTCGTGCCATCAGGTTTCAGGCGAAACTGGAATTTGGTTTGGAGTCGGATCTCCAGAGCTCAATCAGATCGCTGGGCTACCTTATACAGGATGTTCCCCCGGCCAGGTTATTTGAGGAAGTACTCAAGCTTTTCCTGTCTGGTTATGGCACTGCTGCTTTCGATGCCATGCTGGAGAATGATATCTATGGGTGGTTGTTCCCGGATTCCAAGCGGTCGATGGAGAACAATGCGACTGAAGAACTCGTACGGCTGGCACTAACCAGCACAGACCAAAGAATCGCGAAAAAAATGCCCGTCACACCAGCTTTTATATATGCGGCGGTACTCTGGTATCCATTTATCGAAGAAAAAGAACGGCTAGAACAAGAGGGTGAGATCACATACGCTGCTGCACATGAAGCGGCTAACAATGTGATATCGAAACAACAGCTTTTCACCTCTATCCCGAAACGGTTCTCCGGTCCGATGAGAGACATCTGGTTCCTTCAGTCGCGACTACCTTCCCGGTTTGGCCAGAAACCCGACAGAACGATGGAACATAAGCGCTTCAGGGCTGCTTATGATTTTCTTCTACTGCGAGAACAGGCTGGCGAGAAAACAGAACAACTCGGGGAGTGGTGGACGGAATACCAGGAAGCCACAGAAGAACGAAAGCTTGCCATGAAACAATCGACCAGCAACGGTCGGCAGCGTAAACGTAAGCGAAAACCTCGTCCGAAAGCCCGTCCCAGTGATCAAACGTCCTTGAACTAACCCCGGGATCCAGAATACCCGTTACAACTCCTGTCTGATCCTGGTTTTAAGCCGAGCCACATTGTGGCACCCTGTCTATCCCATCACATCTGGTTTGAAGGAGCCGTAATGGCGGAACAAAAAGTTTATCCGGTCCCCAAAGAATTCGAGAACCACACACATATACGCAACGATCAATACCTTGCGATGTATGACGCCTCGATTAATCGATCGGATGAGTTCTGGTCCCAGAAAGCAGATGAATTCATCACCTGGTTTAAACCCTGGGACAAGCTGACCGAGTCAGACTTTAATCAAGGCGAGGCAAAATGGTTCTTAGGTGCAGAGCTAAACGCAAGCTACAACTGCATCGATCGACATCTTGAGCTGAAAGCTGACCACACCGCCATCATCTGGGAAGGCGATGATCCCGATGATGACCTCCGTGTCACTTATCGTGAACTTCACGATCACGTCTGTAGACTTTCCAACGTACTGCTGGATCGCGGAGTCAACAAGGGTGACCGAGTCTGCATCTATATGCCAATGATCCCGGAAGCCGCCTACGCGATGTTGGCCTGCGCACGGATAGGCGCAGTACACTCGGTTGTGTTTGGCGGTTTCTCTCCGCATGCGTTAAAGGACCGAATCCTGGATTCAGATTGCAGGACGGTGATCACCGCTGATGAAGGAGTACGCGGCGGCAGACCGATTCCCCTTAAAGAAAACACCGACAAAGCTCTCGAAGACTGTCCCGATGTTTCTACTGTACTGGTCGTTAAACGAACAGGTGGGAAAATCGACTGGTTCGACGATCGTGATGTCTGGTATGAGGAGGCAACGAGCCAGGTCTCACCGGAGTGCGAAGCCATTCCCATGGGAAGCGAAGACCCTTTGTTCATTCTGTATACTTCCGGCTCAACGGGAAAACCAAAAGGTGTCCTTCACACTACCGGCGGGTACCTGTTACAGGCCGCAATGACCCATAAGTATGTATTTGATTATCACGAAGGTGATGTCTACTGGTGCACTGCAGACGTTGGCTGGGTGACAGGACATTCCTACATTGTCTACGGCCCCCTCGCCAACGGCGCGATCACCTTGATGTTCGAAGGTGTTCCCACCTACCCCGATTCTTCGAGGTGCTGGCAGGTCGTCGACAAGCACAAGGTCAATATTTTCTACACCGCGCCGACTGCCCTGCGTGCACTCATGAGCCAGGGAGACGACTTCGTAAAATCAACCTCCCGCGAGAGTCTTCGATTATTAGGCAGTGTTGGTGAGCCCATCAATCCGGAAGCCTGGGAATGGTATTACCATGTAGTGGGTGACGCGCGGTGCCCGATCGTAGATACATGGTGGCAAACGGAAACTGGCGGCATCATGATCACCCCCCTGCCGGGAGCAACAGATTTAAAACCGGGCTCAGCTACCACACCTTTTTTTGGCGTCAAACCCGTCCTGCTGGATGAAAATGGCAAAGAGCTGGAAGGC
>Ga0209662_1001576_pt1 | contig 10470 bp, 12 predicted proteins | sample SaaInlV_150m_DNA_4_FD_184662 | JGI IMG/M metagenome (GOLD analysis project Ga0209662, IMG submission 184662) | Marine microbial communities from expanding oxygen minimum zones in the Saanich Inlet - SI072_LV_150m_DNA (SPAdes) (version 2) | ecosystem: Environmental > Aquatic > Marine > Intertidal...
AATTTTAATTAATATATTTTAAATTAAAATATTATTTAATTATATATGACAAGAAATAATAAAGTAAAAAAAGGAGGTTCAAGAGCATCTAATGCGGTTATGGCATTAAACCCCACTATATGTATGGATTATACTTCACCTGTTATAGAGGGAAAACCTATAACATATGATATAAATAATTTAAGTTTATATAGAACTACTGGTGGCGGCAAACGAAGCAAAAGAAATAGCGGCAAACGAAGTAGCGGCAAACGAAGTAGAGGCAAACGAAGTAGAGGCAAACGAAGTAGCGGCAAACGAAGTAGCGGCAAACGAAGTAGCGGCAAAAGAAGCAAACGAAGTAGCGGCAAAAGAAGCAAACGAAGTAGTGGCAAAAGAAGTAGTGGCAAAAGAAATAGTGGCAAAAGAAGTAGTGGCAAAAGAAATAGTGGCAAACGAAGAAATAAAAGAGGAGGGAGTAGAGCATCTAATGCCGTTATGAAATTAGGAGGGAAACCATGCAATCAAACTAATAAACATCTTGGAGGAGGTTCTAAATTAGCAACATTACCTTCACATTATTCAACCCATCCAGCATTAACTGATTGTAAACTTAGTAATTATTTAGAAACTGACACTCAAAATAATCAATCTCAACAATCTCAACAAGAAACAGGCAATAAAGTAAATATTAGTGAATTAAATATTACTGGAGACCACCCCCATATTACAGAATCAAGTATTCCTCTTTCTGGAGGAGGTTCGTCCGATTGGAAATCAACACTTTACTCAAGAGGTTCTTACACTGCTCCAAATATGGGAGTTGACCAATTTAAAGCATTCTCGAAACAGACTGATTATATGCCTAACGATAGTATGAGAAATTCATCTTTTATGAAAGGTGGTAAAAGAACGCGCAAAAATAAAAAGATACAAAAGGGTTCTGGAGGTTCTGACTGGAAATCAACTAATTATTCCAGAGGTTCATATTTAGCACCTAATATGGATCAAGCACAATTTAAAGCGTTTACTAAACAAGCGGATTATATGCCAAACGATAGTATGAGAACTGCTGCTTTTATGAAATGATTAAAATTTATGAAATGATTAAATTTTATGAAATGATTAAATTTATGAAATGATTAAATTTTATGAAATGATTAAAATTTATGATTAAATTTTATGAAATGATTAAATTTTATGAACAAGTTTATTATTTAAAATATTTTTATTTAAATTATTTATATGAAAAATATTTTAATAACTGGTGGTTGTGGGTTTATAGCATCCAACTTTATCAATCATTTTTTAACTAAATATAAGGATTACTTTATCCTTAATTTAGACGCTATGTATTATTGTGCAAAAGAAGAAAATATTCTACCAGAAATAAGAAACAGTGAAAATTATAATTTTATTAAAGGTAGTGTATGTAATAAAGAACTCCTTAATTTAATACTTAATTCTTGGAAAATTGACACAATAATACATTTTGCAGCACAATCCCACGTTGATAATTCCTTCTCTAATCCACTACAATATACAGAAGATAACATTAAAGGAACTCATACTCTTTTGGAATGTATTAGAGACTATGATAAAATAGAAAAATTTATCCATGTTTCTACAGATGAAGTTTATGGGGAAAGTATTAGCGATATTAAAAACGAAAAATCTCTTCTCAATCCAACTAATCCATACGCTGCTACTAAAGCCGCTGCGGAAATGTTAGTAAATTCCTATGTTTATTCCTATAATATACCAGCAATTATAACCAGAGGAAATAACGTCTATGGACCAAGACAATACCCAGAAAAACTAATACCTAAATTTATTTTATCTTTACTTAATGATACTAAATGCACTATTCATGGTGAAGGAAAAACTGAAAGGTCATTTCTATATGTAGAAGATGTTGTTAAAGCATTTGAAGTTATATTATTTAAAGGAACTATTGGTGAAATTTATAATATAGGAACTGAAAAAGAATATAGTGTTATGGAAATTACCCAACGATTGGTAAAAGAAATAAAAAATATTGACAATGTTAACAAATATATAGAATATGTAGAAGATAGAAAATATAATGATAAGAGATACAATATATCATTTGATAAACTTAGTGAATTGGGTTGGAAACAAGAGGTTTTATTAGATGAAGGTATAAGAAAAACTATAAACTTCTATAAATATGATGATCATAAAAAAATTGAATAACAATAATATATAGTATTAATTGTACAAAAAATCATAATGACCATCTTCACCATTAATAACCCTATCGCTAAATCATCTACACAGATTGATTCTGATAGTATCACCAACATGAATGATATTGTTGACCAAATTAAGGAGAAGTTTGGTATACCAAATTGCGTAAACTTTAAACTGTTCGCTTTTGGTGCACCACCTAAGTTTTTTAACAGCGATGAACATATTCCGGAAATGGTTAAAATGATGGAAACACGCTCTATTAGAGATTTTAAGATTTCATATAAATTACTTGAACATGGTAAACAAGAAATTGATATGAGTCCTGTTAAAAATGGAACCGTAAAATCTGGTTTCAAAAGGATGATTGTTGCGGGCGGAGAAGATGTTATGGTAGGTAATACTAATGGAGCGCATATCATTATACCCAAAGGAGCATTAGGGGCAAATACAACCGTATCTATTAAGGAAGTTGATATGGTTGGACTCAGTATTGGTAGAAATGTTACGCGTCATGTTCCATGTGATATGAATAAGGTGAACAGAGATATGAATAAGTAATTACATTTTATAGTATCATTTACATTTTATAGTATCATTTACATTTTAAGGAAGATAATGAAAAATAATTTAATTTCTAAATTTTATTAACGGGAACATTACATTGACCACAAAATTCTTCCACCAGAGAGTCATTCTTATAATCTTCTATATATTTTATTTCCTTTATTCCAGATGCTAATAATATTCTGGTACAAATAATACAAGGATAATGAGTAATATATGCCGTAGCATCCAAACATTGGACTCCTCTCTTAGCACAATCTGCTATAGCATTCTGTTCTGCATGAACTGTTGCTTGTTCATGATTATCTCTTATAACAGATTGATGTGGGCATCCTGGAAGGAACCCATTATATCCTTGCGAAATAATCCTATTATCCTTTACTAAAAGACAACCAACTTGGAGCCTCTCGCATGGAGAACGTGTTTTGGTAACTAAACATATTTCTTTAAAATATTGGTCCCAATTAGGTCTATTCATTTCATATAAATATAAGTTATTTCTTAAATTATATTTATTTTAAAATTTATTATATCTATAATTCTCAACAAATTTAGAAAAAGATGACTCTTTTGTACCATAGAATTCCTTACATTCTATTAGACAAAAAAGGTCTATTATAGCATCTTTTAGGTCTGTGTGTCTTTTTTTATTTTGTTTTTTATCTATAATTTTTCTAAAAATAATATTTTTGGGGAACAATTGATAAAACATATTTTGATTTTCATAATTATCTGTGGCGAGAAATACTTTTTGTTTAGGATTTTCTATTAATATATTTTTTATTAATTTATGGAAATAATTATTATCAATTTCTGGAACTATATCACTAAAATTCTTTTTAACGTATGGTAAAAAATCGGTTCTCCTTATATGAATTCCTATCACATTTTCCAATTTTAAAGTTTTAATATAATCTCTAATTTCTATATAAGGTCTAATAATTCTATGATTTCTTATAAAATCTGATTGATAGGTATCTTTTAACTCATATTCCTCATATGGAAATCTATAAAAATTCCCTAAATATTTTTCTGTTTTTTTTTCTATAAAATTAATATTGGGTATTTTTTCAAAATAGTCTTCAAATTTTCCAGGACATTCTTCATTTTCTTTCCATACTACATCAATTGTATTTTTATTATTATAAGTGAAAAAACCTATAATAGTTTGAAGTCTATTACATAATCCAAATTTTACCTCTATTTCCATTTTATTTATATAAGATTTTCTTTATAAATATTAAATGAACTTATTTTTAATCGGAGATATAATGTTAGGAAGAAATTACAATAAAAAACTAAATGTTTCGAAAATATGGGGAGATTCATTAGATTTAATTAAAAAAAATGATTTAGTAGTTGGTAATTTAGAAATGACTATCACTGATAGTGAAAATAAATTTCCTGATAAAGTATTTAACTATAAACTTAATACCCAATATTTACACTATTTTTCTCCCCTAAAAGGAAAAACCATCTTTAATACTGCTAATAACCACATCTTAGATTTTAGAAAAGAAGGAATGTTAGATACCTTTACACATATTAGAGAAATAGATTGTAACTATATAGGTAGTGGTGTAAATATGGATGATTGTAGATTACCTATTATTAAAAATATAAATGGATTAATAGTAATGGTATTTGGCGCCTCCGACCATTATGACTATTGGCAAGTTGGTAAAAAAATAGGTGTAAAAGGAAAAGAGGGATTATGGTATTTAAATTTAAAAAAATATGATAGTAGTGTTATAGAATGTTTGGACTATGTAAAGAAGAAAATAGAGGAAATCCAACCAGATTTAACTATATTTTCTTGTCATTGGGGTCATAATAAAGTAGATAAAATAGATAAAAATATAAAAAAATTTGGGAAAGCATTAATAGATATAGGTGTAGATATAGTTCATGGTCATAGTGCCCATCATATTATACCATATGAAGATTATAACGGTGGAACTATATTTTATTCATTGGGGGATTTTTGTGATGATTATGATCATTCGGGTCCATATAATAAACAATTATCTTATGGAGTTGAAATAAAAGTGATAGGAAATAAAAAATTTAGTTATAAAGTTCATTTATTTAATCATAGTAATATGACTATCAAAAAACAACCATTTAAGAAAATTAATTTACAAATAACTTAATCATCCCAATCATAATAATAAATTAATCCAATGTATTCCACAAGTTAACCAACTTCTCTATCTGATTAGGATTTTGCGACATAAAGGTATAATTATATATGTCTCCATTATTATCTATAAGAATATCAATTATATTCCAATTTGAAGGACATGTATATGGTTCGAAATTATCACCTGGAACTATATCAGTAATCTCTGGATTAGATATACGATAATCTCCTGGAATTGTCTTGGTAATATACCACACAGTGTTTGTTTTGTTAGACATTTATAGTAGATAATATTTATGACATATCGGTAGTTAATAATTATCAATTTTTTCAGTCTAATACCATTATCTTAGTATCATCCCTTTGTGTCAATAAATTACTCTTTGTATTCTCACTCAATTTCCCTCTAAGTATATTCTTAAATCCTTGTTTTAAAAAATGCGCCATAATATCTTTCTGTCTGGGATCTTCCTCTTTCCTACCAATAACATCATCGTTATAAATTTCCAATAATAATTTATTTCTTTTTTTTTTCTTTTGTTCTTTAATAGTATTATCTACAACTATAGAAGAATTTCCCTCTCCTCTACGATTTTTATCAGAACAAACCGTCCACATTTTATCATAGTCGGTATCCTGTAATTCTATATATAAAAATGACAATGGAACCAAATCTAAATCAGTTAAAATATTAGTGATATATCTTGAATTTTTTAAATTATTGGTAATATTGGATAATGAATGCATATATCCTTGAGGATAATTACCAATAGAAATATGATATTCCCTTTCTCTTGTAAAAGAAAATTGTAGAATTTCCAACATTCTCTCTATAAAACAATTTACATAAATATTATCTAAATTCAATAAATTATTATTACCGGAATTTATAGATAAAAAATATTTATCACCTACTTTTTTTTTAATAAAACGCGCCATAGGATGTTTTACATTATTTATATTTATTTTTTCCATACGTTCTTTTATAGAACAATTCCCACCTAATTGTTTTTTTGTTTTCCTAAACCTTTTTATTTTATTATTTACATTATTTACATTATATTTTTTTAATGAATTCCTCATATAGTATTAAATGAGATTTTTAATTTTTATTTTTAATTTATAATTAAATGATATATGTCTGGAATTTCTGCCAAAGTTGTTATACTGGGTGATTCTGCCATAGGTAAGACAAGTTTAATCCAGAGATATATATCAGGTCGTGCTGATATTCAAAACTCTACTCTTGGTGCTGTATTTGTTAAACTCGAACACAATTTCAAAAATGAACAAGGTAAAAATTTTAATTTACCCATTCAGTTTTGGGATACCGCTGGACAAGAAAGATATAATGCATTAATTCCTATGTATGTAAGAGATGCTGATTTTATAATATTAGCATTCGATTTAACTAATACTGTTTCATTTATAAATTTATATAGATGGTTGAATTTTGGGAATAATACTGTTAAAAATACCCAATTTGTTTTGGTGGGTTGTAAAAATGATTTAACTAATATTAGGAGAGTTACTGATGAAGAAATAGAAAGTTTTATAAAAAAGAATTTACCATCAAGCAAATTCTTTAAATGTTCTGCTATGACTGGAGAAAATATACATGAATTATTTTTACATATTAAATTGGGATTGGAAAAAATAGGAGAAAATAGAATTATTTTTAATTCTATGGATAATAACAATCGTTACGGTAAAAAAATAGTAAGAATAGATGATTATGATAGACTATTTTCTGATAATTCTTTTATAGAATTAGTGAGAGTTAAAAAAAAATGTTGTTTTTGATTAATTCATTTAAATAATATTTATCATAATTTCTTAATGACACTTAAACTCATAGATCTCTTCGAGACTAAATTTATTGGAGAACAAAATATAGAATATATAGAACTCTTTAAAAATATAGAAGTACATCCGATTTTAAATATTATCCCAGAAATAAGAAAACAATTTATATTATTGGTTTCTATTTACCATAATAATCTTTTTGTGATAAATATATTTAAAAAATTATATAAAAATAAAGAATGGAAATTAGATAAACTACAATATATTAATTCCTTTTGTCTATCACCCTCTTTTGAAAATAAATATAATTGGAAAGATTTAGAAAATCCAGAATTCTTAAAAAATAATACTATCGATGAAGGGTATTTTATAATTAATGAATCATATGACCGTAGTATATTACAAGAAGATTATGATTTTTATATAGATTTAAAAAATAGGTATCAACATTTATCGGATTATATACTAACAAATTTATCTAATAAAATTTGGGGAAGAACATATAATAATAATGATATAGTTTGGCAAGTTTTACTGGGTAACATTATAACAATGCTATGCGGTTCTGGTATAAATGAACTACAATTTAGAAGTAGTTATTTTAAGAATATTAATTTAATGAATTTATATTACCCAAATTATAATAAAAATTCTATAATCTATAAGAATTTCACTTTAAATAAAATGGGTATTTGCGAGAATTGTGAAGTTACGTGTAAAATGGAAACTGGGTTAATGTGGAATTATCCCAATTATGGAGATTTATGCTCTATATGTTATAATGAAAAGATTGAACGAGAGAAATATAGAAAAGACTATTTTATTAGATTTATTAGGAGTTTAGGTAGAAGGGAATTATTTAAAAAAGAATTGGAAAATACTAAAGAATTTTTAAAAAATAATGTCTCCGCGGATTTGACAAATGATCAAAAATATATATTAATGAAGAAAATAAATGAAAATATGCTAAATTCTAAGAAACGATATATTATGGAATGTAGTGTATGTTTAGAAGAAATGATACATAATATTTATGCTGGAAATTGTGGACATTGTCTACACGAACTTTGTTATTTTAAATTAGATAGTAATAAATGTCCTTTGTGTAGAAAAATTAGTAATTTTAAAAAACTACATATATGAATCCTAATATTTAATATTATGAATCCTAATTTTAAAATATTATGAATCCTAATATTTAATATTATGAATCCGAATATTTAAAAATATTATGAATCCGAATATTTAAAAATATTATGAATCCTAATTTTAAAAAGAAAATATTTATTATAATTATAGTAATATGAAATATGATATTAAAAATGGTTCAGGATTAATATGTATAATCATAATATTAATATTAGCGTTATGTTTCCTTAGATATTATAGTCTTAAAAAGGAAAAATTTGAAGAGAATAATAATAATACAAATAATAATACAAATAATAATAATGAAGAGGATACAGTATTCAATAATAAATTAACTAAGGAATTCGAAAAGAAATGGGATTTTAGACACGATTGTAGTGGAGATGCATTTAAAAAGAAAATGGTTGGATATTTTAAAAATGTTAAAAAATATAGGGAATTAGAGGTACTAATTAGAAAACAAAACGACGATATGAAAATAACATATGATGATTACGTTAAATCTATGAAATTAATGGAAGAATCCAAACAAAATCTTGACTATTGCGTGAAATCTATGTAAATATCTATTTTAAATTTTTATTTATAAATAAAATGAAATATATTTCATATTATTATTTATAACTAAAATGTTAGATACTAACAAATATGTTTATCCTGAATGGTTTTCTAAAAAAAAATATGATTTTTATCAAAAAATAATGTATAGATTAAAAAAACTAAGATATATACATTCGCGTTCCGCAGAATATTATGGTAATCTAAATATTAAATTTTTTAAAACTACAATTAGCATTACTGCTATATCGGGAATAGGTGCGTTTTTATCTACTTCTAATTTTTTTAATTCTGAAACTAAAACTGCTTTGAATATTGGAGTTGGGGTTTTATCATTTTTGTCAACTATGATTCAAACATTAGCAAATGGTACAGTTGATAAAGTTGAAATAGAAAGTCATAAAGTAATTGCAAATGAATATAGCAATTTAATAAATATTTTAAAATTAGAAATGGAAATGCCTAATTCAGTAAATTTTTATGACGAATTAGAGATGAAAATATTAGATATTCAAAATAAATGCAAATATATACCTCCTCAATTTATTTTTAAAGAATGGACTAAAAATAAAAAACAAATATTAACAGAGTCTCTATCCGACATTAACCAAAATGATAATATAATATTATCTCCTGAAATAATGGTGTAAATTTACTTATTTGAATAATGTTTTTGACTCTTACTTACTATATATGGATGGCGCATAAAATCCTCCAATCTCTTTATACTTGACTCATATTCTCTATATGTAATATCGTAATTTGTGATTTCTGGACACCGATATTCAAGTTTATAGCATCTGGCGATAGTATTAGTGCGGGTTATGGTCTTCGCCAAAGAACGGACTGTAGAGATACTTGGTTTATACATTGTAATTCGAAATCCTATGTAATTAATAATCCTATGAATCTGGAATTTCAATTTTTTCTTGGAAAAAATCTCTGGAAAACTTTTTTTTCAAATTTTTTTTTTGTAGAAACTTATTTTGCGAAATCGTTTTTTTCTCTCTCCCCTAATTTTGTGCTCATTTGTGCTCACATTTTTTCCAATTATATAAATTTACCTTTATTTTATTTTTATAGTTAAAGTTTATGGTTTAATATTATTATTGATAAGTGTTGAGAAATAAAGCAGAAAAAAAAACATGAAAAAAACATAAAAAACATGAATCATATAAAAAAACATGGATAAAAAACATTAAAATTATTAATTTAAAAATAAAAATATTTATATAATATATTAATATGGTAAATTATGAATGTTTAGTTTGTAATTATAAGACACGATTACGAGGTGACCACACAAGGCACATTTTGACTAAAAAACATAATAAGAATATGGAGGAGTATAATGAAAAAAACATAAATCCTCCTTATACGGATAGCACAAATATAGCACAAATGAGCACAAATTCCGAAAAAAAACATAAAAACATAGCACAAATGAGCACAAATATTGTTAAAAATACCGCTAACCCATTAGAGTGCGAATATTGCAATAAAGAATTTAAATCCAAACCTAATTTACTGCGACATATTAAAAATTATTGTAAAGAAAAGAAAAAATTTGATAAAAATAATTCTATTAAAGATAAACAAATAGAAATATTACAAGAACAGGTTACTAAACTTATGGATAAAGTCGGAAATACCACTATTAATAACACCCAGGTTCTTAATAAAATTGCTAAAATAGATAATATCCAACAACAACTAAATAATAATGTCCAACTAAATTATTTCGGTAAAGAAAACCTCGCTATGCTAACAGATGATGTTAAACATCAACTTATTAGAGGTCCCTTTAAAATGATGCCTAAATTAATAGAAATTATATATTTTAATAAGAAATATCCAGAGAACCATACTTTAAAAATGGTAAATAAAAATAAGGATGTTATGAAAATTCATAATAAAAATGGTTGGGAATTAGTGGATAAAAAAGATACAGTGGAATATATATTAGAGGATAAAAATTATGAAGTAGATAGTTTTTATGATGATAATGTAAAGGAATTCTCACAGTTTGCAAAGAAGACATATATTAATTTTAGGAA
>Ga0209662_1001585_pt1 | contig 10440 bp, 5 predicted proteins | sample SaaInlV_150m_DNA_4_FD_184662 | JGI IMG/M metagenome (GOLD analysis project Ga0209662, IMG submission 184662) | Marine microbial communities from expanding oxygen minimum zones in the Saanich Inlet - SI072_LV_150m_DNA (SPAdes) (version 2) | ecosystem: Environmental > Aquatic > Marine > Intertidal...
CTATTTCTTCTATTCAAAATTTTTATATAATAAGAATTTTGATTTATACCATAACGTATAAATAATTTAATTTTATTATTTTTTGATTGACTAAATAATGAATTATTACCCTTAAATTTATATAATATACCAACTAATTCTAATTTACGCCTATTTACTGATATATATTTTTTACATATAGGGTGCCTACATCCTAAATTATTACAACATTTTAAATAATTATGTTGTTGTATATAATTCATACCATAAAAACTTTCTATAGAATTATATTTTAATAAAAAAAATACTGCAATTATTATTAATATAATCCACATTATATACTATATATATATTAAATTTTATTAATTAATAATTCCATAAAATCAAAGTTCGTATTATTATCATCATTCGACTTGAATGTTATTGTAATTGAAGGATTTTCTAATGTTATTACTACCTTGTCCTTCATCTTTTTAATTGACCCTACATTAAATTCACCCTTATTCATATAATAACATGAATTATCATATGTTATATTAATATTATATTTAGTTAATAAATCAAATATTCGACTTATTACTATATAACATTTATCTTTCTCACCAATAACTGACAATAATTCTAATTTTGTATCAATATAATTTTTATCAATATCTTTTAAATCATTAAATAAATTAACCCATATTTTCTGCATATTCTGCTTTAATTCTATCTCATAACTTCTTAAATTATTATAAAATATATCCATACTCGATTTTAACGACTTCTCTAATATATCATAATCACTCCTCAACTTGTCCGTCTTATTTATTACTAATTCTAACTCATTGAAATTATGATATATTACATTCTTTATTTGATCTATTTTTAAATCTAAATTATCTTTGGTATTTATTTTATATAAACTTTCTAATAATAATATACCACAATCTAATTTTAATACTTCTTCCATCATTTTTGAAATATATATTATATGATATATCTCATCACCATCTTGATGCATCTCATAATCTATATTTTTTCTACCACATACACCTGTTTGTAATGATATAAAAATACCTAATTTATTTCCCGTATATTTTAAATCATATTTAAATTTAGTAATTTCATCTTTATTTACTGTATTAGAATAATTTTTAATTTCAACTAAACACTTCATACCAGTCGGAGATGTTAATTCACCATCGGCATGATGTGCTATGTGTCTTTTTACATCGTAACAATAATTTGGATATTTATCACTTAGTATTTTATATATTAGATCCTCTGAAATTTCACCCTTTTTTGAAGATGAAGCTGATATTCCAAATAATTTTTCTAAAATTTTAGAAAATTCATCTATTTTAGTATTAATATCTAAATCATTCACATTATTTTGTAAATGCTGTATACGATCCTTAATTAATTCATTTTTAGAATCAACACCTAGTATTATCTCGTCTTTAATTTTTCTACATGTATTATCCATACTTTGTATTAAATTTGTTTCATTTACTGAAGAAAATACACTTTGATATCCAATATTTAACAAAAATAATACTGTATCATTTAATTTATCCTCATCTAATTCTAATAATTTAGGAAATAATTGTTCATTTATATTTAAGTTTACAATCATTATTAATATTAAATAACAATTCGTTTATATATAAAAAGATTTAAGAAAATTTATTTCTTAATAATATTAATGACAAGTGAATCGCCTTTAAATTGGGATAAAATAATGGAATCAACCACAAATATGATTACAAATGATAATAATTTATTAGATTCAGATGTAAATATTCAATTTAATTATATAATATTTTTAATTATTATTATATTATGTTTATTCTTTTGTTTATTATTATATAATAATAATAATATTAAGAATAAATTAGTATATAATAAAAATTTATTATTAGATGACAATGACGATTCAGTGCAATGGTGTTAAATACCCCTTTATAAATCTTGATCCACTGTATTTGTATTACCATTCTTCTTCTTTTTAGTTTTTCTTTTAATTGAAGTCTTTTTCTTAAGTTTAGTAATTTTAACATTACCACTAATATTTGAATCAAACTCTTTTACTTTATCATCATGCCATACATTATATAATTCAAGTAATTCTTGTAATTCCTGTCTCCATATATCTACTGGAAGTGTTGTTTTTACATACGCCAACTCTTTCTCCTTCTCTTTTAATTTATCATTTAATTCCTCTATCTTTTCTAATGTAAGATGAAATAGGGGAAGATTAATAATATAATCATACGATTTATCATCGCTTTTATTTGGTGATAATTCAGGAAATTTAAGTTCTATTATTCTATCAATAATAATCTGTTTCTTTTGTTTAAATACAACTATCGTCCCATCTAAAACGTACTTAATAAATAATGATTTGTATTTTAATAAATCTAATTCATTCTCTATCTTTCCTGTTAAATATTCTTTTCTTTCATCATATTTACCTAATCTTACATAATACCAACTATCTAAAATATCTTCTACATTATTAAATGTTTGAATTCTACCCTTTTCATTAAATAAATTCATATTAGATGTCTTCAATTTACGAATTAATTTTAACTTATTTTCTATTGTATCATTGTTTTGATACAATGATAACTTCTTATCAGGAAAAGATACCGCAAAATGTACCCTCTCATCTGTATTATTATCTGTAAAACCAACTATTACATTCTTCTTCGAATCGGCATCATATTGTATTGTTTCTAAAAACTCCTTATAAGGTGTCGTTGACCACCCTAATGGTAATTCATTAATTATTATTCTATTCGCATCCAATATATCATACTTACCATAAACATCATATGTACAGTCATCTGTTTTAATTATCTCACCTTTGAAATTATTATACCAAGGCTTCATTGATTTTATTTTTTTATCATCCATCATATTGAAAATATTATTAATTATATCAATCGGATTATAACAAGGTATTGATGTACTAAAACCTGTACCAATACCTTCCGCACCATTCACTAATACCATCGGAATAATCGGAAAATAATTTTCTGGTTCTATTAATACCCCATCATCATTCAGATAATCTAAAATTGGCTCATCATCTGGTCTAAATATGAATTTAGTAAGTTTTGCAAGATATGTATGAATATATCTTGCACTTGCCTTATCTTTACCAGCGAGCAATCTGGTCCCAAATTGACCAGATGGATGTAACAAATTAATATTATTAGAGCCTACATAATCTTGTGCCATACCAACAATCGCATCACATAAACTTTGTTCACCATGATGATAACATGTCTTATCTGACACATAACCAGCTAATTGAGATACTCTTAATTCATCCTTTTTACTATGAAGTCTTCTCAAAAATGCTGAATATAAAATCTTTCTTGTTGATATTTTTAATCCATCACATAATGATGGAATTGATCTATGAAGATCATCATTTGAAAAATGTTTCAATTCTTTGTGAATAAATTCGGGAATTGGTACTATCTTCTGATCATTATCTAATACTTCATTTCTATCATAACTTAATAACCACGATTTTCTATCATCAGCACGTTTCTTTTCAAATGCTAGCTTAATACATTCAGTAGTTTCATCATCTGAATCTACCTCTATTGTTGCTTCAAAATTATTCTTTGTTTTACGTTTTTTTATTTTAGAATCATTTGATGTCTCCGATGATTGAAATGAATCTGAATTATCATCCATATAATCACCAGTTGTTTCCCAAGTATACTTTACTAATTTATCTTCTATATCATCAAAATATTCCTTTGCCTCTTTGGAACTACTCGTTCCTAATCCTTTATAGTACTTGATATGCCATCCTTTTGAATTATTTTCTTCCTTCCAGTTTTCATAATCTGTAATATTATAAAACATACGTGAATCCTTGTTTTTTGTTACTTTAACAATTGGTGTAGTTAACGAGTGAATAAATAAGTTTAACTTAACAAGTGATGGCCAGAAATAATGTAAAAAATTTATTAATAAACCTTTAATGTGAAATCCATCTGTATCCTGATCTGTCAAGAGAATAACACCACCATATCTTAACTCACTTATTGAATTATAAGTTTTACCTTGCTGTAATCCAAGAATTAGTTTTACATTTTTTAATTCTTCATTTTCTAATAATTGTTTAGGAGATGCATCACGAACATTTAATAACTTCCCCTTTAAGGGAAATATACCATACTTATCATTCCCTACTACAGAACGACCAGCCATTGCAAATGCCTTTGCTGAATCTCCCTCTGTAAGAATTAACTTACAATCAATTGAATTTTTGGTACCTGCCCAATTTGCATCTTCCAATTTAGGTATCCCTCTAATATTACTTACCTTTTTACCATCTGTTTTCTTTTTCATCATACTTTCTTCCTTTAATTTGGCATACAGTAAAACTTGTTCAGCAATACCAGTTTTTAATATCTTTTTAATAAATGTATCACTTAACTCACATTTTGAACCAAATTCATTCTGTTTCGTTTTTAATTCCTCCTTCGTTTGAGACGTAAATGCAGGATTAACAATTGTTGAATTTATAAAAAATACTAAATTCTCCTTAATATTCTGAGGACGAATTTTTATATTCTTATTCTTTTTTAAAATTTGATCCTCTATCTTTTTAATTATATCACCCTCCACATATTTTACATGATTGCCACCTTTAAATGTTGAGATACAATTTACATATGAAATCTGATCATGACCATTATCTGGTAAATATAAAACACCAACACTCCATCTATCATTAACATCTTCATATATGACATCTGATTCATTATAAAACATATTAATATAACTTTTAAACGTATTAATATTTATTTTTTCAGAATTATAAAATAGCTTCATTTTCTTTTCAGTTGTTGCTGCGATATCATAAACTCTTTTTATCATTAAATTAACAATATCATCTGTTAATTCCGTTAAACCAAATCTTTTCAAATCTGGCTTAAATGTAATCTGTGTATATCCAGATTTGGGATTTGTTAAATTTGTGACCTTTGCTTTGGTTTTATTATCCATATTATTTGTAAATGTTTGTTTAAATTTTTTACACCTTTCTTTATCAACTATCTCTACATCAAATTCCAATGAATAAATATTTGCCAACTTCGCACCATAACCATTTCTACCACCCGTTACTCTCTCATCATTGTCATCATAATTTGTCGATGTTAATAATTCACCAAAAATCATTTCAGGAACTAATATATTGTGTGTTTTATGAAGTTCTATATCAATACCTTTACCATTATTCCAAACACTAATTGAATTATCCTCTTTACTTATTGATACTTTTATGGTATCACATGTTTCATCCTCTTTTGTATTATCACCAGCATTTACCAAAATTTCATCAAAAATTTTTAATAACCCCGGAACATATTCAACTAACTTTTTATGCATCTTATTATTTTCGGGATTGAATGTCCATAATGTATCAGTCTGCTTTTTGATGTCACCAATATAAGAATCAGGTCTATCTAAAATATGTTCCTTTTGGGTCTTTTTTTGATATTTTTGCTCTATCGTCTTATTATTCGGCATTTTATTATTATAATAATAACAGTCTTTAAGTATTTTATTATAAATTCAATTTTTTAATAATTTCATATTAAAATTATTAAAAATTATCTAATTTAAGCAGTTGTTTCAACAACTTTTCTTCCTTTTTTGGAAGCTTTTTTGGATACTTTCTTGGAAGCTTTTTTGGAAGATTTTTTAGCTCTTGAAGCTTTCTTGGAAGCTTTCTTGGAACTCTTCTTGGAAGCTTTCTTGGAAGATTTTTTGGAAGATTTTTTAGCTCTTGAAGCTTTCTTGGAACTCTTTTTGGAAGCTTTCTTGGAAGATTTCTTGGAAGATTTTTTGGAAGCTTTCTTGGAAGATTTCTTGGAAGCCTTTCTTCTTTTACCTCCAGTCATTTTTTTGGAAGATTTCTTGGAAGATTTCTTGGAAACTTTCTTGGAAGATTTCTTGGAAGATTTCTTGGAAGATTTCTTGGAAGATTTCTTGGATCCTCTTCTAACTTTTTTAGATGATTTCTTGGAAGCCTTTTTGGATACCTTCTTGGAAGATTTCTTGGAAGCTTTCTTGGATACCTTTTTTGAAGCCTTCTTGGAAGCCTTCTTGGAAGCCTTTCTTCTTTTACCACCAGTCATTTTCTTGGAAGATTTCTTGGAAGATTTCTTGGAAGCTTTCTTGGAAACTTTCTTGGAAGCTTTCTTGGAAGCTTTCTTAGATCCTCTTCTAACTTTCTTGGAAGATTTCTTGGAAGCTTTCTTGGATACCTTCTTGGAAGATTTCTTGGATACCTTCTTGGAAGCCTTTTTGGAAGATTTCTTAGAAGCCTTTTTGGATGCTTTCTTGGATGCTTTTCTTCTTTTACCACCAGTCATTTTTTTGGAAGCTTTCTTGGAACTCTTCTTGGAAGCTTTTTTTATTTTACCACCAGTCATTTTCTTGGAAGCTTTCTTAGAACTCTTCTTGGAAGCTTTCTTGGAAACTTTCTTGGAAGATTTCTTGGAAGATTTTTTGGATCTTCTAGCCTTTTTAGAAGATTTTTTAGATGATTTTTTAGATACTTTCTTAGATGATTTTTTAGAAGACTTTTTAGAAGCTTTTCTTTTACCAGCTTTTTGAATATTTTTAATGCCTAATACATTTTCTACTTCCTCGGGGGTGGAACCATTTTTTAAAGTTTTTGAACTCATTTATATATATATAATAAACATAAAAAATTTAAAACTAAATATAAATTTTATTAAAATATTTAAAACTTTTTTAATAAATACTATTAATGTCCTTGAATTATGAATCCAATGTATTAACTGGAAATCAAAATAATGTTTTAACAAATCAAAATATAAATCAAAATTTAAATAAATATATCCTAGATCTAATAAAAGAAGATAGTAGTTTCATTAATAATATATCGTCTGTTTTAGAACAAAAACAAAAAACAGAAGTTATTACAAAAGAAAAAATTACACGTATAACATTTGATAGTAAAGATAGAAATACTATCCCAAAAAATATATTAGATGGTAAATTAGTATATTTAAAAAATAATCCACTATCTTTTACAGAAGGAAAATATGAGTTATTAGTAAGTCATACTGAAAAACATAATTTAAAAGTTAATGATCGAATTATTTTACAAAATGCCCAAATACCAACTTATAATTTAAAGGGCGGAATACAACTAATTAAGGATGACTATTACATTAAAGTAAATCATATAAATCATAATATTACTAAAAAAGAAGTTGATAACAATATAATTAAAATTATAATAGAAGGTGTTAATGGTAATTCAAATAATAATACAACATTTGGAAATATATCATTGGCATCTATTAATAAAATCCACGATGTTTATCTTATATCTGATAGTGATATTATTGGAAGTAATGATTATTATTATATAAAAATACCAATAGTACCAACATCTAATATTACAGATACTACAAGTAATATTAAAATTAAGTTCCAATATATTGCTGGAATACCATTAAATGAAATTAATTCTAATTATCCTATTTCTATTAATCAAGTTAATGGTTATTTAACTATTAGCTCTATTATTTCTAGTTATGAATTTAAAGTAGCATTAAACCATAATGCATTAATTAATCTTAAAAATGTTGGCGGTAATAAAATTTATTATTCTAAAATTAAATCATATATTTCAGCATATACAAAACCAAATAGTTATACTATTAATTTAAATAAAACACTAGAAAATGTCACTAAAATTAAATTAATCAGTACTGAATTTCCAAATACTGAAAAAATTATTAAAATATTTCCTGAAAATGAAAAAAATAATAAATTATATTTTCAAGTACTCGAAGACGGAAATCATATATATGAAGTACAATTAACTTCTGGTAATTATTCACTTGGAGGTCTACAAGTAGAAATTAAAAGTGGTATTGAAGAATTAACAAGAATTAATTATACAGGAAGTCAAATTATTAAAATATCAAATAATGCAACATTAGAAAAAAGTGAAAACTTTTCTGTAATTACTGAAATTAATCAATATACTGACATTTTTAGTTTATCACTATTTAGTATTGTTATTTGTATACAAGGCATTTCACTATCTACACAAACTTACTCTGATTCTAGAAAACGTATTATTGTTAATCATTATAATCATGGACTATCCGCTGGTGGATCTATAACATTGGCAGGATGTATTGCAACTAGTTCCGTCCCAGCTACTGTTTTAAATAAGACACACACTATTGAAAGTATTCAAGATAGTAATCATTATATAATTAAATTACCTTTACATAACGAATCATCAAGTACTGCAAATACAGGAGGAGGATCCGCTATTAATATTTTAATTCCAGTTACATTTAGACTATTGTTTAATTATCGTGATACTATCGGCGAAATACTTGGATTTAGAAATGTCGGAGAAACAAATTCTATTACATCTTTTGCTACAACAATTACTAATAATATTGCTTACGAAAATGATTATTTTAAAGATTCTGTTGGAAATGAAATATATTTTAATTCTGACACAAGAGAAGTTGAAAATAATGTTATTCAATTATTTGGACATAACTATATTTTAATGACATGCAATATATTTAAAAATAATGAAAGTTTATCTACATCTAACATACAAAATTTATTTGCTAAACTTCTATTATCCGACGCACCAGGAAGTATCTTATTTAATCAATATATTCAATTATCAGATATATTAAAATATCCTATCAAAACATTAAGCGAATTAGAATTTAAATTTTTTTCACCATCCGGATCATTATACGAATTTAATGGATTAGATCACTCTTTCACTCTTGAATTTTATCAAGAAGTTACTGACATAAAAGGATCTAATATTAATGTTAAATCTGGATTAGCATCCGAATTTAATAATTTAAATAATAAATCACCATTAGATGAAAAAAAAACCCACATTGATGATTATAGAGATGTATAAATTATAATATTTAATAATTTATAAACTAACTATTTTATTAATTTGTTCTGTATCATTTGGATTAAATTTTACCAAATTATCTAATAATTTTTCTAATATTTCTAAATTAATATATTGATTCATAATATAATTTTCATAACTTTTTACTACATTTAATAATTTAGTGATACATATTCGATAATAATTTTTAAAATAAGGTATGAAATTCTTCTCTAAATGTAGAATTAAAGGCTCGTTTTCAGATATTTCTTCAAAACCATTATTTCTTATAACAGATATAATATATGCAAATAAATCTCCATCATCATCATTACTGAATTCTTCATCTGATTTATATTTACCATATATACTTACTAATTTTTTAGTTAATTCAGATGGTTCATAATTTTCATAATCTGGTTCTATATACTCTTCTACTTCTTTTAACATTAAATCACCCTTCTGTTTTACAAATGTTATATATTGAAGTTTATGCTCATCTTTGGCTGGATATCTCGTTTTTAAAAATGATAATATTAAACGTCTTAATACTTTTATAAATGCATTTCCTACAACCATATCTATTGTAAAACAAATTCTTGTATATTCATCCTTTATTACATCATTCCTATCAATATGTCTCTCATTATTATTTTTAAATATTATTTTATTTCTCATAGTATCTCTCATTAATGTTACCAATTTACTTAAAGTTTCCTTATATGGTATTAGTTTCTCTCTAGACAGATATGAATATTCATCCTTATCAAATAATTTATTAAACCTTTCAATAAATTGACATATTATATTAGATACTAAATTATGAAAGAAAAATGTATTATTATAATATTTTGGATCTTTACTAATTTCCTCTAGTATCTTTAAAAATGGTCTTATATTATATTTATTAAATTCATCATCTTGAAATAATTTAGATAAATTTATTATTTGTTTAAATAAATCATTTTCTCGATGATCATTTGCTGTATTTCTATAGGGAAGGAAAGGACCACCATTTCCCTCTGTTGGAGTTGTTAAATCAAATTGTATTTTTCCCAGTTTCTGATCAATCTCATTTATCTTTCTATTTTTAATTTCTATATCCAGACGCATTTTTCTTTGATTTTCTCTTAACTTATCATTATCATAACTTATTTCTCTTTGTATTATCATTATATTATTTAGTTGATCTTCCAATTTAATTAAATCATTTTTTAATTCTTTTTTTTCTTCTTCTAATTCTTTTCTTAGATTCAATAATGTATCTGATCTTGTATTGCTTCTAAATTGTTCTCGAGTAGCAAGAAGTAATCTAGGATTTATATTATCATTTTGGTATTGTGTTAATGGATTAATATAAATATTTGTAAAAATATTTTGATAACCAGATTGAGTACCTGTTCCAAATACATCATAAGAAGAAACTTCAATAGATGTTGCTGCTCCAGTTGGTGCTCCAGTTTGTCGTGGTATATCAGCTGTAAATCCGTCATTTAATTTTTTTAAAATTTCATTTA
>Ga0209662_1001586_pt1 | contig 10438 bp, 8 predicted proteins | sample SaaInlV_150m_DNA_4_FD_184662 | JGI IMG/M metagenome (GOLD analysis project Ga0209662, IMG submission 184662) | Marine microbial communities from expanding oxygen minimum zones in the Saanich Inlet - SI072_LV_150m_DNA (SPAdes) (version 2) | ecosystem: Environmental > Aquatic > Marine > Intertidal...
GTATTATTAAATTTTAAAGAATATAAATTACCACCATCTATACGAGTTGAAGGCGATGACCCATGTAAACATAAAACAAAATTACAATTAAGAAAATATCAAGAATTTATTTCCGCATTTTTGGATTATAAATCACCATACAAAGAAATGTTATTATATCATGGTTTAGGATCTGGAAAAACTGCATCTACTATTAATTTAATGAATATATTATATAATTATACTCCTTATTGGAATGTATTTATATTAATAAAAGCTTCTATTCGAGGTGATTGGATGGATGAAATTAAAACATGGTTATCAAAAGATGAATATAGTAAAAGAATGGAAAATATTAAATTTATACATTATGATTCCCCATATGCTGATAAAAATTTTTTGGATGCAATCAAAGAATCAGATAGTTCTAAAAAATCAATGTATATATTTGACGAAGTTCATAATTTTATTAATAATGTATATAATAATATAACAAGTCAAACAGGTAAAAGAGCATATGTTATATATGATTATATTCAACAAGAAAAGAAAGATAACGACGATACACGAATTCTTTTAATGACTGGTACTCCCGCAATTAATAACCCATTCGAAATAGCATTAATGTTTAATTTATTACGTCCTGGTATATTTCCAAATAGTGAAATTAAATTTACTGAAAAATATATTAAAGGTAATCGATTAGACCCAGTTAATAAAAATATGTTTCAAAGAAAAATCATAGGATTAGTATCATATTATTCTGGAGCAGATAAACAATTATTTGCCGATAAACACTATCACCCTGTAACTGTTACAATGGATCCATATCAACAAGAAGTATATGAACATTTTGAAGATATTGAAGAAAAAATAGATAAAAAAAATAGAAACAAACCAAAAGGAAAAGCAGGTAAAATTGCAAGTACCTATAAATCATTTACTAGACAATCATGTAATTTTACATTCCCTGTTATGGGAGGTAAATTAACAGGTGAAAATCGTCCCAGACCTTCGAAATTTCAAGTTTCTGAATCTGATATACAGAAAATTTTAGAAGGTAATAATAAATTAGACGATACAAACGAAGGCAATGAACAATTTATTGAATATATGGACGTAATTAAATTATACATGAAAGAATTAAAAATATATTTTGATAAAATTGATAATAAAGATAATAAAAATAATAAAAGTATAAATAAAGATGTTGATGTATTTAGACATAAATATAATTATGATTTTCATAAATTTTGGAAAGAGCATAAAGATAAATCAGAATTATTAAAATCATTCTATTCGTGCTCATGTAAAATTGTTGCAATGATATTTAATTCATTTTCTTCAAAAGGACCTATTATTATGTATTCAACTTATGTTAAAATGGAAGGATTGGAAGTAATTAAATTATATTTACATTATTTCGGTTTTACACCATTTAATAAAAAAGATGGTAAAGACTATTTTAGATATGTCGAATATCATGGATCTATTAGTATGGAAGATAGAACTAGAAATAAAAAATATTTTAATATTCCACAAAATATTAAAGGAAAAGTTATTAAAATTATATTAATTTCACCAGCTGGTTCTGAAGGTATTAGTTTAATGAATATTAAACAAGTACACGTTCTAGAACCTTATTGGAATGAAGTTAGAATTAATCAATTAGTTGGACGTGCTGTTAGACAATGTTCTCATGCTGATTTACCTATGAATGAAAGATACGTTGATATATATAGATATATCTCACAAAGACAAAATAAAAAAGAAACAACTGATGAAAATATTCAAGGATTGGCAAATAAAAAAGATGAACTAATTGGATCATTCTTAACCATATTAAAAGAAATTGCAGTTGATTGTGAATTATTTAAAAATCATAATATTGAAAATAATGAATATAGATGTTTCAAATTTAATCAAGATAGTTTATTTGAAAAAACAATTGGCCCAGCTTATGGATACCATGATACTAATGTTTTAGATAATGGTTATAATTCAATTAATTCACAAGTAACTAAAATTAAAGTCAATAAGGTTAAAGCAGTTAGAGATTTGGGAAATAATACATATTCATCCGAACTTGAATATTATATGGATTATAAATCAGGCGTAGTTTATGATATTGAATTAGAATTTCCAATCGGTAAAGTATATTTTGATGAAGATGGAATACCTCATATTTTAAAAAAAGGTGTTTATATTATATCAGAAGTTATTCCTATTCCTGAATTAAAAAATAAAAAAACTAATTAAATTAATACTTTTTATAAATATTAATTTAATTTTATTATATATGAATAAAATAATAATATATTCCTTAGATGGATGTTCATATTCACAATATGCTATCAATACATTAAAATATAATAATATTGATTATCAAGTAATTCATATTGACAAAGATGATAAAGAATATTATAAAATTACTCATAATATCAATAGTTTTCCACATATATTATATTTAAATAAAAATGATGATAAATATAAAATTGGTGGAAATGATGATTTGAATGAAATATTCAAAATAATAAATGATACCAAAGAAAATACTACAGACTCTAAAGCTTTAGAAAAATTTAATATTATGGTTGATACAATACAAAGTAAATTATCATTAGATAAAAAAACAACATTACAATTAATAGATTTATTGAAATAATTGAATAATAATATACTTAATATATTAAGAATATTATTATATATAAATATGATTATATTAAGTGGTAGTTCACATGCTAAATTAGCTTTTAATATCGCTAATTTATTACAAACGAAACCAATTCCATGTGTATTAGATAAATTCAGTGACGGAGAAATTCAAGTAGATATCAAAGAAAATATTAGAAATCAAGATATATTTATAATTCAATCAGGATATTCAAATAATAATGAGAATTATACTACTAATGATTATCTTATGGAAACACTTATTTTAATTGATGCATGTAAACGATCTATGGCTAAATCAATTAATCTTATTATGCCATATTATCCATACTCACGCCAAGATAAAAAAGATGAATCTAGATCACCTATTACTGCAAAACTTGTTGCAAATATGTTAACACAATCTGGAATTGATCGATTAGTTGTAATGGATTTACATTCATCACAAATACAAGGATTTTTTGATATTCCAGTTGATAATATTTATTCTGTTAATCTCGTAATAGAATACTTCAATAAAAATATATTTAATACATTTACCGAAGATGAAAAAGATGAAAAATTTATAATTATATCTCCAGATGCTGGTGCAGTTAAACGAACACTCAAATTCGCAAAATGTATGGGTCTAGATACTGCTATTTTACATAAACAACGCAATTATCAAAAAAAAAATACTATTGAGAAATCAATGATTATTGGTGATCCGGATTGTTTAAAAAATAAAACTGCAATTATTTGTGATGATATGTGTGATACCGGCGGTACACTTATAAAATCAATCGAAATATTAACTGAAAATGGTGTTAAAGACGTTATCGTGGTTGTAACTCATGGAATTCTATCAGGAGAAGCAATTAATAAAATCAATGATTGCAAATATATTACTAAAATGATTGTTACAAATTCTGTTGATCAAACACGTAATATTACAATATCTAATAAACTTGATATTATTCCAATTGATAATTTAATGAGTCAAGTTATCAACTGTTTAAATACTAGTGAATCTATATCACAACTATTTAATTAAATGTTTTTTTATTCATCTCTATTTGAATCTCACCTACTGTAAATATAAATTGTGCTTGCATATTCCAAGCAAGTGGATGTCTCAAATACTTATTCGCACTTCTAAATGAATATCTATATTCTGCCATTGACGTAGTATTCACATTTAATATCTTCTTTGAACTACTAACATTATCCAAATTATTATTCCAAATAGCTGTATTATTCTCCAATTGATCACCAGCACTATCTAAAATTTTTATACTAAAATTTGTGAAATTACCTAAACTTGAAAAACGAAATATTTTATCAGTCTCCATACCATCTAAAAAATTAAATCCTCTAGCATCCTCCTTACCTGGATATAATAATGCAAAACTATTTCTAACGGAAGAACCTGTCGCTAAATCATTATTTTTTGGTAACTGATCTATATGTAATTGAAAGAATCTACCCTTTTCTACTTGACTATCTGTATCTTTTGTGTAAGAATAAAAACGATCACTACTAGGGGTTCCAGATGATATATCACTTGTATCTACTTCTGCCGAATAAACAATTGAATAATCAGGTACATCTGGTGCACTAGATAATTCACAATAAAAATCTATTGTAAATACACCACCAGTTGTATCATAATGTATTATGTATATATTATCATTCGTTGTATCATATTGATCCATTAACGAACTATTACCATTTACCAAATTTGCTTTATTAGCAGTAATAAATGCATTAATTGAAGTTAATTTTGTCCCGCCAGATATATTAGTTCTCTTTATATAGTAATTATCCGGAAATACTGCCTTAATTAACTTAAGATACTTTACATTTTGTATTGATCTATGAACCGTAGGACCAGGTGTCGTATCAGTACTGCCTAGCTTGACTGTGAAATTAAATATATTGGGATATACAGACGTATCCCTATCTATTGTATCAATTATTATATCTCTTTCATCTATATATTCATTTCTTATTTCCTCATTTATATTATTATCTAATAAAGGTCTATTTATATAATTATTTTCATGTAAAAATATACCTCTACTATCTGAACTCTCTAAAGATATAGTATTGTCTTGAGATATATTTTTATAATTATTATTATTTCTAGTAAATAAACATCTATCTTGTAAATTTTCAGTAAATTGAGCAGGTGTTGGTGCATTATCATAATAATTATCACGAATGGGTAATCCTGATAAATTCCCTCTATCACGTGAATTATTATTAAACATATTATTATTGGCCATTATATATATTATAAAAGTTAAAATAAATTTACGGTTTATATTTAAAAAAATAAAGATATTAAATGTTAAATATGGAAAGTAAATTTATAAATAGAGATAATTTAGCATTTTTAAATAGCCAAGTTACTAAAGAATTAAAACTTGGAGATAAAACTAAGGGTGAAAAAAAAGAAGTATTGAATATTTTATTAGATAATATGAAAAAAGTATATAATAAATTAGATAAATCAAAATTTACGGAAAAACATTTACCAAAAATTTTAGATTCTTTTAATAAATATTCATTACAGACAACAATAAATGATGTTGTAAGTAAACAACCTAAAATTAATCGAGATTCAAATGTTGGACCAATGCAATATAATCGAGATAAAGAAATAAATCAAAATCGCAATGTACAGTATTTAGATAGACCAGGACATACATCCCAACAAAGAGAATCGGGGTTTGATCTATCAAAACGAAATCAAAATTATCATTCTAAACCAAATGTTGGCAATGTTAATTTTGACCAATCTTCTAGATATAATGAAAAAATAGCTCCAGAAAAAGCTATGGAAAGATTATTATCAGAAAGACAAACACAAGTACCTGGAATAGATCGACCACCAACTCCAGATTTTATTAAAAACTCTAAAAATGAACAAAAACCAGTTATTGAAAATTTTTCACAGTCATCACAAATGACAAACTCTTTTTCATCTACACAACAAGCACAACCACAAGATCAAGAATCAAAAATGCAAGGAGATACATATTATTTAAGTGGATCTAATGTTGATTCAAATTTCAGTGATATTAATTTTGGTAGTAATGAAATTAGTCAAGGATTGCCTGAAATCGACGAATCAGTAGATACAAATAAAAGATTGGAAATATTACAACAAGAACGTACTAATTTAGGTGGCAATGAATCATCTAATGAAAATTCTAATATGGCAACACCAGATTTTACTAAATCGATTAAAGAAAATGAACAAATTAAACAACAGCAACAACAGCAACAACAGCAACAACAGCAACAACAGCAACAACAGCAACAACAATATCAGCAACAACATCAACATCAACAACAACAACAGCAGCAACAACAATATCAGCAGCAACAACCACAACAACAATATCAGCAGCAACAACCACAACAACAATATCAACCACAGCAACAACCACATCAGCAACAAATGCAGCAGTCGGATCAGAAACAAATGGATCAACAAATGTATAACCAGCATCAACAAAATCAACAAAAAATACAACAGCAAAATAATATGATGAATACTGCTTCAAATATTAATAATAGTAATATTATAGATAAATTAAATAATATAAATCAGGAAGATGTATTTAAATTATTAAATAACTATGCAAATAGTAATTCTAATCAAAATAAACAAAATAATGTAGAACGACCGCAATCACAACAACCAGTTAAAAATAAATCACCACAAGATGATAAAATCTCTGATTATTTAAGTGAATTGGGAAGAAAACAGGTTGAGCAATTAAAACAAGTACAAATACTTCAAGAGCAGTTACAGAATCATGTAAGAAATCAAATGTTAAATCCCAATACATCAACACAACAAACACAGCAAACACAGCAAATACAACAACAAAATATTGGAAATAATGATGAATTACAAAATGAATTAATTAGTAAAGTAAAAATTTTAACAGGCCAATTAGAACAAGAGAAAAGAGTAAACTTAGAATTAAGGAGTCGCTTAGATGAATTAATGGAGGAAAATTTGAATGATAATGATAGAAAATTAGAATTAATTGAAAATAAGAAGAATGAAATTAAGAAGGAAGTAGTTGGATTAAGTAATCGTCATAAAGAAGTTGAGTCATCTTATAAAACATTAATTAATAAAGAAAAATTTATAAATGCATTAATAAGTAAAAATTTAAATTTAATACAGTCGGATAAAAAGACTTTTTTTATCAATTCAAAAATATTTAATTCAAGTAATAAGTTTATATATGATTTTGATCGTCCAATAGATAATATTAATAAGATCGAATTAATATCATATGATTTTCCTTTAACGAGTAATAATATTAATGAAACAAATAATAAAATATATTTCAAGTTTGAAGATTTGAATAAAGATATAAAACCTGTCGCTAATGAATCTGATAGTGAGGATATACCTATAGATGACTCTGATGATATTAATATTATGACTATTCCACATGGTAATTATGATGTATCTAATTTAGTTAAAAAACTTAATAAATTAGGAAAAATGCATAATTTGATATTTTCTTATAATAAAAATACAAGTAAAGTTACAATTAAAAGTGAAGAGCCATTTTCATTATATAGAAAAGAAAATAATATATTAAATATTTTAGGATATGATAATTCAAATATTTTAACAAATGATAGTACATATAGTGGTAATTTACCTTATGATTTACGAAAATGTAATTATATTTATATACATCTAAATAATATATCAGAAAATGAATTTGCGATAGTTAATACAAATACACCGAAGAAAGGTACTTATATTATGAATACTGAATCTATTAAATTGGATAAATTAGATATAGAGATTAAGGATGAATTTGGTAATTTAATGGATTTCTGTAATTTATCATTTAAATTAGAACTAAACATAATATTTGCAAATAAAGATATAAAGATCGATGATAATATTGATGATGATAATATAAATAATATAATGAATGATTCTGATTCTGATAATATTAGTATTAGTTCAGAACAATTAATGGAAACAAACATATAAAATAAAATAATATAATTTTAATAATATTTTATATGATATATATATAATGCTAAAAGTAATATATATAGCACTAATAATAATTATAACAATTTGGACTTTATATTTATATTTAGAAAATGACCAAGAATATAAAACCGAATTAAAACGTATTGGTACACTTGAAGATCGAAATAAAAAGAGAAAGGATTATATTAATTATCATCGTCTTAATTCGATGCCTTGTAATATCTCAAGTTTAAATAATCCTCGTGATTGTTATATTGGGTCAAATTATGTATGCAAGTGGAGTGAAAAATCAGATAGATGCAATCAACTATCTTAAAAAAATAATATTATTAATATTATTTTATACAGATCATAATGGATTAAAAGATTTATTTATTTTCCAAGTTCTTTAATTTTTCTTCTAATTCGATAATTCTATTATTTAGATGATCATACATTGCAGATGTTTCATTTATAAAATTATACATTGTTTGATCATATTGTACTATATTATGTTTAGGAACTAATATACCTCTACTACATCTATTACTTCGTGTTTTAAACATAGAAATATCTTCATTATTTGCACGTTTTGTTTTATATTCTTTTTCTTCATCTATATTTTCATGGGTTTTTATTATCCAATTTTTTGTGTTATTTAAATAACTCATATAAATCTATATGTTATAATATATATTTTGTGGTATAAATATTATAACTCATTAAATGTGATTGTATAAGAAAAGAATAAATTCTATATCTTGTAATATCTCAAGTTTAAATAATCCTCGTGATTGTTATATTGGGTCAAATTATGTATGCAAGTGGAGTGAAAAATCAGATAGATGCAATCAACTATCTTAAAAAATTGATATTAATAGTATTTGAGACTAAATACTATTAATACCAAATAAAGATGATTCAACAAATTGTACTTCTAACTATAATCCTAGCATATACTGCTACTGCTACTGCTAATACAAATAATGATGAATTAAAATGTAATCTATGCCATATTGTTGTTGGACGAGTTGAAGATAAACTTACTGGCAATTGGACTAAAACACACATTGAAGATGTTCTCGACAATGTATGTACCAGGATTCCTAATAAATTTACTCCAGAATGTAACTCAATTATCGAGACATATACGCCAATACTCATTAATACAATTACACAAAAGGTATCACCCAATTTTGTTTGCCAAAAAGTTCAATTATGTGAATCTATTGATAATGATCTAACTTCAAATAAACATATCTCTAGAATGCACTTTACACAATATGTAAATAAATTCAAAAAGTTATATTCACAAGATGAATTTAATCAACGCAAAGATATTTATAAATTAAATTTGGAAACAGTTATGAATCATAATATTGGTTATGATCTAGGTGAACACACGTATTTTATGTCTGTAGGACCATTTACTGATTGGACATTGAAAGACTTTAGAGAATATCTAACTCTTCATAAACCAACCAGTAAATCGTTTTTATCCTTTGGAGGTACTAAATGTTCAGAATATACCACATCATCTACATCATTTCCACAATCTGTAGATTTACGCGATGAAAATATGGTAACATCTGTTAAAGATCAAGGACAATGTGGTTCTTGTTGGAGTTTCTCTGCTGCTGGTGCACTTGAAGGTGTAACTGCTATTCATTCAAATAATTTAGTATCATTGTCTGAACAACAAATGGTAGATTGTTCATGGAAATATGGTAATATGGGATGTAATGGTGGACTTATGACTGGTGCATTTGAATATGTTATTGATAATAATGGTTTATGTTCATATGATGATTATACATACACTGCAACAAGTTCAAAAAATAATTGTCAATCTACCACATGTACATCAGTAACTGGTAGTAGTATTTCTAAATGTAGTTCTATTAAACCTAGCGATACAAACACATTTTTTTCAGTACTATCGCAACAACCTCTAGCAGTTGGTATTCAAGCTGATACAACAGAGTTTCAACATTATGGAGGTGGTGTATTTGATTACGATCAATGTTATACTGGACAAATTGATCATGGAGTACTGGCAGTTGCATATGACTCTGAAACGATTACAATTAAAAATAGTTGGAGTGATTCATGGGGTGATAATGGATATATTCATTTCGCAAACACTGATACACCTGAAGGCATGTGTGGAGTTTATCTAAATGCTGCTTTCCCAAATATTTAAACAATTAATATATTACACTAATAAATTAAAATATTTTACTTTATTAATGTATAATTGTACTCACTGTGATAAATCTGAAACTTTATACTTTGAATGTAGTACATGTAATAAAAAATTCTGTAGAAAATGTGTAGCACCTAATAAACATAATTGTAATACCCAAACAAATAATAAACCATATGAATTAGATATTTTTTGTAAAAATTTAGAATGTATTGAAAATAAAAACCTGGGATTATGCAAATATTGTAGAAATAAATATTGTTCACAACACTTAATAAAACATAAATGTAAAGTAAAATCATGCTGTATTATGTAATATTTCCTATTGTATTTCTATGATCATTCATTGCATCCTTGTATTAATATTCTGTTCATTAATAATCGTTTTTGTAATTATTTCTATATCCTGTTCATTTTTTACGGTATCATTATTTATTTTATCTAATGGAAATTACATTTTATCTTAGTGCTATAATGATTAATCTTTATATATATTTAATAATATATATAAAGTATACTATTAAATAGAGAAATTAATGGTTCTTTTATTTAATTATTGTAATAATGCATTT
>Ga0209662_1001587_pt1 | contig 10437 bp, 7 predicted proteins | sample SaaInlV_150m_DNA_4_FD_184662 | JGI IMG/M metagenome (GOLD analysis project Ga0209662, IMG submission 184662) | Marine microbial communities from expanding oxygen minimum zones in the Saanich Inlet - SI072_LV_150m_DNA (SPAdes) (version 2) | ecosystem: Environmental > Aquatic > Marine > Intertidal...
TTAAATAAATATAAAAATGAAGAATTTAAAACGATATTTTTAGATGATACTATTAATTATTTTACTAATTTAAAATCAAATATTAAAGAAATTACTGATAATGAAATGTTATTAACTGGTATAAAATTAAATTTATTATATAATAAAAATAAATATTACACATATTTTGAAAATAATTTACATGATAATATATTATGTTATAGAAAATTAGATTTATCACAAAAACAAGCAGACAATCTTACTAATCAATTATATGGTATCAACCAAGAAGATTTCTCTCTAATATGCAAAAAATTAAAAAGTGATAATAATATATTTTATTTTTATATATCAAAAGTAGAATTAAAAGAAAAATCAAAATATTTAATTAATAAATATCATTATGAATTATTCTCAACATTTCTTGGATTACAAACATTGTATTTCTTAGAACACCAAAATTTAGAAAATTATTGTAGTGATATTATTTTAAATAATTCAAAAGATTTATATAAAGAACTTTTTAATTATAGTGAAGTTTATCAAGAATTAACATGGCAAGAAAAAGATAAACTTATTATATTTAGCGGATTAATTTATCATTTTTTAGGATCATTATATACACACGATTTGGATTTAATTTTTGTATCAAATGATGATACTAAATGCGAATATTATTTAGATGTATTTAATGATTTAGATACCCATATTTTATTAAGTAATAAAACATTAAAAACAAAATCGTCAGCTTTACCCTATTTAACTTCATGGTTAAAATACGAATTACCACGATTAGGTAATGTTGATAGTATTTATACAGTATTAATAAATCCAAAACATCATTTCCATTTTTTCGGATTTAAATGTTTGGATATCGTAATTAATGTTCAAAGAACCATCTCTAGAAGTAATTCATTAAGTATTTTAGACATATACTTACTAAAAACTATGAATAACTTGGATTTCTATAAAGATATGTGTCTTAAAAATATAAGTATTCGACAAGGTAATGTAATTGTTACAAATGATAGTATTGGAATAAATATTATATATTCAAAGGCTGTCGAACATTTAAAAAAATGGTATAATAAAACTGTTACTACTGACGAACTTAAAAAACATTTTATTAAATGTGAAAAATTATATAAAACAATATACTATAAAAGACCTACTTTTGTAAATAAACCTATTGATAGTGTTTTTGAATATAATAGAGAGGTTACTAGATACTATTTTAAAAAATATGCATTCAATGCTGATAAATTATTAGATATTGGTATTGGTAAAGGTAATGGATTTTACGACTATTTTAAATTAAAAGTAAAAACTATACATGGTATTGAACCATCATTGCATAGTATTACAATCGCAAATGAACGTATCAATCGATGGAAAAAAGCAGATGTAAAAATCATACACGGCCAAGGCGACATTGAATGGACTGATAAAATATTATTAAATAATAAATATGATATTATTGTATTAACATTCAGTATTCATTACATGATAGACAATATCGATATTTTAATTAAAAATATAATGAAGTGTAGCAAATCAGGTACTTATGTATATATATTCTGTTTAGATGGTAACACCATATTCTCAAAATTAAAAAAAACACCACATGGTATTAGATACCAGATAGATAATGGAGATGAACCATTTTGGGGTGTTTATCAATATAATGATTATGTACCAAATAAATTTACAAATCCATTTAAAATGTTATTTTATATGAAAGATGCATATGGAGTTAATAATGGATCTGAAGAATATCTAGTTAATATCAATAATTTAATAAAAAAATTTGATGATTTTAAATTAGTTGAAAATAAGAATTTTATGGATAACTTTAATGAAATAAATAAATTAGTAAAAAATAATATTAAATATAAATTTCAAAAAGATATTTTATCATTACATAAAATACTTATTTTTAAGAGAAAATAAATCATCTTATGTAATTTTCAAATAAATTTAATGTATTATTTAATGACATGAATTTATCATTATTATTACCAATATCTAAATTTAATTCAGTTATATCCATATTTACTATTCGCTTATTTATTAACATATCTAAAATACGCTTTGTTTCATCAAAATATAAACCCTCCTTTACCGACGTACCTGTACTACATATTACAGACGGATCCATAACATCTACATCAAATGATAAATGTATAGGATCATTTCCAACAAAATTTAATATTTTATTAATACTATCCATATTATTAAATCGAATATCATTAACTGATATTCGATTTATATTATTATTATTAATTATTTTATCTTCATAAAAATCTAAGTCACGCAAACCTATATACATAATACGATCCATTGACAACTTCTCTTTTATAAAATTAAATTTCTTATTATAATCTAATCCTGTTAGAAAACTTAATGGCATACCATGATAATTATTTGAATATGACGATTTACGGGTATTAATATCCGCATGTGCATCAAACCATAAAACTTTAAGTTTTGCATATTTATTCAATGAATCTGCTACTGTTGCGATTGACATTGAATGATCTCCACCTATATTCACTTTTGGAATATGTATTCTGCTATTTACAGTATATAAATTTTTTAAATTTCTTATTAAATTTACATTTGTATCAGATTGTCTACAATTTATCTGATGGAAATCATTATTATTACTTAAAAATTGTTTTATCCGTATTGGTGATTTTTCAACACCATGTATCTTTTGACCCAACCTATTCGGAAATAATATTATTCTATTTAACATCTTTAATTTATAGTATAATAATATTTATACATAATATTGTTATTTCAATTTTATCAATTATATTATGAACGAATCTAGAAGAACATCTCAACGATAGAATACTAATATAAAAAAAATATGCAAGACAAAGAAAATATAAAAATTTATATTTTCCTTTCCTTTCAAGAGTTCCCCCGTACTCTTGAAAGTCACAAGTTCGCACAGTTCATTTGGCATTACCAGGATACACCGCGTGGAGGTATGATACTCTTTTCATGACCACGAGCTCCTCCCACACTCATTAATGTCACCTACAGCGGAACAGCGACTAAAAGCAAATAAATGCCTTAGATCTATTTAATCCCATTACTATATTGAGCACCACCTATATAAATAATAATAGTATTTTCTGAAGTTTTATTTTTAAATTAAGAAGATGTATTATACTTTATAATTTTTTTATTCCTAAACTTTTTTTAAAACAATAACTTAATACCTCCCAGATATTATTTACACATGTTACCTTAAATGTATCATCTACAATATTATTTTCACCAGCTAATATTTTATCTAAATCTGATTTATTCTGGAACGGTATTAGAGCATGTGCTGCACCTGCTTTTTTGGCACCAGTCAGTTTTTGACTTAAACCCCCTATTTCTGTTACTTCACCCTTCAAATTAATTTCACCTGTCATTGCAATTTTATTATCAACTGGTTCATTCATTAATAAAGATATAATTGCTGTTGTAATTGCTGCGCCAGCTGAAGGTCCATCTTTAGGAGTTGCTCCATCTGGACAATGAATATGAATTCCGGTATTACCAAAATCATTCCATTCCTTATTTAATCTTTCTTTACATTTATTTGATATTATATTCCATGCTACTGTTTTAGCACATCTCATTGATTCTTTCATTACGTCGCCTTGTTGACCGGTTAATTCTAGTTCTAATTTATTTTTTGTTGGAATTGAAAATGCCTCTATAGGAACTAAACCACCTACGCCCATATCATTTGCCCATAATCCATTTACCAAACCAACCTTTGGTTTATCATATATTTTATCTGCCTTGTGTATTTTTCTCTTTTCAAATATATCACCTGTTAACATTTCTTCTGTAATCGTTATTGGAAATTTTATTTTATTACCTAATAATTTTGTACCACTCAACATTCTCAAATTTAACTCCTTACATATTTCTAACATACACTCTTTTAATTTACGCACACCACCTTCAAATGTATAATTCTCAATTATAAACTTAATTATTTCATCTGGGAAATCTATTTTACCATTATCATAACCTACCGAATTTATTATCTTCGGTAATAAATATTTTTTACTAATTTTCATCTTTTCATTTAATTCAAAACCATCTGTCCTGATTATATACATTCTATCTTTTAAAATTTTATTAATTTTCCACTCCTCATTAAACGAAAATATAAATATCGCCTTCGATAAATCAAAATCTATTCCCTGATAAAATTTATCATTAAAATGACTATTTTGAGTTGAATCTGTTAAATGCATTAAAATATTTATTATTTCCTCACCCTTTGCAGTATCACTTACTTTATCTAACTCATCAAAAAATATTACCGGATTCATACATTTCGCCTGCATCAAACAATCTGCTATTTTACCCCACCTCGAACCCTCATATGTATAATCAAACCCTTCCAAATATGCAGAATCTGTTGCACCACCTAATGCAATAAATTCAAACGGACGACCTAATGCCTTTGAAATACCATCCTGAATTAACTGAGTTTTACCTACACCTGGTGGACCCTGTACTGCAATAATTGTACCACCCTCTTTCGGATTTGAAATAGTTTGAGCAATTACCTGTAATATCTGTTTTTTTGCATTATCATGTCCATATACAGCATCATCCATATGACTCTTTACCGATTTTAAATAATCCTTTATTTCATTTTTTGATGATGACAATGAAACAGGAGTCTCTTTAAACACACCAAACGGAATTTTATTTATCCCATCAACCCAGTTTTTTAATTTAAAATATTCACCACTATACGGAGGCAATGATTCGAAATTTTGTAACTTATTTAGAATTACTGATTTATTACTAAACGTTGTAGTACTTTCAATAATTTTTAACATATTTGGCTTATCAACCTTGTAATTATTCTTTATTTCCTCTATTGTATCTAAATATTTCTTTTTCTCATCCTTTTCTAAACTTTTAAAATATTTCATCTCATCCTTTGGAGTTACTACACCATTTGTTAAAAAATTATAAAATTCTTTATCTAATTTATCTTTTGGTTCCTCATATTCTTCATCTTCTTCATCCTCCTCATCATCTTCCCCTTCTCCCATAAAATCACCAAATTGACCCTGATTCTTATTTAAATATTTCATCGGATCAATCATTAATTGAAATATAATATTAGAACCATTTCCTCTAGATGATGGTAAATTATTGTGTTTTTTATTATCTGCATCTAAATCATCCAATTCATCTAATATTTCTAATTTATTATCTATATAGTCTTTCAAATTTAGATCTTTATTATATTTATATTCAAACCTTGTTTCACTTATTAAATTTCTTAATATAGAATTTGATAATTCTACAGCAGATAATGATACAATATTGTTTTTATGTTCCTCATTTTTGGTAAATTCTGAACTATTAATTTTTTTCTCTAACTCATTCAAATAAGAATTTATAGTAACTTTTTTAATACTCTTTAACTCATTCTTGATCTGTAATAATATCGATTTAGTTAATCTTCTCTTTAAACTATCTTCATTCAATAAATCTAAATTATGAGAAGTAACATTATCATCATCACAATTATCATTTATATCAATTATATCATCTGAATTTATACTTTCATTTTCTTCGGAAGATTCATCATCAGATGAATCTTTTAAAGAAAAATCATCATCATCAGATGAATGTTCACTTTCTTCTGTAGGTTTTTGTTTTTTATTATTATCATCATCTAAATTAGCTCCTTTTCTTTTTCTGAAATTATATCCCATTTTATTTATAAAATCAACTAGTATTTAAGTATTTTACATTTTTTTTATTATATATTTATATATAATGTTATCAGTAAGTAAAAAACATAAATCTGACAAAGTAACACACCATGGATATGAAAGATTTTATGACTATTTTTTAGAACCTTTTAAATTAGATAAGTTTAATCTTTTTGAAATAGGAATTTATAAAGAAGGTTCATTAAAATTATGGAAAGAATACTTTTCTAATGCTAATATTTATGGAATGGATATAAATGAATATAATAAATCTGATTACGGAACAATTTTTAAAGGTGATCAAAATAAAAAAAAAGATTTAAATAAAATTATTGAAAATATTAAAGTTGCTAAAATTATTATTGATGATGGTAGTCATAAACCAGAACATCAACTACTTTCATTTAATCATTTATTTAAAAATTTATTACAAGACGGTGGTATATATATAATTGAGGATATTGAAACATCTTATTGGAAAAAATCAAATTTATATGGATATGATATTGATGCCGGATATAATGCTCAAAATAACATTGTAAATATATTTAAAAATATTGTTGATATTGTTAATAGAGAATTTTTATTAGACGAACATATCGAATATATTCAAAAATTTAATAAAATTGATTGTGAAAATTTAAAATATATATCATTTATTATGTTTGGACAAAATTGTATTATAATTAAAAAAATGTCAAATGAAGAATATAATAGATTTGGTAAACGAAAATATAGATTTATCAAATGTGTATCAATCGGTTATTGTAAATTATGGTAATATATACTTAAACTTTACGTTTTATATATTTAAAAACTATATTATTATTAAATAATAATAATGGTCAGACTAACAAAAAATATAGATGAATGTGTTAACTCTATACAAAATGGAAATATAGTAGTATTTCCAACAGAGACTGTTTACGGAATGGGGGCAAATATATATAATGAAAATGCAGTTAATAAAATATTTAAATATAAAAATAGACCTATGTCAAAACCACTTATAGTTCATGTAAATAATTTTGACCAAGTTCCGGAATTAATAACTTTAAAAGATAAAGAACTGCTTTTTCTTAAAGATATTATGGAAAAATTAAGTCCCGGACCAATTAGTTTTTTACTACCAAAATCAAATAAAGTCCCTAATTATATTACTGGCGATTCATCAAAGGTGTGTATTCGTATTCCATCAAATGAAACCGCATTGGAATTTTTAAAAAAAGTTAATACTCCTATTTGTGCACCAAGTGCAAATTTATATTGTCACGCTAGCCCAACATGTACTAATCATATAATTGATGACTTTTTCGATAAAGATTTTTTAATTTTGGATGATATATATAATGATACAGTAATTGGAATAGAATCAACTATTATAGAAATTAATTTTGAAGATAAAATTATGGAGATTTTAAGACCAGGGTTTATTACACCAAGTATGTTATGTGCTATATATCAAGAATATGATTTTAGATATAAATTTGACAATAATGTCCCAGGATCTACAATTAAACATTATTCAATTAATAAGGATATACGATTAATACAAAGTTATGAATTAATTGAATATATGGATTTAAAAAATTCATCATTAATCGAATTTGGTGATAATTTTAATAATATGAACTTCTCAAACTATTATTCTTTATCTTTAGACAAAAACTATATTGAAGCAATGCAATGTTTTTATTCTATATTAAGAAAATCTGAAAATGATGACTCTAAATATATATATATATTATTCCCAAAAATAAAAGACGAAAACCATTTTTATACATCATTATTTGATAGAATCATTAAATGTGTAAATGGTAATATACTTACTTTACAAAATGCGAAAAATCAACAATTACTAGTACAACCAATTTAAGCATATATTTATATCTTATAAATATATGAATACAGCAGTATGTGTATTAATTATTAATACAAATAATAAAGATTTTTTAGCAGTTAGTTTAAAAGAAGACCATACCGATTTTAACTTACCAGGTGGTAAAGTTGAAATGAATGAATCATTCGAAGAAGCAGCAATAAGAGAAGTCAAAGAAGAAACAGGATTAAATGTTTTTAGTTTAAATTTTCTATATAAAGACACCGATACCGATTATGAAGTAATTACATTTTATACAAAAGAATATCAAGGATTTATTTATACACCTGAAAATCATATTGTAAAATGGCTACCATTATATGATCTCACAAAATCAAAAAAATGGCCTGAATATAACAGTATGATATATAATAAATTTTTAGAACTCAAGCTCTAATTATTTCTCTATTTTTATCAACTATTATCTTATTCCCAGATATTGTATATTTATTATATATTACAAAATAAGGATCCATGAAATTTTTAAATGTTTCTATATTCATCCCACCATCTGGTTCAGCACTTAATCTCCAATTATAAATATTATCTAAATTATCCGTTTCTATTACTATCCAAATATTTATTAAATTATGTATATTTTCATACTTTTTTAAATTATTATTAAATATATCTATTTCCATATCTTGATTATCCACTATTGGCTTATAACCTAACATCCATCCCTCTAAAATTATTATATCTATCTTTTGATTAACTTCATTATATCCAATCCTATCACCAAAACCATTATATGAACTTTTATCAAAAATTGGTACCAATGTTTTAATCCCTTTCTGTAAATTTATTAATGTATCATATAATAAATTTATATCATGTGTCCCTGCTAGACCCCTAAATTTATATAATTTATTATTACAATCTTTTAGAAAATCATTCATTTCTTGATATGGTAAATAGAAGTCATCTAATGACAATATTATTAGATTATAGTCATTTGATAATTCATTATATAGAAATTTATTCAACGTCGTTTTCCCTACTCCCTGGGGTCCATGAATACCTATTATATTCGTATTATTATTTATTTTGCTCTTTATTATTTTAAGTATATGACTATTCATTATAATATGAAACTTTTTTATACAGATACAATAACATAAAATTATATTATTGTATTATTCTTTTTCCTATATATATATTACTCACTTTGATGGAGGCCAGTGGTTTTCCTTTTCCCAACCCTCGTTAACCCTACAATGACAACATATGCTGCCATTATATGAACCACATTCTCTATGGTCGGTTGAAGTAAGTCCATTGCGTCTCATTTTGTATTTCCTCCCGAGGGGGGTGTCCGGCACCCCACACCTCCGAAAATCATGCCCACACTTACTACATGAATTACTACCACTTGTAGGAGATCCACCTAGTATTGGAGATCCAAATACACTCAAAAATCCAGTAACTGGATCAAGTCGTATATCTGTACCTGTGGAATAAATACTGCGACCTAGATCACCTCCTGCTTCTGATCTAGTTCCGGGTGGACCACCTCCTGCTGATCTACTTGTGGGATAAGTACTTCTGAATGGACCACCTCCTACTGATCCACTTGTGGAATAAGTACTTCTGAATGGACCACCTCCGGATGATCCACTTATGGAACGACTTAGTAAGGATGCAAGGAATACCTCTTCTGATCCACTTGTGGAATGAATACTGGGAAATGGAATACCTCCTGCTGATCCACTTGTGGAATGAGTACTCGCAATAAACCCTGATACCATTGATGGTATATCGTCTCCATGATTCAACATGATGACTTCTCTAGAGTTGCTATGGAATATGGTTACAGGTCCCTTCTCGTAATTAGCTAACGCTTCGATCAAAGGCGCTTCTTCGAACAAATCGTTAGTAAAAAGTATCGTCTCGCCCGCGAACATTATTTTAAAATTTGAACTCATTTTCTCTAACGTGTTCAATTACTATATCTAAATGAGTATATCTATAATTTTAAATTTCAATTTTTTTATATAGAACAATTTACTTAATTATTAAATGTCCTAATATAACAAGTTGAATATAATAGATATATCACTAATAAATAAAATTATTTTTTGGTGATATATACAATGATAATTTTTCCTATTCTCTATTCTCTATTCTCTATTCTCTATTCTCTCTATTCTCTATTCTCTATTCTCTCTCTTCTCAAGTATCTGAAAGTATCTGAAAGTGCATGTTGCACCAAATATACATCCATCGGGTGATGAAAAGAATCTGTATTGTGGTTTGCTATCAAGTTTCAGTTTGACCAAGGACCTGGAATTTCTAATCTATTGGTAGGTGACGAGAAATTAGAAGCCCCTCTCCTCTATTTTCGAAAGTAGAAATCCTACGAATGCTATAGCTACTAAAATTGCATACATGGCGAAAAGTTTTCTACTTGTTACTTAATCGTAGAAAAGCTACAAATATTAATTCACATTATATATCTTTTTTTTTTCAATTTTTTATATTTTTAGCCACGACATTATATGGTGGTTAACATTTCCAGTCACTCGCAATATCAATAAATAGGTATGTATCTGTTCCAATATTTTGTTTAGAGAATATTTTTATATCACCATTAAATGTTTGTAATATAATTCTAGATATTGGTAATCCATATCCTAATCCTGATAAGGGGTTTTGTTTTTCAAAATGATTCGACGATGTATTATCAAAATTAATTTTCGTTGTAGTAAAACTGAATTTCCATATATCATCCATATGTTTTTTATCAATACCTATTCCATTATCTGAAATTTTTAAAATAATATAATTATTATCAACATATCCATTAATTTCAATTAA
>Ga0209662_1001588_pt1 | contig 10434 bp, 5 predicted proteins | sample SaaInlV_150m_DNA_4_FD_184662 | JGI IMG/M metagenome (GOLD analysis project Ga0209662, IMG submission 184662) | Marine microbial communities from expanding oxygen minimum zones in the Saanich Inlet - SI072_LV_150m_DNA (SPAdes) (version 2) | ecosystem: Environmental > Aquatic > Marine > Intertidal...
GAAAGGCAGTGGTCAAGTATGGTTTGAGCATCTACAGATAAGAGAATAGCACACTTGCACAAGTAGCATACATGTACATTATTAATACAACATGATTTTTTCTGATACTGTAGATGTTGATTTTTTTGTATGTTGCTTGTGATTTATTTTTCAATACCTGTCAAACCGCCACAAATCAGACAAGGGTGAGAGCTCATTGACGCCTAAACTTGCGGTGCTGATGGCAAAATGCTGGTCGATGATGGCCGCACACGCGTCCAAACGATGTGCCAAATCATCCGCTTTGGTTTTCCAGTACTGCAGACTTGAATTTGTCCATGGTCTTGGTGTCTTATCGGTCTGGCGGCAAAAAGCACATTGAAACCCGAAGCAGTTGCAAGTAGGATTGTGACACCCGCCGTGCAGCTCTATTGCACACCTCTCGCAAATTCGTTTATCTTCTTGGTGGTTGCAAGTGTGGCACAACTCAACGGGTTCTCGCATTTCTGCACAAATGGAGCACTGGACAACTGTTGACATTATGGTGTGGGCAACAGCCTACTTATACTCTGGTTCATTTGTGGAGAATGTTTGAATATGATCCAAAACTTTCCGACACGAAATCTTTGAAAAATCTTTATGTGTTGTATTGTTGACTAAATTGCCCAAAACTAAGTATATACGAAGGGCAACAGCCGACATAATGTCGAGCAACTTCACTAAACGGGAGCAAGAGGCGATGAGCGATGAATTTTTTAACATGATGACGACTGGCATTCACTACGGTTTGATACCCAAGAAGATTTCTGAAATCGAATTTGATGTGGACATGTTGACGGGACAAGTTGCCTTTTTGGAGTACTGGCCAAGTAGTACACGCAAACCTGAAGAGAGTACACGTGTACAGATACCTGCCAGTTTGTTGGACAAGTTCAATTTTACAGTGGCATCAGAATTCTTACGGAGACGGTGGGGAGAATAGGCCATGACATTAATGCAACAGTTGTGTTTTTTTTTGGGGAAATCGTGCCGTGAAAAAAAAATTGGAAAAAATTGAAAAAATTCATAACAAAAAATGTTTTGATTAGTTTGTTTATTTATATTGGTACTACTTTGCGAGCAGTTCTTGTTTGACCACGGCACAGCGGACAATCCTTGTTTTTACTGCACTCGAGCCAGTGCGTCATGCAACCAACGTGAAATTGTGAATTGCAGCATGCTACATGACACCAATCTTTCTGTTCATGCATGGATACTTTTTTGTTTTATTTCGGATACTTTTTGCTTTGGGGTACTTCTTGGTACTACTTTGTAATTTGATGCGTTTTGGCATTGATGGGCAATGTTTTGGCATTGATGGGCAATCGGATTGTATCGTTTCGGACGCGTTATAACGTCTTAATTTGATTGTGTAATTTATCAACACACCAATACTGAACTTCTGCACTGTGCTCTGCTGAAAGATTGAGACCATGGCAATACCATTGACAATCACGAGAGCCTGTTTGCCCTGCCTCGTTCGAACCAGGTTTTTCAAATGCTATTCGTCCATTCGTTCTGAGGATTTGAATTTTGTGTTCCCAAATCAGCGGGTTCGTATGCTTGTTTGTTGCAAATGCAACAGGCAACAAGCACAAAAATGGTATTTTCAACGAAAGCATATATTCGACAACACTTCGAGCCTGGCTAAATGGTGGGTTGGTGATGATTAAATCTGTTTTTTCCGCAAATTCAGGAAGTTGAGAAGCAATTAGGTCGATTTTGCGGTCTTCGTGTATAATTACACTGTTCTTGAAGGTCTGTGCCATGTATTTGCCACCTGAACCATCACAATAAAATGGATCGAAAATCGTGAGCCGCTTGCCCATTGATACTAAATCAATTAATGGTTTCAATCCTTTGTATTGAGTGATTGGAGTCGTCCAACTGTCGCCTCCTGGAATGCACATTTTTGATGCCGAACCTAAAATATTGTTTGGAACTATTTTGATAGAAGGGCGTGTTAATGTTTTTAATGGACTTTCAATGGAGGTTGCAATAGATGGTTCGACAAGTTTCAATTGAATGTGGTCAAAAGACAATTTTCTCTTGTGTCTGATTTTTGGGATCGAGCCAATTTTCTCTTTGATGAGAGAGTTGAACTGTTTCATGGTCAAAGCTTTTGCATTTACGCTCATGCAGTAGTTTTCGTACGAATTTGGGGCTTTTTTCCTGAGTTGTACGCACACCGTATGAATTGCAGGCTCTTGGACTTTGATTACACAAGATTTATTGAGCCAATCATTGAATATATTTTTTCCATCTTCATTAATTGCTTTGTGATATTTCATACGCTTCACCGATTTCTGTGAAACATCTTGCAATTTGCGTTTTTTATTGAGAATGGGCATCGTGTTCGCATTTGGCATCGATTCAGCCATACCAGGCAATTTCGCTTCGCGTGCCAGCCGATGTTGGTGTTCGCGAACAAACAAGAGCCCACCTGCCTCTGAAAACTGTCTCATTGGCATCGTATTCGCATTTGAAGTCGATTGAGCCACTTTTGGAGCTCCTACGTTGCTTTGATTGTTGTGTTCCAATGTGGTGGCCATATTTTTGTGTAATTGTGTTTGGTATTGAAAGTTGTTCTTGTTTAGAATAGAAGTTTTTCTTTTGTCGGTTTGTTACGATGAATTCCTATGGAGAGGGTGTGTAGTATAGGCCATTACAGATAAATAGATGTTTGTGCCTTAGTACCCAGGCTGAAAATGCCGCTGGTCTCCTACATAGGCCATGACATTAATGACATTAATACAACAGCTGTGTTTTTTTTTGTGGAAATCGTGCTGTGAAAAAACTTCAGGTAATCTTATTTAAAAAAAAATCATGTCGAAAATGTTTTATTTAGCTTAATTATTTAAATTTTAGATCTAAATACTCGAATATTAATCCTCTCTTCACATTGGTTTTTTTACTAATGTTGTTGGGATTCCACGCCAAATTATTCACAATTCGTCGAGCATTTCTTATTGGCGCTCGGCACAAAGGGCAACTTGGATTGGTTGTGTGCCAGCGTTTGATACAACCAATGCAAAACGACGCACTGTAGCAGCACGGCAGCTGACACAACTTGGTATTGTCAGAATCGAGACAAATCGAGCATTCCAATTCGGCTTTGTTAATGACACAACCTTTGATTTTGAATTGCATGGCCGCGTCCAACATGGCAATAGCCATGTCAAATGCATTTTCATATGCGGGGATGCGGCATCGTTCGGCCATTTCTTTGATTGATCGTCCTCGACATTTTGCATATGCATCCGCGCCTGCGTCCAACAAGATTTTGACAAGTACGAGCGAGGGACAACCTTGTTCACCAGAGAATGGATTCAACCCAGAACACGCAATTGCAAGACATCCTGTATTGTTGTGATTCACGTCAGCTCCTTTACGAATCAAAAATTGTACGGCACGGGTATGCTGGAATGCTGCAGCGAACATTAATGGGGTATGTTCTGCCGAAGTTAGCGTATCTACTGAAACTCCAGCAGCGACCAAAAGTTTCAGGACTTTCAAAGAACCAAACTGAACAGCGATGTGCATGTAAGTCACCCAACCATCGGTATTCACCGTCGTACGGTTCAATGGATTGATACCTTGTTTCAATGCATGTTTAGCGACCTGTGGTAAGCCTAATTCACAAGCTTTTTGCATTTGCCGATGCAATTTCGCTTCGCGTTTCGATGCCAGCCGATGTTGATGTTCGCCAACAAACAAGAGACCTCCCACCTCTGAAAATGTTCTCATTGCCATCGTTTTCGCATTTCGTGACGATTTGGCACATCGTTGAGCTCCTGCATTGCTTTCATTGTTGTGTTCCAATATGGTGGCCATCTTTTTGTGTAATTGTGTTTGGTATTGAAAGTTGTTTTTGTTTAGAATAGAATTGTTTCTTTTGTGATTTTTATTCAACAAGCCAAGATAACATTTCACATATTCTTAACATATGTTGAATTACGAAGCCTGTAGTTTTTAAAGGAGAGGCTGCCATCTCGTTTGACCGACACGGTTTTTCTCCGTGTGTAGTCATCAATGACCACGTTAATTCGGTCGGTATCACCTGGGCAATGCCGTGTTCTGGATTCAACTCTGTTGTCCAAATTTCCTCTCGAGCCATGCCGATGCAACAATGATGGACAGACATCCTGGTCATAGGGGCAGACGTAGTAAAAGTGAACGGGATCAACCGCAATTGCGTGGTACGTGGTAGTCATAGTACTGCAACAGTGTCTGGTCTTTATATACTAATGCACATTCGAATTCAAACCGCCATGCAGGGATTCAATATTTTTCATGGGTGTTAAAATAAATCACAGCGGCGAAAAAAATCACAGGGGGATTCAATATTTTTCATGGCTGTTAAAATAATCACGGCTTGCTACTACCAAGACCCTAACAAATACCTAAAGCATTTCCACGCACTTCGTAAGATAAGCGGCAAGTACCTAAAATACCTAAAATACCTAAAATATCTGATTCTTTTTTTTCTTTGAAAGGTAGAGAAAGGACAACCATCTGATTCCAATCCCAACCATTACCAAATCCTTTTTTATTTTTAAATTATTTTTTTAAAAATTTTAGGTATTTTAGGTATTTTAGGTACTTGTTGTATTAATACACTATGTTATGAAATAATGATTTGTTTTTTTTAGGTATTGTTTAGAATTGTTTAGGCACTGCCAACTCGTGTGATGCCTGTTATGAATCCTTTGGTTGTAATTTTGTTGGCCGTGACTTGTTTTTGACTGTCGTACTTGTAGCCTCTCTTTTGGAATTCACATTTGACAACAGCCCATTTCAGGTCGGCATCGTGTTTTAAGCTCCGAGCTTCACCGAGTAACTCTCCCTTGCTGATGATATCATGTGCGCAGTTCGTTTTTTTGAATGTGTTGTCGACCCATTCGGCCCACTCGTCGTTTTCAGCGAGATTTTCAGCAAACTGTTCTTTGCACTCGTTGGGCAGTACCAATCCTTCTTGGTAGAATTTCATGGCGTATGGCGCGAAGATTCGGAACAACGCAATTTTGTATCTGTCATCGTCAAATCTATCCAAGAGTGACTCGTCCTTCAAATATTTATGGTTCTGTTCGTCCACGTCGTCGGGGTCGTCAACAAATTGCGAGTTCCATTTCATCAATCTGCCGCGGCGATTCAAGCCTTTGCAGATTTTGCCACCCGTGTTCATGTCACTGTTGGCCGATGCCTCCAACTTGTATTGAATTTGCATGTTGAGTTGCTCTTGGTACAGCGGGCACACGGCCAGCTCACTTTTGTCGACGACGACTTTCATTTGTTCAACATCTACCGTATCCGCAAATTCTTCAAAGTAAATCAATCGAACTGGACGGTTGGCCAGCGACGAGAATGCTTTGTTGAACCCTGTCGTGTTGCCTTTGTTGAGAGCTTTTTTGTTCATATTTTGGCCGTAGATTGGGAAACATTTGCAGAAGACTTCAGATTGGAACGACTTGGAATTTTCAGCCGTGTACCCCACGTTCATAATGAACTTGCGTGCTTTGGTTTCACCTGTCAAGCAGTAGCCACGCCATCGTTTGAGTGCTTCCTGAAATTTGGGGTCGGGTTGGCTTTGAGCCATTTTTTTGTTGAGAAAATCAATTTCAATTTGGTAATCGGCATCGGTTTCACCCTCAGGGTAGTCGTAGTCCAAGATGCCACTGGCGGTAATGTACATGTCACGGGTACGGTCTTCCAATTGACCCGTCTTCAAGTTGTACGCTTTGTTTTTGAATTGAAAGTATTGTTTGGTCTTTCGTGCAAGATTAAACTGGATTTCTCTGTGTTTAATGCTGACGGCGGCCGCGGTGCTTTCATGAAGCATGTTGTTATGAATCGTGGTCGCAATGGACTGCAACCAGCCACCGCTCCCAGCAAACTTTTGCAACAATTTTTTGATTAACTTTTGAACCGTTTTCTTCGTTTCCTTTTGGGTAGGCGTGCCGTCTGGCATAAGTGCAATCGCTGCCATCCAGGTGTCATTCCAATACTTCCACTCTCTGTTTCGGAGGTAATTTTTGATGATGCTCATGGCGTACCCTTTGCCCATGCCCCACAGCTGTTTGTCATTGTGAAAGTAACAAATCTTCATGCTGTCTTTCTTGAAATGGGTGTTCACAACGAAATCTTTGGCGTATTTGACCAGAAAAGCATCTTGAATGATTCTGTCGGGGTCAACAAAGACATTGTCTTCCCAGTACTTGTACCAATACTCGTTCAAGAATCGATGCTGGTAATACAGTTCGTCGGACTGGGGCTCTTGGTCACCTCGCTCATCAATTTTCGCAATTTTTTGAGACCAAATGTGATGAATCCCTACTTCGGTCTGCCATTCAGACCGTTCACTCCATATGAGACGAACCCCTGATGCTTCAGACGCTGGAATCATTGTTGCCAGCATGTACAATACCTGTGGGTCTCTGGACTCTGCAAATAATCCAATGATATCGGGAGTTTCGCGAATTTTGTCTTGGTCTCGTATCAATTTCCCCCCATCCCGAAGCTCGATGTATTGGGCAATCATCCCACGAACAATGTCGTAGTCCAACTCGTGGCCCAACGGTGGAGTACCACTCTGGGCTGCGTTGTACTCACTCATGAATCGGGTATATGTCAAAGGGTTTTCGGGGTCGAGAACTTGTCTTGGTGTGCGCCCAATGGCAGTAGCCCAGAGTTCACGCACGCCCGCTTCGGTCTTGAAAACAGGGCATGTCAATTCAAGAGTCGCTGGAATCATTTCCACGAGCATGTCCAACACATTTTCGTCCTCAGATTGCGCAAATAAATCAACGATATTGTCGACCTCATCAATTTTATCCTTGTTTCGAAGCTCAATGTAAGTAGCAATCATGCCACGAATGCGTTCGTAGTCCCAGTCTGGAGTGTCAAGCTCCATGGGAGTGCCATTGTCCGTCTCAGTCACAGAGGCGGCTTCAGGTGTCGCAACAGCAACTTGCTTATCAACTGGCTCTTCCAAACGAGGTCTTTTGGCAGGTCGCTCTTCCAATTCCATTGGGGTAGATACGTCTGAATCCAAGCTCTTAAGTACTGCTTTTTGGGCAGGTGTCTGTGGATTTTGTTCAGACATGGTTTTGTTTCAATATCTACCTGTTTGATTTTTTTCACACATATTCCTTACCTATGATTTTTTTCACCACCTTGATTCGTGTTGCACAGAACGCAGTATAAAAGAGTGCCAACCTGCTGTACCATGCCGTCAAAGGAACGATATCAAACGGCTTCGGCTCTCTTGGCATTAGCGGGGTTTGTAGACAGAGACAATTGGGTATGCATTGACAAAATAGCCGAACTTCGTTCTCACATTTTGACGAATCGAGAAGATCTAAAACAGAGACTGCCAAAATTTGTGGTCGGTGACTTGTCCCGCCTTTCCAACGATGCCAAGTACAGGAGAACCCTCTTGTCCTTCATACGGCGGCTGGCCCTGTTTTGTGACTCGGCTATAGTTCGCAAACGCCTCTACGAGAAAACATTAGAGAACAAAAAAAGACTGAGTGTGTACGGGTACAAACTGGCAACGCCACTTCCCCATTCGATAAAAAAAATCACAGCCGTTAAAAAATAATTCATTTCCTAAAAAAATCACTTCTAAAAAAAATAACGGCTCAACCCTCCTCCTGTTCCGACTCAATGGATGGTGGCCCGTTGTCTGTGTAGATGTCTATCGATTCGTCCAGATTGGACATTGGGCGCAACACATGCCCGAGATAGACATCCTCTACCTTGAGATTGGGAAAGAAACAATGAATAAGTCGTTTCTGCCAGTCGATGTTGGCAACAGTCACTCTGGTTCTCACTGTCTTGCCCACAGGCATGATTTTTATGTGAGAAATGTGGTGTGGTCTCAGTAGCACAGGTACTGCACCAATGTCCAAATCACACCCACGTGGTGTTAAACGAATAAACACATCACTGTGCGAGTATTCCAGTCCAATGTGTTCGTTCTTAGATTCAGGTATTGTCAATGTGTAGACTCGGGACATCTTGGTAGGGTAGACTCTTAAAACTTCTTCACTGTTTTCCGATGTATGGTATGAAATGTAATGGCCTTCCATGTTTGGATTCAAAACGAATCTTAAATACTGTGTATCCGTGGGCGATGCTTTGACTTGAATAAATCCAAACACAATTCCAAACACAATCATACTCCATTACTGAAGCACTGAAATACACCATGTCTACCCAATCTTTCAATCCAAGCCGTGCTGCTCTTGCTCGATGTGCTGAATCGACGCCAAACACGAAAATAGAGCCAACGAGCACCTTTGTAGATGCCAATAGTGCTTATTACACTCCAAATGCAAGTGCGACACCAAACACGAATGCACATACATTGCGCATAAGTCAAATGTGCTCTGAGTTGACCCGAAATGAAAAAATATTAACAACAAAGATGGATGGCACTCCAACTGTCGAGGGCTCGACAAAAAATGAAAGAAAAATTTCTGAGAAAAATTTCACGGCTTCCACCACCACACATCCCAAGAAAAAACGGAGGGAAAGCCCATCCTCTCATCAATTGCCACCGACCCTCTGGATTCACCGTTTCCCCCACAAGAAGAAACAGGGCGAGCGCTACAAGAGTTCTACGTTCAGCCCGACGGTGCGCAACGGTATCATGGAAGCCTTCAATTTAATCTGGATACAACCTACTCAGAACGCCAAAAATTATGAGAACAAGGATTTGATCACTGAAAACTTTGTCCAAGGCGGCAAAGATGAAAACTCTTTCTACGTTCGCCAGTTGAACCAAAAGACCTCGGACGCCGTGGCAATGGTGCTCGCCCGCAACAACACGGTCTACGTCGCAATGCTGCGGGGTTTCCACGAGATATTTGATTCATTTAACAAGGGGCAAGCTGATCGAGCTTTGCCCAACAAGGATGCTGTGAAAAAAATCACACCCGATTTAGTCCGCGGAATTGCTCACCGCATCGCTCTCGACAGTGGCTTTCCCAAAGGTGTTGGGCTGTGCCGTTGTCTGCCTTTGGCGGCGTGGAACGCGGTAATGCAAGGCTTGTACAACAGGATTCCACAGTCGCAGCAAAGAAAGGCAAACAAGAATCCACTGAAAAATATCATGCCTCTGGTGACCACCTTCAACGATGAGTACGAAATGCAAAACGACATTAACGGTTTGGAAGCCACGCACGACGTGGAGATGTACGAGGATTCCCTGAACAAGTTGATTAACGCGTGTGCCGTGGTCTACTTGAAACACGGGGCTTCGTTGTTCAAAGCGGCGTTGGCCAAGATCGAGCACAAACATGATTTTATTAAATCACAGGCTGGCCGCAGAGCCGCCGCATTGAAAAAGGGCAAAAAGACCGCTGCTCCCGTGGAGGCAACGACAACAGTGCCAGTGGACGTGTCAGAACGAACTGTTCAAATCCAAATCAATCATTTGGTAGACCGTATCAATTCCGTGGCCGAAGTTCTTAGAAATTGTGCTGTGGCCACTCCAGCCGAGCATGTCTGCCGAGAAATGCTGACTCAACCCTCGGCGTTCATGAAGTATGTCGGGAAAGACGTGACTTGCACGGTCACTGAGATGATGTTTGCCATTGGTGACCGCCACGGGTCTAAAAACGATTTAATGGCGCAAGTATTGGGCCAACGCTCCTCCAACTTGTGGATTGGGTGCATTACATTGGTGTTGGCAGCTCACAAAAAAGGATTGGATTGTTCAAAAATTGCGGGAGAAGCCAATGCTGAAGGCGCTCGCAACAAAATCTCTGGGTACGACGCCAACGCCCACATGGGTACGGTTACCCGCGCTACCATCCAAGGTTCTTACAAAAAGGTTAAAGACACCTTCAAATGCCAATTCAGTGGCATCTTGAAACACGCCTCTGCCGAGATTAAAACGTCATGGAAAGTTGCGAGTACCGAGTTGAATACATTGGTGTTAGAAAATTTTCCCGACGATTCTGGAATAGCCGAAACCTTTGCACGCCTCCAACTCTTTGTCGGTCAAAAGAAAAAAGTTCACGGCTTGATTCAAACCAAGCACCGTACGGCGGCCGTGCAACATTTGAAGTGGGTCTGGGTTCTCTATTGTGAGATGTTGCCTACGAATCAAACACCAACGACGGACAATTTCATTAGTGTCATGCTTAGCCCAATGGGGGTCTCTCTTTGCTCTGCCTATCTGGCTTGGGTCGCCACTGGCATGTACCGTCTGAAGGTAAGAGCCCTGTCGGGTCTCGAGATACCATCGCACATCAATTTGCAAGACTTGTCCAAGAAACCCAGCATTGAAAACACCTTGTTTGGAACGCCCGCAGACGATTTGATTGATGTTCTCGCGGCATTGGTGTACACCGAGTGGTCACCAGAGAAGAGCATTCTTGCCTCGGTTCAACAAAATGCAAAACAAAC
>Ga0209662_1001626_pt1 | contig 10290 bp, 7 predicted proteins | sample SaaInlV_150m_DNA_4_FD_184662 | JGI IMG/M metagenome (GOLD analysis project Ga0209662, IMG submission 184662) | Marine microbial communities from expanding oxygen minimum zones in the Saanich Inlet - SI072_LV_150m_DNA (SPAdes) (version 2) | ecosystem: Environmental > Aquatic > Marine > Intertidal...
AAAATATCATTGCCATCAACAAAGATGCCGATGCGCCAATTTTTGAAATCGCAGATTATGGTGTTGTGGGGAATGTCTTAGAAATTGTCCCTAAATTAACGGAAGCGATAAACGGATAAAAACAGATGCTTTCTCCTCTAGAAAAAATTCTATTTCTTCTTTTCGTCCTCGCTTCAACGGGGCTTGCTTGGCGTAATTTTGGTAAAATGTTCAGAGCCATTGGTCGAGGAACTCGCCCAATTCAATGGGGAAAAGTCATTCGAAATTGGCCAACGGGGCTTGCGGTTTTCATAGGACAAAAAACCTTATTCAAAACCCGTCCATTTGTGGGAATGATTCACGCCATCGTGGCTTGGGGATTTACCCTATACATGGCGGTGAATCTGGTGGATGTTCTTTATGGCATGATTCCTGGTTTTCACTTTTTACCGAATAATATTATAGGCGATATTTACAGATTTTTTGTAGATATCTTTTCTATTCTTGTCCTTGTGGGCGTAAAATATTTCATTTTTAGACGATTTATTTACAATGATAAGCAACTGACCGTTAATGAGCCTGTTTTATTAAGCGAATCTGCTCGAAAAGGGTTGCGCCAAGATTCTTTGTTTGTGGGTATATTTATTCTTTGCCATGTGGGTTTTCGATTCATTGGTGCTTCATTTGAAGTAGCCCTAAATGGCCACGACTGGAGTCAACCTGCGGCGACAATATTATCTTTCGTATGGGGATGGTTTGACATGGCAGAAGGTGCATTAGTAGTGGGCGAACATCTAAGTTGGTGGCTGGCACTAGGATTAATTTTAGCATTCATTCCCTATTTCCCTTATTCAAAGCACGCCCATTTATTTATGGGACCGCTGAACTTTATGGCACGAGAAAATCGATCTTCTCCAGCAGTTTTGGAAGCCATTGATTTTGAGAACGAAGATTTAGAGCAATATGGCGCTTCCAAATTAGAGCATCTTGCTCAATCGCAAATTTTGGATGGCTATGCCTGTATTATGTGTAACCGCTGTCAAGACGCTTGTCCCGCTTATGTGACAGGAAAGGAATTATCCCCCTCTGCAATCGAAATCAACAAACGATATTTTCTCAATGAAAACTTAGACGCTTTTGCAAATGGACAAGATATTGGTGAACCCATGTCAAAATGGATGCTTACCGAAGAAGCCGCTTGGTCTTGCACCACCTGTGGTTTTTGCGTGGAAGTTTGTCCTGTGGGGAATGAACCCATGGTAGATATTTTGCGGATCCGTCAAGATTTAGTGATGATGGAAAGTCGCTTCCCTGAAGATGCGATGGAAACCTTTAATAAATTAGAAAATTATGGAAATCCCTGGGGATTATCGCCACAAGAAAGAGAAAAGTGGATGGAAGGTTTGGATGTGCCTCTCATGCGAGATAAAAAATCGGCAGACGTATTGTATTGGGCAGGCTGTGCGGGTGCTTATGATAATCGAGGGAAAGATATTTCACGAGCTGTGAGTCAAATTTTAGACAAAGCGGGCGTAGATTATGCTTGCTTAGGAAATGAAGAAACATGCACAGGCGATTCTGCGCGACGGATTGGGAATGAATACCTTTTTCAAATGATGGCTCAACAGAATATTGAAAAATTTGAAGAATATGGAATCAAGAAAATTGTAACCCAATGCCCCCATTGTCTTACGACTTTGAAAGATGATTATGCAGAATTAGGCGCCGAGTTAGAAGTGCTTCATCATTCTCAATATATTGATGCGTTAATTCAAGAGGGAAAAATCTCACCCGAATCTAAGTTGAATGAAGATGTAACCTATCATGATGCGTGTTATTTAGGAAGACACCAAGGGGAATATGATGCACCGCGGAACCTAATCCAATCTGTATTGGGTGAGGGGAAATTGGTGGAAATGGATCGAAACAAAGCCTCAGGGTTTTGCTGTGGCGCCGGTGGTGGAAACATGTGGTACGAAATCAATACAGGCGATCGAATCAATCATGAGCGATTTAAGGAAGCGGCAGATACGAACGCTTCTATCGTTGCGACTGCTTGTAATTTTTGTAATATTATGATGGAAGATGGATTAAAAGTAGGTGGTCATGATGATACGATGAAAGTCAAAGATATTTCCGAATTGGTTTTAGATGGGTTGGAATAAGGTTAAAAATTTCACCAAATCTGAGATGCTTAGCCACTTTCCACTTTACGGACTTTTGACTTATTATGAGTAAACATTTTTATCTCCCCTTTGAAAAAGACGGAAAATTTTCTTACACAAAAAAAGCTATTTCTGCTTTGTCTGAATATGAAAAATATGAGCTATCTTTTCATCCAGAACGGCCAAAATATTTAGATTATCTTTCTCTTTTTTCTGACGCAGAAGTGGTATTCGAAGATGATATTTTTGGGTCCAGACTTATCCAAACCCATCGCGCGAGTTTGGATGGGAATCCCGTCATGCTTATTGGACAACAAAGCGGTCCTTCATCCGATTATAAAATCCTAAAAGAAACACTGAAAGATACGGATGCAGTGCGAGAATGGAATCATGGCATGCCCGTTCCCTATTCTTATGAGCGAGCCGTTAAGGCAATCCATTTGGCAGAGGATGAAAATCGCACAATCATTATTTTTGTGGATACGCCAGGTGCTGACCCGACAGAGCAATCAGAAGCGGACGGCATTGCATGGCGGATTGGCGATACGATTCACGCTTTAGCCGATGCGAAAGTCCCCACTATGGCGGTGATTCTCAATCGGGCTTGTTCAGGAGGCGCCATCGCACTCACAGGATGTGATGTGGTTTTGGCGATGGAATACTCCACCTATTTGGTGATAACACCAGAAGCTTGTTCTTCCATTTTATTCCATACGCGAAGTCGAGCAAACGAAGCGGCGGAAGCCTCTCAAATTACGTCTATTGAAGGCTTGAATCATGGCATTGTGGACGAACTTATCCCTGAGATCAAAGGTCCCGCTCATCGCTTTAAAGATTCTGCTTTGGATTCAGCAAAAAAAATAATAACGAAACATTTGAAATCTTTAGTAAAACAAAATGGAAAATCTCTCTTTGATCGCCGGATTAATCGTTGGAAAAAAATAGGTCAGTGGGAAGAGACAAATGAAGCCCATGTAGAGCAGATTCAAACCCCCGTATCTCGATTGCCACAAAAAATTGAAAATGGCTATGTTAAACGTCATGCCAAATGTTATGATAAAAAGGGAAACCATATTTATGATCCAGTTCGATTAAGCAAATTAAAATCAGATAATTATGTCTGTGAAACTTGCGGAAAACGAACGCTCCGTCCTTCGGCTTGGGATTATTTAGATTGGACGATTGATGACGGCTCTTTTTCTGAGCACAAAGAAACACGTTTGATTATTGATAAAGATATTTTGAGGTTTCCTGATTATAGCGAAAAGTTAGAAAGTGCACGAAAACGGACAGGATTGATGTCTGCTATGCTCACAGGATACGGGACAGTTTTAGGCGAAAAAATTGTAATTTGTGTTACAGATTTTGGATTTTTGGGTGCTTCTTATTGTATGAGTTCTGGAGAGAAAATTTGGCAAGCTGCAGAGCAAGCCATCAAACAAAAAATCCCTATGGTTATTCAAGCCGCGGGTGGGGGCGCAAGAATGCACGAAGGCTGTTCTTCTATGGTGAGCATTCCCAAAGCTCATGTGGCGATTTCTCGCGTGGAGCGAGCTGGATTGCCTGTTATTACGATCATTACCGATCCAACGTTGGGAGGAGTGGCTATTGGCGTAGCTTCTCGTGGGGTAAGGCTTTTTGAGAAAAATGCAGGCCATATTGGATTCTCAGGAAAAAGAGTGATAGAACAATTTACAGGCAAAGAAACATCGCAAGATTTTCAAAGCACCGATTGGCTTAAAAAGCATGGACATGCAAATCGCATCGTGGCACCAAAAGATTTAAAAGAACAAATAAAACAATTGATCATTAATCATTGATAATTTCTCATTATAGTTTATTTCCATCCATTCTCATTTAACCAAGCCAGCGCCTCTTCCTTTTTTTGCTGATTAATTAAAAAATAGACTCTATCCTTCTTTTTGGCTTCATAGAGATTATCAATAGGTTCAACTTTTTTATCTCGGCGAAGCATGAGCGGAAGAAGCATATTTACCATTTCGGGATCTGTTAATCTGTGCTTTTCGTCCGCTCCATTAAAAGCATAAGGATGGATTCTCACTGTCTTTTTTTGAAGCCACCGGCTCCATTGTTCCATATCCGCTTCTTGTCCAAAAGGAACCCGAGCACCTATTTCTGTAAGCATATCTTGTGTAATACCATCTGATTTATTTTTGATGCCAGTAAGAATAATCAATTTTTTCTCAAAATATTTTGCCCGTTGAGAAAAAATAAAATTCACTTCTTCATTTCCTGAAAGAGCAATCAGTCCTTTGCGTGTGTCTGGTTCTGCCCGTTGAAGAACCCGCTCATCTAAGGCGTTTCCATAAAACACTTTAATCCCTTCATTTTCAGCAAGCTGACAAGCGCGAGGATCTTCGTCGATACAAACCACATCTTGCCCCGATTTAATGAGAATGCGAGCAAGCAAGCGTGCCACGCCATGAGCACCTAAAAGTATCCATCCCGATTCTTTTTTGCGTTTGAGTGAAAGTGCAGATGCGGCCCATCCGCCCGTAAATCCTGCAAATAAAACTGTAATTATAATCACTAAAAAGACAAGGGCACGTAATTGACTTCCTTCAAAACCATGAATATCTAATTCAAAAGCAAAGAGGGATGCCACCGCTGCGGCGACGATTCCACGAGGTGAAATCCATGAAATGAGTATTTTTTGTTTAGCATTTAAAGAACTGGTGGCCGTAGATGAGAATACACTTAAAGGACGGATAAAAAACATCAGAACGAAGACAGTCAATAAACCGCCCCAACCGAGAGCCTGAATTTCTACAAGGCGCACATCCGCAGCCAAAATGACAAAGAGCATGCCGATCATAAGGACGGTTAATTGTTCTTTGAATTCTAATAATTCCCGGTGGATATAGGTTTTGGAATTACCCAAAACCAAACCAGCAATCGTAACCGCCGCAATGCCACTTTCAGGACTGGTGGAATTTGATATTTGAAAGAGAGCAAAAACCCAAGAAAGAATAAATACATTTTCCAATCCTTCCGGAACGAGTTTTCTTTGTTTGAGTAAAAGACTCATGATAAAACCACCCCCAAGACCAAAGAGCGTGCCAATAAAAAGTCGCGTAACAATATGCCAAATTCCAAGCACAAAACTAAGACCAGATGGACTAATTGCGACCTCAAGTGCAACCACAGCAATGATTGCTCCAATGGCATCCAAAAGGATTCCCTCGGCTTCCAAAATCACACTAACAGAATGATGAACTCGAACTCGTTTTAATAAAGGTGAAATAACGGTTGGACCGGTTACAATTACCAGTGTTCCAAATAAAATGGCCATTCGCCAATCCCATCCGAGGAAAATTTTAGCACACAAAGTGCCTCCTAAAAATGTGATGAGAGCACCAAGCGTTATCAAGCCTTGAATCGATCGTCGTTCTCTGCGAATACGTTTGAGCTTGAGATTCATTCCTCCTTCAAAAAGAATGATAGCGACCGCAAATCCTACAATAATGTGTAAGGATTCACCCAAACTTTCAGGTTGAATCCAATTGAGCATATCGGGACCAAAAAGAACACCAAAGGCGAGTAAGAGAACAATCCCCGGAATGCGAATATGTTGAGCAAGGACTTGTGCGCCCATACCAATCGCCATTGCGAGGCCAAGTGTTAAAGCGGGATTATGCATAGAATAAGTTACGCGATAAATTTTGAGCTTGAAAAATATTTTCTATTATTCAAATCGGACAGCCCCAAAAGGACTCTTTTAGGGTCTTTTAACAGACGATTCCTTCGCCGCCGCGTCTTGCATCGCCAACGGCTTCAGTTTTTGTTACCGCATTTACACCACCGAAAAATAAATTTTGTTTATCCCAAGCATGGATGTCATAACCATTCAAATTATTTTCTATGTCAATGTGAGGTTCGTAATGGAGCGTATTTCCTTCGAGATGAATACGAGGCGCTTTCACAGCTTCGTCTAAAGTCATGCCTTTTGAAATTACATTCAAAATAACTTGTGCAATGGCAGAGCGAATCCGATTACTTCCGCCAGAGCCTAAAACCATTTCGACGCCTTTCTCACCCATTATGACGGTTGGCGACATCATGGTTGGGAGTCGGCGCTGTCGCGGCCATTGATGAAACCCCATTGGATTTAAATCTTCTTCCCCAAGCATATTGTTGAGCATAAGCCCCAATTCCGAAATAAAATAGCCACATCCTTCTCCATTTGTGGTGGTCACACTGGCGGCATTTCCTTCTTTGTCAATTATACTGACTTGGGTTGTTTCTCCTCTAGAAAAAGGGTCAAGATTATTTAAACTTACTTGCGAATTTGACTCAAAATATTGAAGATAACGGTTAAATATTTTATCATCCAATATTTCAGAAATTTGTGTTTCATTATTTGGATTCGTGCAGATTTCATGCCGAACATTAGATGCAAGTTGCATCGCTTGAACCAGAGTTTGAAGATCCCATTTGTTTTTTTGCTTCGTTTTTTCTAAGAGCTGAAGCACAAAAGTAATTAAGGTTCCTCCTGTTGCTGGAGCTGGATTCGTAAAGATAGTCTTTCCTTGAAAAGTGCTCATTAATGGAAACCGTTCTATTACTCTATAATTTTCAAGTGCACTTTTAGTGAGTAAGCCTTGTTCTCCTATAGCACTTAGGATGATTTTAGCACCCTCTCCTTTATAAAAGAAATCAGCTCCCTCTAAAATTAAATTTTCCAATAGATCTGCAAAAGCAACGTTTTGAAATAGAGCACCTTTTTTTATCAATTTCCCCTTAGGTTTAAATTGCTTTTCGCCAGCTTTAGAATGACTAAGAATGGGTTCTAAAATCTGAAATAAATAGCCTTGGGCTTCATCAATAATCACACCATCTTTTGCGGCAACGATGGCTGGTTCTAAAACGGCTTTCAAAGGAATTTTCCCCAATCTTTCATGCACTTTTAAAAGTCCTGCTACATTTCCAGGAATAGCAACAGATCCCTTCCCAATATGAAAAGCTTGTTGGCTGGGACCAAAATCTATGAGGACATTAAAAAAATCGAGCTGTTTATTGGGCTGAGGTTCAGGTGTGTCTACAAAAAAGTCAAAGAGTACTGGCGTTTTATTTATGGGGCAAGCTAAGAGGGCACCGCCACCGCCAGGTCCCGTTAGATTATATTCTGCCACCATTGAGGTAAAGACCGCACCCACACTTGCATCAAAAGCGTTGCCGCCATTTTCAAGAATTTGATAGGCCGCTTGAGCAGTGATTTTATTACCGCCAGCAATCGTTCCATATTTTAACATATCTAAAAAAATACGGGAATATCCTAAGCTTTACAAATGAATCTATTTCAATAAAATAAGTTTTTGTGTCTGAACCTGAATTCCTGATGCCAATGTCACAAAATAAATTCCAGTAGAATAATTGGATGCATTCCATTGAATTTTATGATTTCCTGGTTCAATCATTCCATCCAATAATGTGTCTATCAATCGACCATTAATATCATATATTTGTAGAGACGCAGTAAGCCGTGTTTTTACAGAAAAACGAATGGTGGTGCTTGGGTTAAATGGATTGGGATAATTTTTGAACAAAGAAATGGATGGAAGCATTGCAATGTTTCCTTCGTCAAGGTTCAGAGGTGCGGTAGAAGCGCAATCATTGATATAGGCCGAACTTTCTTCAGCGCTAAACGTTAATGTTGCTGTAGAATCTTTACAGATACATCGCCCGTCATTCTCGTTATAAGTAATGTGAGAGGCATTAAAGGAAAAGGCCTTATAGGCACATTGTTCGAAAGATAAAGGTCCATTCACGGTTTGGGTACTGTGAGTCCAATTGCTAAAAAAAGTATTACCCCCTTGCCAGTAATTATTGCCATTTTCACCTTGAAAATCACAAGACTTAAAAAATAAAATATATAATATCCCTGTCGTATGCGCCCCGCCACCGATATTAACAGCGATGGTTCCATCGCCCCGCAAATCGCCCAAAAAAGACATAGATCGAGAGAATCTTTCTGGATTTTCACTGTTTAAAGTAAGGTCAAATCCACCTTCAGTATTGTTGATGCGTTGAAACGTTTTAACGGATTTATCCGAATTCAAATACAAAATATAAGCATAACCTTCGTTATATTGATTTGCGCCAGTCATTAAGTCGGGAATTTCATCTCCATTCAGATCCCCAACCGCACAAAGGGCATGGCCAAACATGGCTCCGTTGGAATTATTATTGTTACTTGCTTCTGGAAGTATCTCATCAAACCCGCCTTGATTTTCACCGATTTTTAATTTAGATAACACTTGATAATCCGTTCCATCCAAAGATAAAATCCAAATTGCCCCTCGTCCACCATCCGCTTTATAGGAGCCAACAGCTAATTCAGGATTTCCATCCCCATCTAAATCGCCAAGCATGGCAACTTCCCGACCGCCAAAACCATCCCCATTTTCCAATCCATCTCCAAATCCGCCTTGTGTTGAACTAATGGTAACAGTACTTGAATCAATAATTGTGGATAAGGAATCCAAAAACAGAATGTCAATGGCGCCTCGATGGTTCCCGCCATCATTGGACATGGGATTGCAGACGACCAAATCAATCCGGCCGTCGTTGTTAATATCGCCGATTGCGGATAAACCTTGGGAAATGACAGGACTATTTTTTACATAATTTTTTACGGTACCATCACTATTAAGATGGAGAATATAGAGGGAATTATTTGGAGGGGAAATAGCCGTAACGGCAATATCTGGGACGGAATCGCCATCGTAATCACCAATCCCCGCAACACCATAACCAAAATAATTGGATGCATTGAGCGAATCTGTAAAACCACCTTCGAGCATAGAAATTTTTTGATTGGATTGAACAGTCCCGTCTTGATTCATAAATAAAATATAGACAGCACCGGCGTCGGTTTGGCCATCATCATCAGAGCGGGCACCCACGACTAAATCTACGACACCATCCCCATTGATATCACCCGCTTTATCGTGGTCACGACTAAAACGATCCGCCATGTCTAAATCTGCATCAAAACCGGAGGCCCCTTCTTGAATTTCCACAAAATAATCTGGACCAAATATCGCCACAGTTTGGCTCAAGCTCAAACTGAAGATAAATAAAAAATAAAAAATGTGTTTGCTCTTCATCTTTGTGATCCCCCTTTTTTAATCATAGATTAAGAAAAATTAGACGTGGATAAAGACGAATGGTTAAAAATTATTTCAACAAAAACAGGCAGGAGAAAAATAAGTATTTTGTCAAATATTTTATTCACAATATATGGGAGTCTAATCTAAATGGATAAGCGCAATTCCAGCTTCTTCGGCATGATTCAAAATACGTTCATCCCGATAAAACTCGTCATAATAAATTGCAATTATCCCAGAATTAGCAATGAGTTTGAAGCAATGATAACAGGGAGAAGCGGTCACATAAATTTCAGCATCTTTGATGGCTACGCCATTTTTGGCTGCTTGCACAATGGCATTGGCTTCGGCGTGAGTTGTGCGGACGCAATGCCCATCTATCATTTCGTGTCCCAGTTCATCACAATGGGGAAGTCCTTTGATGCTTCCATTATACCCAGTGGATAAAATGGTTTTGTCTCTCACGATAACGGCGCCCACATGTTTGCGATCACAGGTGGAACGGGTCGCAACTTCTGTTGCGATATTCATGAAATATTGCCCCCAAGAGGCGCGAGTTTTTTCTTTTGTCATGGTCATAATTTATAAAAGCTCATTTTGATTTATACATCTTTTTGATTAAAAACTTCTACTGCATATCGAGGTTCGCCATAATAGATTTTTTGCGCAACTTGTGCTAATTGTGCCGTAATAATAAGATAAGCCCAAGTGGGAATTGGAACCTCAGCACAGCCTTTAATGATAACTTTTTTCCCTTTATATTGAGTCCAATCCGTTTCCGCCACTTGATTACGAAATGATTTCTCTTTTAAAATTCCACCATCTAAAAAATGATCCAGATATATTGTATCTAAAGCCATGGTTACCTCAAAAATATTTTTTAGTTGATTCAATGCTTTTGCATAAAGCATCAATATCACTTTTAGCATTATAAATATGAAAACTTACTCGCGCGGTAGAGGGAACACCTAACTTTTTCATGATGGGTTGAGCGCAGTGATGGCCAGTACGAATCG
>Ga0209662_1001627_pt1 | contig 10290 bp, 8 predicted proteins | sample SaaInlV_150m_DNA_4_FD_184662 | JGI IMG/M metagenome (GOLD analysis project Ga0209662, IMG submission 184662) | Marine microbial communities from expanding oxygen minimum zones in the Saanich Inlet - SI072_LV_150m_DNA (SPAdes) (version 2) | ecosystem: Environmental > Aquatic > Marine > Intertidal...
ACCTTAGAAGAAACAATAAATTCTTCAGAAATATTCTTTGGAGATTATTCAGTTGAAAAATTAAAATCCAATATTTTAGTTAATGATAATAATGATTTTATTTTAGTAAAAAATACAGATATTTTATGTTGGTGGTGTTGTCATTCGTTTGATAATACACCGTTTCCATTACCCGAAAAATATTATGATAAGAAATATCATGTATTTGGTAATTTTTGTGGTCCTTCTTGTGCGTGTGCATATAATATTGATATGAATGATCATAAATTATGGGAAAGAAATTCATTAATTTTAAAATTTTATAATGAATTATCGAATAAGGATATAGAGAATATATATCCTGCACCACCAAAACAAATATTAAAAACTTTTGGGGGGAATAATACTATTGAAGATTTTAGGAATAAAACTAAAACGGTATATAGTAGTAGATTTATAATACCACCAATGGTTCCTTTAACAACATTAATAGAGGAATCGTATAAAGATAGAAATAAATATACATGGGAAACAAAAGTAAATATGTCAAAATATAATAATCTTAAAAAGAATATTAAAATTAAAAGAACTACTAGTAAACCAGTAGATAATAATTTAGAAAAAATAATGGGATTAAAGAAAATAAAAGTAGATGCAATTTAAATAAATTTATTGGTATTTTTAATAAAATATAATCCTTGCAAATATGAATCACATAAATCATCTTTTTTATTACTATTTTCTAAAAAGTTGGACCATTCTGCATCATTGTTTTCATTTAATATTTTTTGTGTATATATTACAGCAGTTTGTTTAGTAAATTTATATTTTTTACTTTTATCTTTTAATGCGTCAATTTCTTTATTAATATCTTTATCATCGATTTTTAATTTATTAGATGGTGATAAATAAAATATATGTTTTAGATTATTTATATCTTTATCAACGATTCCTCTAATAAGAAACCATGAATATAAAGTATCAGCAATTGCTTTCATTTTAGGATTTTTCATACCTGGTTGATTTTCAATAAGTACATAATCAATATTATTAAATTGTTTTTTATCGAGAGCATTTATTAGATTATATTTTATTATTTCAATAGGTGCTTTGCTTGCATTTTGTTTAACAATTTTCTTAATAATATTATTTTTAGCATTAAAACTATTACAATGTAATTTACAACAATGTGTTATTTTATCGTCTTGACATATTTTAAATAGTGATGTTTTTTCACATATTTTTTTATTAGATTTAATTATATTACAAGTTTCTTCTCCCTTATAATTTTGAATATCTATAGTATTTTTTTCAATTTTTGTAAATTGTTTTTTATGTAATGTACAAAAATGATATTTATCACTTCCATTTGTATATTCATAATTGGGTTTCTTATCACATTCATTTTTTGTATTATCTGATCCAATAAATCCAAAACATTTACATTCTTCCTCTTCTAATAAATTAATATTACCCCAATCAATTATTTTAATTGTATCTGAAGTATCCGAAATATCAATAAGGCAATAAGCTAGATGTATAATTCCCACATCCCAAGATAGTATTTTCATTAAATTAAAATATATTTAAATTATATAATTTAAACTTATGGAAGAATTTATTTATAATTTACAGTTATCACCTGGATTAAAACCGAGTTCATTTAAAGAAATACATTTTGATATTCTTTCTAATATCATTAAAGCACTAATATTAATTTTACCATCGATTTATTTTTTAAATAAATTAATATTAAGAAGTGGTATATCGTCTAATTTTATTCAGTATCAAGATAAAATGATAGATGAGAATAAATCTGCTCAATATATGAAAATAATTCAAGGTATTTTATTTATTATTATTGCTATAAGATTAATATTTTTTTATAAGCCAACAAATGCTGAATTAAGTTTGTCTATACTAATAAAATATCTTTTTAAAAAAAACATTGTTACGCCTGAATTATATGAAATTTTAAAACAATTCAAACCATATAATGTAGAATCATATGTTTAAGTGATATGTGATAATATTGAAAATTATACATTTAAAGACAATTAATGTTATATATATAAAATGGTTAAGTATGTTAGTTCAAAGCATTTAGAGTTAGAGAAGTTACCTTCGAATATAAATATATCAACAATATCTGCAACATGTTCGTTATGGACAACATTAATAAGTAATGATAAATACGAAATTGTAGATAGTGAACCATCAACTTTACCAACATATTTAGATATAGTAATTAAGAGTGATTTAATATTAAATCCAATTGAAGATAAAAAATTAAGATTAAAAACAGGATCAAGTGAAAGTAAGATGTCAATAATTCAGGAAATATGTGATATATCATATATTGAAAAAACAGATGATGGGCATATTTTTAGATTAAATAAATTTCTTTCGAAGGATGGATCCAAAGATATATCAAAAGTATCAGAGTTATTAAAATCTTATGTTGGAATAGTAGCTAATATTAATGTAAATTTAAATAATATATATAAATATTTAAAATTGGATAAGAGTTCTATTTTTACAATTAAATATAAAAATAATGTTAAATCGTTAGAAGTCCAGAAAAAGAAGAAAAAGAAGAAAAGTAATTGTTTTCAAAATCAGATGACAGTTGAAATTAAACCTGATTTACTAAAATATCCTGATAGTAAAGTTAGTTTAAAAATATTTAAGAATGGTTCTATTCAAATGTCAGGAATTAAATGTATTCAGGCATGTAATACGGTTTTATCTAAATTAATAAATGAATTAACTCGTGAATATGCTATAATTGAAGATAAAAAGATGATAGATATTCAATTTGTAGATGATATCGATACATTGGAGGTATATAATTTCAAGGTTGATATGATTAATAGTGGTTTTCAGTTAAATTTCGAAGTAAATCGTGAGAATTTATATAATCAGTTATTGGAGAATAAGATTGAGTGTAAATTTGAACCAAGTATTCATGCAGGAGTAAATATAAAATTTTCTCCAACAGGTGCAGATAAAAAGGTTTCTATTTTTGTTTTTGAAAGTGGTAATATTATTATTACTGGAGCAAAAAAAGTTAATAATATATTCGAATCATATAATTATATCAGTGATTTTATGGAATCTAATAAGAATCTTGTCCAAAAAAGTAAGATATGTGATATGTTGCGAGATAATATTAGTAATGAATTAAAAGATATGATTCATGTAGATGATGATGAGGATTTGTTGGCATTGGCACTAAGGGAAGTAGGGATTTAATTTATTATATTTGAATAATTAAATTTAATTATTCATATATTTATTTAACATTCATTATTATTTGGATTATCTTGATGAGATATTACTATATTATTTACTAATGGATTACTATTTAATTGACTTAATATATCCGGATTTAATCTATTGGATTCCTCTTGTCTATATGTACTTTGAGTATACTTTGTCGGTAAATTAAAATTATTACTATGGGAATTTGAACGATCATTTATTGGTGTTCTATTTATTGAAAAATTTTCTTTTAAGTGCGTGTCACCTAAATTTGTAATGGTTGTAGGGATAACGTCATGTTTTCTATCAGTTGGGTTTCTAGATTGAATGGATAATTCTTTTCTATCATCTAATTGCATATTTTGTTCTGCTCCATAATCTCTAGGTGCTTGATCACCAAATGCACCACCAAATCGTAATACTTGCATTAATTGTCTTAGTGTTTCAGGTGCGTCATATTTATTTGATAAGTATCCACCTTTAGTATCTTTTTTATTTGCATTAGATAGATAAGTATTCATTACACACATTTGTTTTAGTGTCTCTGCTGGTATATCTCTTGGATTATACATAATACCTTTATTTACAGTCCCTTGAGCAACACCTAGATCGTATTGATGTATTAATAACTCTTTTAATGTTGCAGCTGGTACATTTGATGGATCAAATGCAGTTGGCTTTGTATTATTACTCATTACATGACCATATCTATCAGGAAAGAGTGATGTTTCTTTAATAGTAGGTCTAGATGTATTATTTGGATCAAATGATATAGGTTTTTCAATATCATTTTTAGCATGTCCCAACTGATTAGTATATACTAATTCTTCTCTGTGTGTTTGTCTAGTAACATCAGATGGATCATATACTTGTCCCATATTTACTTCATTTTTAGCATTTGATATATTTTGATTATGTGTTTGTTCCTCTCTTTGAGTATGTCTAAATATATCATTAGGATCATATGCTTGATTCATATTAACTTCTCCTCTTACATTCAATTTATCATTATTATATGCTAAATCTTGTCTTTGAGTAAATCTTAATATATCATCAGGATTATGTGACTGATTCTTATTTTCCACACCCTTAACATTACTAATTTCACCATTATATTGTGTATCTTGTCTCGTAGTAGGTCTTAGTATATCATCTGGATTATATGTCTCCCCCTTATTAGTTATACCTTGGGCAAAACCCGCTTGTTCATTGAATTGCGTATCTTGTCTCGTTGTTGGTCTTAACACATCATCGGGATTATATGCTTCACCTCTATTAGTTACACCTTGGGTAAAACCTGCTTGTTCATTGAATTGCGTATCTTGTCTTGTTGTTGGTCTTAATACATCATCCGGGTTATATGCTTCACCTCTATTAGTTACACCTTGTGCAAAACCAGATTGTTCATTAAATTGTGTATCTTGTCTAGTTGTTGGTCTTAACACATCGTCGGGATTATATGCTTCACCTCTATTAGTTACACCTTGAGCATAACCAGATTGATCATTAAATAGTATATCTTGTCTAGTTGTTGGTCGTGTAACATCATCTGGATTATATGCTCCAACCTTATTAGTTATACCTTGTGCGAAACCAGTTTGTTCATTAAATAATGTTGTTTCTTTTCTAGTAATTCTAGGTATATTTTTTGGATCATATGTTTTATTTGATTTTTCAGGTGCTTGGGGTACACCACCTTGTTCATTATATAAAGTAGTTTGTTTAATTGTCTGTCTTGGTAAATCATGTGGATCAAATTTAACAGTTCCTAATGATAAATTATATGGATTAGGTTGTCTATTGTCTTCAGTGGTATTTCTTTGAGTATCTAATAGATTAAAAGAATATTTATTTTGTGAATGTTTCTTTATTATATGTTCAACATTTGATGGTCCAGATGATGCTACTTCTTTTTTGGTTGATTCTTTTATTATACTACTATTTTTTGTAGATCTTTTCTCCACAACAGATTTGGCAGGACCAATTACTGGTACACTTGATTTTCTGGTTGTATTTTTTAATATAACTCTATCCCTACTGGATTGTTTAGTATATACGCCTCCAGATTTTTGGAATGTTGCGGGATCTACCTCTTTTGTCTTCTCAGGACGCCTTTTAAATACTTGCCCTATTATTTGACCCTTACTACCCTTTTGACCTGGAATTACTACACCCTCATATGATAGCTTGGGACGATCTGCTGATCGTAATGAATCTATATCTTTTGGCAATGGTCTATATTCTTCATGATTACCTCCGTCAGCTCTAGATGTTTGGTCAGGTGTTAAGTTTAAACCTGGTCCAACTTGTTGTTGTTCAAATGGTAATATATTTCTTTTTTCCTTACTAGGTAAATAATAAGATTCCATAAAATCTAATTTATTTTCACTACCATTAACTAAATTAACATTTTTTTGAACAGGAGCAAAATTTTCTAATAATAATTCCTTTTTTGGTATATAATTTTTAGATGATCCTGAAAATATATCAACTTTATGTGCAAGAGTTTGCTCATTATATTTATTTATCATTTGTTTTTTTGCAAAATGTGGTACCATATTTGAATGAGTAAATTCATCATTAGGTGTTACTCCATATGTCATATCACCCTTTTCATCAAAAAATGAATAGTCATCTCCAATTGCAAGACTTCTTTCAATTGTATTAAATTTATTTTTATCAATTGATTTATGTCCCTGGTTTAAAGATACAGGATTTGATTTATTGTCAAAAACCAGAGGTTTAAACTGATCTTCATATGTTTCATTCGAATTATTTAACTTATCGTTAAAACTTTCAAACATTTTTATATTATCTAAATTGTTTACATTTTCATTATAAAATTTAGAGTTCATATCTTTATAATTTACAGATATATTATTTATTGATTTAATACTATTATTAATTATATTGGTTGTTTGTGGATCTTTACTTTTTACTATTATATGACTTTTTTTTTTCATTATTTTTATATTTTTTTCATAGGAATCATCATGATATGTAAAATTAATATTATGATGATAATCATCTAATATATTGTCATCTTCTTCGTTTTGGTTAATATTATAATAATTATTACCTAAATATGCTAATGCACCTATTATTCCTAATTCCATTATATAATTATATAACTATATAGATAATATTAACTATTAAATTGATGCAATTATATCAATTTAATAAAATATATTTAAAATTTAGCAGCATATTTATCCTTTGCTTCTAATCTAGTATTTGTACCAGATCTTGAATTAACATCTTGGTTTAGTAATGAAGTTGTATTATGGCCATTAAATACATTTTCTTTTGGATCCAATAATGGGTATGAAATTTGTAATGGCAATGTTGATAATCCTCTAAAATCATCAATTGGTACTTCCAATCTTGAATTTGTTGGATTTAAAAAATTATCACAATATACACTTTTTTGTAACTCATTTACTAATTTTTGTCTTTTGTCATCTAATTTTCTATTACCAGAACATCTAGATGCTGGTTCACCTCTTAGTGACAATACTGATTCAATGTCAGCCCTATCTCCTAATGTTGCGCCTTTATCTACTTCTGTAGAATTTCTAACTCTATTATTTCTAGGTCCTAATGTAGAATGACAAGAGTTATCATTATTAGATTGGCCATTATATAATTTATAATCTCCTGGTGCGATACTTTGTTTCGTTTCTTCGTTAATGAAACATTGGTCATATGCTAATCTTGAAAAATTTCCAGACATCTTATAATAATATTTAAGATAATAAATATTATTATATTAAATTTTTAATTTCTATACATTTAAAATTAAAATCCTGAGGATTTTGGCATTTTCATGTTTGTTGGTACTATATCTCTTTCACATACTCTTGGGTTTGATGGAACTCCAGGGTTGCATTTTGATTCTTTTGAATAATCACATGGTTTATGCTTATCATCATTGCAATTAGTTCCTCTTACTAAATACATTAAATCACTCTCAATTTCGGTTCTTTTACCAATAGAATCCCATTTATTTGAAATAGTGGCATTGCCATTTTTTGAACAATAATCAGAATTAAGATCATTTTCATGAGCACCTTGGAATAATTTATATTCACCTGGTGATACACTTTCTCTTAACTTTAATTGAAATTGACAATTGTCGTACAATTTTCTGTTATAACTTCCAGACATTATATATACTAAGTGAGTATATTTTTTTTATTAGTTAATTAAAAAACTATACTAATTTTTATTTCTATATTTATCAAGATTTCGGGTATCTATACCACCTCTTGCAAATGGTAATACATTGTTATTTTCATCACTAAAATCTGGAAACATATGATGAAATCTATAATCTTTTAAATCCTGACTTCTTGCTGTTTTTTTATCTTTACGTGCATCAGCACCATATCTGAGATCACCTGATATTTCCAGATCTCCAAATCCTCTACCATTACCTTTAAACCCGTTTACGATATATTCACCATGATTTAGTGATTCTCTTTTTTTTTGACTATTCATCGAAAAATTTCTATAGTCTTTATTTTTATTATTATCATCAGTATCTAATATATATTGATTTTTAGTTAAATATGTATTTTCAGCATGTAGTAATTTGGATTCTACTTCAACATTTGAATTTTGATTATTAGCATTTGATGGTAACATTCCTGGTACATAAATTACTTTATTAATTTCCAATTCCCTATCAAATCCCTTATCATTATATTTTAATTTTTCCTTAGCATCAGGTGTATTATCACACATATATTATCTATACAAGATAATTATTTCTTTAATAATATTTATTATAATTTCTAATTTATATTAATGAGTAACAATTTTTTACAAGGACCACAAGGACCTAAAGGATTGCCAGGATTATCCGGACTAATGGGACCACCCGGCCAATTAGGACCACCAGGTGGACCCCAAGGACCAACAGGACCACAGGGTCCACCTGGTGAGCGGGGCCCAGACGGGCCTATAGGGCCATCTGGCAATATTGATGATATATTCTCAGGTCAACGAGCAGAATCCGCTTTTGATAAAATAAAAAAAAACATATATCCGAAATTATATTATAAATCAGATGGTCGTTTAGGTATTAATAATGATGATCCAATTGGAATGTTAGATATTAAATCAGATAATATTCAAAGTACAGGATTAATTGTTAGAAAAGAAGGAAATACATCTAATTTAAAAATATATATCGAAGATAATGAAGTTATAATAAATATGAACAACGAAACATTCATCAGATCTGGTACTAGCAAGAGCGAATTAAATAACCTATATATTAAGAATGAATTAATTGTAAAAGCTGCAGTAACTACTAATGATGAAAAATCAGATTATACTATATTTAATAATTCAGATAGAAAAAATATTATTGCTGGAGATACTAAAATATACGGCGATGTTGAAGTTAATGGTAAAACTGTTTTTACAAAACATGTTGATGTAAAAAGTACAATTGATGGCATATTCCCTAAAGGTATGGTTGTTATGTGGGCTGGTGATATAGATGAAGTTCCTAATGGATGGTCACTATGCAATGGAACAAATGATACTCCAGATTTAAGAGGTAGATTCGTATTAGGACACGGTGACGCACCTTATAATGTAATGGGTAAAAAAGGTGGTTTTGAAAGAGTATTATTAACAATAGATAATATACCTGCTCATAATCATTCGGGAAGTACAAATACTACAGGTGAGCATGTTCATGGAATTAAAACATATCAGGATGATTGGAATGATAGTGGAGGCGCGGGACCTAGTTGGGGTGCTGGAGATAATGGTATATATAACGTTTATCATAATTCAGAAAAATCTGGGAATCATTTGCATAGTTTTACTACAGATAATACTGGCGGGGATCAATCACATGAGAATATGCCACCATATTATATTTTAGCTTACATTATGAAATTATAAAATTTATTTAATTTTTTATATTTTCAAATATAATGAGTTATACTATTCAAGGTATATACTATAAAAATAATATAAAAGAAAGTTTTTTTTGGGGTGATGATGATGACTCTGATGATTCTACAATAATTGGCCCTCAAGGATTACAAGGTCCTATAGGTCAAACAGGCTTACCAGGACCCATAGGTCCTGTAGGACCAATGGGTATTACAGGAGAAAGAGGACCTATAGGTCCGGAAGGGCATATAGGTATTGAAGGACCTAAGGGATCTTCTGGACCATCTGGTGAAAGGGGTAATCCAGGAGCCAGAGGAATGACAGGATCAAAGGGTAATAAAGGTACTGAAGGTGAAAAGGGGGCTAAAGGTTCTAGAGGATATAGTGGTACTACTGGTTTACAAGGGCCAAAAGGTAATAAAGGAGATAAAGGAGATAAAGGAGATAAGGGAGACATTGGTATACAGGGACCTAGAGGTTTAACCGGGCTACAAGGAATACAAGGTATGCGAGGTACTGCAGGACAATCTAATGAAAATTCGAATTCGAATGAATCAAATAATCTAGGTTTAGATGAAAAATCATCAGAACGTGAAATGTTAACAAAATGGTTATTACCTAATTCAACATATCAAAATAATAAAAATCCAATATTAAATACTTTAAAGGTGGACGGTGTTATTACTGCAAATAATTTTAAGTATTCAAATGGGAATGAATTAGTTGGACCCAAAGGTGATAAAGGTGCTCAAGGTGCTAAAGGTGCTCAAGGTGCTCAAGGTGCTAAAGGTGCTCAAGGTGCTCAAGGTGCTAAAGGTGCTCGAGGTGCTCAAGGTGCTAAAGGTACTCAAGGTGCTCAAGGTGCTAAAGGTTCTCGAGGTGCTCAAGGTGCTCGAGGTGCTCAAGGTGCTCCTCCGGATAAATCCAAATTATGTATTGGAAATACATGTATTAATGAGGAACAATTAAAAAAAGTAATAAATAATAAACCTACTACAAATTCTAAAATTCGATTTGGATTACATTGTAATTTTGGCGGGTGGAATAAATATTTGGGTGTTGGTGAATATTCTAATGTTGAATCTTTAGGAATGACTGGAGGAATTTCATCAATGGAAATACCATCAGATT
>Ga0209662_1001635_pt1 | contig 10260 bp, 8 predicted proteins | sample SaaInlV_150m_DNA_4_FD_184662 | JGI IMG/M metagenome (GOLD analysis project Ga0209662, IMG submission 184662) | Marine microbial communities from expanding oxygen minimum zones in the Saanich Inlet - SI072_LV_150m_DNA (SPAdes) (version 2) | ecosystem: Environmental > Aquatic > Marine > Intertidal...
TATAATGAAATACGGAACATCAGGATTTAGAGATAATGCTGAAAATATTATTAATATATCCCATAAAATAGGAGAAGCAGTTAGTTATTTATCTTTAATTAATAATATAAGTTATGGGATAATGATAACTGCGTCACATAATTACCATGAAGACAATGGTGTAAAAATAGTAGATATATATGGTTGTATGATAAAAAAAAAGGATGAACAATTTATAGAAAACTATGTAAATGGTTTAATTGACATTGATAATTTTAATGATATTATGACTCCACAATATATATATATAGGTTATGACACTCGATTTAGTTTTCAAAAGATTAAAACGAATCTAATTAATGGAATAAAATCAAAATCTCAATCAATTAATATAGTTGATTATGGTAAAGTCACTACGCCTCAGCATCATTATTTAGTATCTATAGAATCACAGAACGTTGATGATTATATTAATAAATTTAATAAATTAAGAGAATTTAATTTAGATTTTTCGAATATAACCATAGATTGTGCGAATGGTATTGGTTATTATCCATTACATAAATTACAAAATTTACATAAACTAGACTATACTTTAATTAATACAAATGTTGATAAATATACTTTATTAAATCACAATTGTGGTACAGATTTTATTATATCAAATAATGAATTACCATCTCATAATATATCTGATAGTTTTGGATGTTCATTAGATGGTGATGCAGATAGATTTATATTTTATTACCATGATAATAAATTAAATATACTAGATGGTGACTATATTGCAATATTATATATTAAAATGTTAACAAAAATACTAAGTAAATATAAAAATAAATATACATTTGGTTATATTTGTACACCATATACCAATAAAGCAGTATTAGAATGGATTAAAAACTTTAATATAAATATAGATATTAAATGTGCTGCAACAGGTGTAAAAAATTTACATCACGAAGCATTAAAATATGATATTTCTGTATATTTTGAATCAAACGGTCACGGTACTTTATTAATAAATAATGATGAGTTAAATGATGACGATAATATTGCAAAAATAAATATATTAAATAATAAAGTAGTAGGTGATGGTATAAGTGGTATATTTTGTGTATTATATTTTTTGAAACAATTAAATATGAGTTATAAAGATTGGTTTCATTTAGTGACAAAAAATAATAATTTATTGTATAAAAAGGAAGTAGATGATAAATCAATATTTAAAACAAATGAAGTAGGGGATAGATTAATAGAACCACTCGAAATCCAAAACCAGTTAGATGAAATTATGGAAAAATATGGTTGTTATTGTTTTATTAGACCTTCTGGAACTGAAAACATATTAAGAATATATGTAGAAGGAGGAGATAATTTATATGATATAAGGGATAAAATAGATAAATTATTTTAAATATTTAAAAATAAAGTTATTTAATGAATAATAAATGACAACGTTGGAGAAAGTAGAAAATTGGTTAGAACAAAACACTTATCAATTAGATCAATTTAAAGATTTAGCTAATTTAGCTAAATTAAAAACAGAAAAGGGGTATAGTGTCGCAGTAGTTATACCAACACTTGAAGAAGAAGAAACGGTTGGGAATGTATTAGAATGTTTAGTTACAAAATTAATGAAACAATATAATATTATAGATGAAATGATTATAATTGATGGAGGATCTAAGGATGGAACAAAAGATGCATGTTCATTGTTTAGTGATTATGTTACATTTTATGAACAATCTGATATACTAAGGAATGTTTGTAATTTTAATGGGAAAGGTGAAGCATTATGGAAGTCATTATATGTTACAAAGAGTGATATTGTAATTTATATTGATAGTGATATAAAGAATTTTGATGAACGTTTTGTAACAGGTATTTTAGGACCAATGCTGGTAAATGATGATATCAAATTTGTAAAAGGATATTATAAACGTCCTTATATTGCAGCAGAGGGAATGAAATCAAATGAAGGTGGTCGTGTTACAGAATTATGTGCGAGACCACTTTTAAATATTTTATATCCAGAATTAAGTGGTTTTATTCAACCACTAGGTGGCGAGTATGGTGGTTTTAGGGATGTCCTTGAGAATATTGAATATACTTCCGGTTATGGTGTAGAAGTCCAATCATTAATTGAGATATTAGAGAAGTTTGGTTTAGATTGTATTGCTCAAAGTAATTTAATCGAGCGTATTCATAGACACCAGCCGATTAATTCATTATCAAAAATGAGTTCAGCAATAATGCAAACAATATTAAGGCGTCATATAGATAGTACTTCGTTAAATAATACAATTTTAATTAAGAATTTGATGAAGGAGAACAGTTCTTTTGTGAAGTCCAGATCAGAGGATTTACTTCATTGTAATTGTGCAGGCAAGGCGATTAGTAATGAAAATTTTAAATATGTAGAGATTAATGAACATATTTTACCATGTATGTCCAAAATAAGAGGAACTTCAAGAGATGATGTTTTTGCTTTATAAATTGAATTATTTATTTATTATTATTATAGCTTTAATAATAATAAATAGAATGAAAAAAGTAACTATAAATTTTATTCGTCATGGACAGACATCATATAATGTATTAGGAAAGATTCAGGGTTCATCTGATATAAAATTAACTCAAGAAGGTATTAAACAAGCATATAATTGTAAAATGAATAAAGATATAGAATATGATATTGCATATTCTAGTTCATTAATTAGAGCAAAGGAGACATTAGGAATAATATGTAATAATTTTAATAAAAAACCTCAAGTTATAATAAATGATTTAATTATAGAACGAGGATATGGAATTTTTGAAGGATTAACAGAGGGTGATATTAGTAATGAATATTCTGATATATTTAAAAACTGGACAGAAGATGAAAATACATATATTGAAGGTGCTGAAACGATTGAAGATGTAATAGATCGTATAAAGAAATTTTTGAATTTAATAGTATTAAATGAATTCAAAAATGTATTAGTTGTTACACATTCTGGTGTATTATTTGCATTATATAAATATATTACAGGAGCACAATTAGGTGATAGACCGAAAAATGTATCATTTCCAAATTGTAGTTCGAATATATTAAATATATATTATAATAATAATACAATTTATGAATTAGAGTTTAATATCGGAGAGCATACATATAAATATAGCAGCAGTCCAACTAAATCGATTATCTCCACATCCTGATAATAGATTATTTTCAATATCATTAGAATCAAAATATTCATAATAACCAATAGTTTTAATTTTTTCTATACAACTTTTTTGAATATTTTTAGCTAATTCATTATAATTATTTTTATTTAATCCATTAATTATCAACCATGTTAAATTGGTCCACATTGGCCCTCTCCAATAATTAATAGGATCAAAACATATATCTCCTCTGTCTAATGATGATATATTATAATTATTACTTTCAATGTCTATAAAATTATGTATTAATATATTTTGAACTGTTTTATGATTATCACATACTATAATGGATGATAATCCACTAATAGTTTTAATTTCAATTAATTTATTTCTTTTAATATCAAAATCATAATAAAAATCATTTTTAAATAATTTATGTTCAAATGAATATTTTGTTTTATTAATCCAATATTTTATTAATAAAATATCATTTGTTTCATTTAAAATTTCAGCTATTTTTAGTAAAGCATAATTTGAATTTAATAATAATGAATTAAATAAAACATCTTGTACAATAAATTCAGATTTTTCAAATATTAATCTTTCATTAAATTTACATTCTTTAAATAAATCAATTAATTTAAGATACCTTTCATATGTTATATCAGTTGGTCTTTCATTTGAATTTACTTTTTTATTATCAGTTCTTAAACTAGAATATTTAAACTCATTAATATGTATTTTGTTTAAAGATTCATCCCATATGGGACTATTGTCCATTCCAGATTCCCATGGATGTCTTATATAAACCAATCCTTCATCATAAATATCTCTTTCATTATATAAATATTTATGCCATTTTAATAGTTTTGGATATATATTTTTCAAAAATGTAATATTTTTAGAATATTCATATAATTTTAAACATGCGGATGCATGTAAAGGAGGTTGTACAATACCGGTTGTTGTTTTATTCATAGTTAAATGATTTGCGGTCAAATCAAGATCCCATACATCTGGTCCTGGAAAATAGGTATTATTTTCTAGATCATGAAATACAATAGATGGTACTAGCCCGTTTGACCATTGATAATCAAATAATGCATACATCTCATTTTCACCTTTTTCATATTCTTTTGTAATACAATAACCATACATAATCCACGCACTATCCCAACTCCATTGATGAGGATATAGATTATTAGATGGAATTGTATAACGTCCTCTTCTATTAAGATTTAATAAATTTTTTGCATTTATAATATCGTCATTCATAATATCGATAATAAAAAAAATGATTTATGGTATAAAATTGTAAGCTACTATGAATGACGATATTATGATACATAATATTCTGTATGAAAAAGAAGATTTAATTGATGTGTATCAGATGAAATTAAAAAAATTGAATATTTTATATTATAATTCTGAATATAAAATATTATATATAATTCGCGATATTTAAAAATAACAATGTTAAATATCGAAATAAAAAAAGAATCCATAAATAATTATGGATTATCATTAGAGTCAGATGATGAAGAAGATAGTATAGATCATAATAAATATGAATCTGATGTAGATTCCAAAATAAATAATTATGATATTAAATTAGATTCAGATGATGAAGATAGTATATATTATAATTGTAACTCAGAATCTGAATCCGAATCAGAATCCGAATCCGAATCAAACATAAATATAATTACTGACGAAACGAGATATGATGAAGCTTATAATTTGTTATCAATGATGTTAGATGAAACACAGCGACATATGTTTGATAAAGAATATTATTGGAATCCCATGGCTTTATCTCAATATATGGGTTACAAGACAAATGCTTTTCATTTTGAACAAGATAAGATAGAACAATATTTGAAAGAAAATAAGTTAAAAAAATATGGAAGATCAATATTTGCATCTACTCAATTGTATTTAGATAGATTAAAAACTGCTGCACCTAGAGATAGTAGTTTAATTAGTAGATTAAAAGAGTTAAATTTACCTTTAGATTCTGCTCCTATTGCGGTCAGACGATACTATGAAATAGAAGAATATTTGAGAAAAAATTATTCATTTTTAAAATATAAATGCACACCTGAAGTTCGAACGATTAAAGACAAGAATAAATACTATGAAGTGATAGATATTGTATTTGTATTTTGTGGAGTTAAATTATATCTAGAATTAGATGAAAATAATCATCCAAAAACATCAGTAAGAGAACAAAATTTAAGAGATGCGCGTATCTTGCAAAGTGATAAAGCTAATAAAATCAGGTCATTAATGTTGCATTGTAATCCCACTATACCGGATGATATATTTAAAAACCATTTTATGGCTAAAACTTTAAAAAGATATATTGAAAGTGTCATACTTTACGTTATTTGTGAAATGGACAGTTCTTCAAAATACAATGAAAAAGAATTTTTAGAAATGAAAGTAAATTATATTATGAGAATATGTTTTAATGAAACTGATAGTTTTAATTCAAACATAGGTAGAGAATTAATAAAAAGATTATTATGTAAAATAAAAAATGAAGATAATAGTAATTCTGATAATGAATTTATATTCTCTGCCAAAGATAAAGTAATCTATGATTGTATAAAAGAATTATTAACCAAAAAAGGTTCGTCAGATGATGACAAGTTTACTATTGCTAATGCATATTTAAGAGATGAGTTTCTAGACAATAATAAGGAGTTGGATGAAAATAACCATTGGAAAGAGCTAAATAATATTATATACTTTTCAAAAAATGGATTGATACTTTTATTAAATATTTTACCTACAGAAATTTCAGAAGATTATATGAAATTTTCCAGCTTATTGATATCAAAAATAGACAAGTTGTTAAAAGCATCTACTGATTTTATAAATACTACTCGTCAACATGAAGAATATATAGCACAAGATGTATTAGATGCCTTGAATACCCCAAGAAGAGAAGATGGATATAGAAAAGAAACATATAATGCAATAGATAATCTTAAAATTAATCAATCTAAATTGAAAGATTGTGAATATGAATTGGAAGAATATAAATCTAAATTAAAAGATTGTTCATCCAAATTAAAAAATAAGGATGAACAAATAATGAATTTAAAAAAACGATTAACGGACGATATTAGTTTATTTAAACCATGATAAATTTTCAATTGGCATTAAGTCTAGATTACCTCGAATATCGTATGTAAATAAGCTATTTACTATTTTCTTCAAATGACTATTTTTAAATTTATTTATTTGAGATGGTTTATATCTTGCATTAATCATAACTCTACCCTTATATTTATCTTTTACATCTTTTAATACCATTGGCATTTCAAAACTAACTCTATTGCGTTTATTAATATAAACAATAAACATACGAGTGTATAATCTAATAGCTCCGTCTTCAAATAAGACATTATCATTGGGAGCTTTATTGAAAGTCATTCTAACATAATATTTATAATCACCTATTTCTTCACCAACATTTTTATCAGGATTTTCTTTTATATATTTTTGAAAACGTTCGTATGCTTTATCTTGTGTACTACCGTTTGCTACAACATTTAATTTGGAATCATAGAAACGGCATATACCATCTTCTTTTACTTTGGAATTTATATATTCTAACATTCCATGAAGTAATTTTAATTTCTCTTTATCATAATCGTCATAATTATCTGTTAGTTCAATTGACATTATATATTTATATAAGAATATAAATATTATAAATATATTAATTAGAATTTAATTTTTTTATATTTAATACTCATAATTTGCAAATATTTTTCTACAATCATTGTATTACATATATTAACATCAGCGAACTTACTTATTTCTAATAGAGTGTTTCTTCTATTTTCATAATTAATATTTGCATCATTATCATCCCAATAAACAAAAATAGGCCCTTTATGATTTTTTATTAATTCAATATCATATGGTCTGTAAATACCATAAAATAATACTGAATGATTATTATTATTTTCTAGATTATCATAATCGTATCTATCTAAATTATATTTATCTAAATTAACTTTAAGAGCTGATGATACATGAAATTTAGTTATTTTATAAAAACGTATAAAATCATTGCCACATTCTGATTGTTTAAATTTGTAATCAATAAATTTTTCAATACGACGAAATCGTTTAATAACTTTATTTTCAATATCTTCCATTAATATTTTTTTTAATTCGTTAAGATCTGATTTTAATTCTTCATTTTCTTTTTTAAGAATAATATTTTCATTTAATACTTTATCATTATCTTTTATTAATTTATCTGCTTTATCTTTTAATAAAAAATTATCTAAATTATTATTATCATTTAATATTAAATTTTCTTCAAATCCAATATCAGTAATTAAATTTTCAGATGGGTTGGTAATTTTAAAATCGCCTAATGCCTTTTCAAAGTTATCATTTGATGTATCTATTTCATTTGATGTATCTATTTCATTTGATGTATCTATTTCATTTGATGGTTCTGGCATATTTTCTGTTTGATTAATTAGATTTTTTATTTTCTTTCTTTCTTTATTAACAATACTTTGGATAACTTTATCAATCGATATATCAATCGTATTCTTATAAGAGTCATAATTTTTAAATAATTCTTGGAAATTTACAGATGATGATGAATCATTAATTTTAATAAAGTCACGATTAATATAACTAATTAGTTGCACTCTTGTTAATGCTTCTGTCATAATCTCATGTAATAACATTATTGCTTCTATTTTACTTGTTTCAAAATTATTACTAAATTCTGAATCTGCATCAAAATATTGTTTTAAAATTGGAAAATTAACATTAATCTTTAATACAATCTTCTGTCCTGATTGATATATTTCATATTTTCTATCTTGTGTAGATCTAATAAATTTAATTATAAACATATTATCTTTTTTTAAATGCTGATAATTTTGTGACTCAAAATCATTTTTTGTTTCTTCATTTTCCTTTCCTTCAACCTTGTTAAAATGAAATATTTTTTTTTCTTCTGTCTCTACGTTCTGCATAATTGAATTATCAAATTCTTTATATAATTTTGCATTAGATTTTTCTTCAGTCGGTGCATTACCTTCATCACCTATCCCGATTATATCAAATAATTTGGACATTGGATCTTGATAAGGTAATCCTTTTTTTTTATCTAATTTTGGATTTATATTTATTCTTTTTGTTTTATTAAGGTCTTGTAAAAAGTTTTTTTCAACAGTAACATATTTTCCTCTATCTGATTCAATGCCTCTAATTAGATTACTATTTTTATTTTCAACAAATTTCATTAATTCGCTTGATTCCATAAATTTATCACCAGTAACATTCAGTTGATTTATTATATCCATTAATTCATTATTAAAAAATACATATTCACTGTCATCATCTACTTCGAGTTCTTGTAATATTAGGTCTAATCTATCATTTGGTATTTTAATTAATTCTTTTAAGAATGGGTGGTCATAGTTTAAACCTCCAACACGAGATGGATCTAATATAGGGAAAGGGTTTAGTTTACTGGGACCATTTTTATCATAATCTAATAATAATTTATTTATATAATTACTATGTATGACTCCAAATAATGTTTTCATATGGGGGTTAAATTTAAATTGTGGATTCACTGTTGTAATATCATGAATAACTTTATTACTTGTAATCAAAAATCCCCAATCACAATATTTAATATTTGCATTATCATATAATTGTTTTTCACTTCTAGATATCGTAAAAAATGCATCAGCGTCTGGATAAGAAGGTAATGTATATGTTAAATATAATAAAACATTACCATTAGGAAATGAATATTTAAATTTAAATTCATTATAATTAAATTCATGTTGATTACTGTCTTTAAATGTAATAGTACAATTACACTTCCTATTATTAAGAATATTTCTTAATGATATATGTCTTGAAAATATTTCAAGCATATCCTTCGGCTGAGGTATATTTACCCCCTCATTCAAATTAATCTGAACAACCATTCCATTTTTATTAATATGTAACATATTTCTTATCTCCTTTGTAACATCTTGATCATTCTTTAAAAGCTCGCCCTTTGCATTCTTATCCAATATTAATTTTGAATATTTGTTATCTTTTATACTTTCAAAATATACATCTCCCAATGCACTTATATCTTTTGCACCTCTAGAAAAGAATCCTCTATTATTTTCTTGACTAGTATAGTTACCAACTTGTAAAAAACATTCTTTCATACTCATACCTGTTAATCCAGTTGCCTGATCTGTTACTTTTAATATACCATTATAATCAAGATGTATATGTATATTTTTATTTTTTATATTGTCTTTGTCATATGCATCATCAGAATTAGTGATTAATTCAATGATAGCATCAATTATATGATTAACAGCTGATCCTCTAATGAATTTATACGCTCTTTCGTTAAATTGAATAAATTCTTTATTTGACATTATATTTAAATACTATTTAAATATAATACTTGAATAAAATATTAATATAAAGCAAATAATAATGGACCTTCCCCAGAATCATCAAATTTTGATATCCATTCAAAATACTTTTTTCTAAATACATTATTTTTTTTCCATTCTTTACATAATTTATTTATAGTATCGACATCTACCGGATTGGATATTTTAAATCCAAAAAATAAATTTTCATTCTTGTCCATATATATGTTATATAATCCCTCAGATTCCAATTCTAACCAATCATTTATAATAAATACATAATCAAATAAAGGTTTATCAGTAGAAACTTTATCTCTAATTGAAACATTTTTATACTCTTCATGATTTTTTTTTAAATAATTAAAATACCTTTTAAATTCTGTTAAAAATTTAGAATCTTTGTCTATTAATAGATCATAAAAAAATGATTTGTCAATTGGTTCTCCAAATAAGATTTTGGGATTATCCATATAATATATTTTTTAATATTAAAATTTACTGGTTACTAAAGTATTTTTATTAGAAATATTCTAAAGCTAATCATCACATATATATATATTATTTTATATTTTACATCTTACATCTTATACTAGATCATTTGTAATAAACTTTCAATATGTTAATTTATAGATAATATTAACTAGTTAGTTAATTAAAATTTAACATATAGTTTTTTTTATAT
>Ga0209662_1001641_pt1 | contig 10247 bp, 10 predicted proteins | sample SaaInlV_150m_DNA_4_FD_184662 | JGI IMG/M metagenome (GOLD analysis project Ga0209662, IMG submission 184662) | Marine microbial communities from expanding oxygen minimum zones in the Saanich Inlet - SI072_LV_150m_DNA (SPAdes) (version 2) | ecosystem: Environmental > Aquatic > Marine > Intertidal...
GATATGCAGAAAAGATTTGGACTAGTTACCGGCATATCAGACCATACAATTGAAAATATAACAGCAATAACTAGTGTTGCGTTAGGTGCATCTATCATTGAAAAACATGTAACTCTGAATCGTAATAGTGGAGGTCCGGATGATTCATTTTCCTTAGGGCCAAAAGAGTTGGCTATATTATGTGCAGATATCAAAACTACATGGAATGTATTGGGAAAGGTGGATTATGGTGTAAAATCAAGCGAAGTGGATAATATAAAGTTTCGTCGTTCATTGTATTTTGTAAAAAATCTTATGAAAGGCGAGATAATTACATTAGAGCATATAAGAAGTATTAGACCTGGGTATGGATTACCACCAAAATTTTTCAACAGTATTATCGGCAGAAAGACTAGTGAAGATGTTAAAATTGGAACTCCTGTTGCCTGGGAGTTGTTAAAATTGTAAGTTTACTTAGGTTTAGTAAATTCTAATGAGTTGCCAGAGATTTTTTTGGTGGTAAATATTATGAAGTATGATGTAGTAGTGGTCGGTGCTGGCATTGTCGGATTAGCAGTTGCATTAGAGGTGTTAAAAAAAAATCATAAATTAAAATTACTTATTATAGAAAAAGAGCGCTCAGTTGCATGCCATCAAAGCGGAAACAATAGTGGTGTAATTCATTCTGGATTGTATTATAAGCCTGGATCATTAAAATCGATAAATTGTATCAATGGTTATAAGAAAATAATTAGATTTTGTCAAGAAGAGGAAATAGAGTATAAAATTTGTGGAAAAATTATTGTTGCAACTTCTAATCAAGAGTTGCCTTTGTTAAATAGCTTGTACAATAATGGCATTAAGAGTAAATTAGCAGGGTTGAGATTTTTAAGTCAAAATAAAATTAAAGATTATGAACCATACTGTAGGGGTATTAAAGGCTTGTTGGTTCCGCAGACTGGTGTAGTTAACTACAGGTCAGTGTCTAAAAAGTATTTAGAGAAGTTTTTGAATTTGGGTGGAAAAATCCATTTAAATACAAAGGTTAATGGAATTATTAATCAAGATAATGGTGTTGAATTATTAACTGATTCTGATACGTATATAGCTAAAACTGTAGTAACTTGTGGCGGATTATATTCTGATGAACTTGCTATGTATACACATAAAGATTTACCTATTCGTATTATTCCATTTCGGGGTGAGTATTATAAACTAAAACCAGAGGCGCAAAAAATGGTTGAGAATTTAATCTATCCAGTGCCAAATCCATCTTTCCCATTTCTAGGTGTGCATTTTACAAAAATGATTGACGGATCTGTTGAATGTGGTCCAAATGCTGTATTCGCTTTCGCTAAGGAAGGTTATAGTTTAACAGATGTTAATTTTTCAGAAATGATGGAAAGTTTTAAATGGCCTGGTTTTAGAAAGATAGCTGTGAAATATTGGAAAGAAGGGATGGAAGAATATTATCGATCAATTAGTAAGGCAGCGTTTGTTAAGGCCTTACAAAAAATGATTCCAGATATTCAAAGTGATGACCTGATACCTGGTGGGTCTGGAGTTAGGGCGCAAGCTTGTGATATTAATGGAAACCTACTTGACGATTTTGATATTCGTATACAGAAGAATATCATACATGTTTGCAATGCACCATCGCCAGCAGCAACAGCTTCACTAGCTATTGCTGAAACAATATCACATCAAGTTGTTAAATTATTAAAATAAATTGGGAGTAGAAATGAAAATCTTAGTTACTGGTGGTTGTGGATATAAAGGCCATGTCTTAATACCAAAACTTTTGGCGTACAGGCATCAAGTTGTTGCGTTTGATATTCAATGGTTTGGAAATTTTCTGGAACCCCATTCAAAACTAGAAATAGTAAAGGGAGATGTAAGGAACGTAGACGAAGTACCATTTGATGGTATAGATTGCATAATACATTTAGCATCAATTGCTAATGACCCTTGTGGTGATTTAGACCCAAAGCTCACTTGGGAAGTTAGTGCGTTAGCTACTATGCAGTTAGCAGACAAGGCAAAAAGGCTTGGCATTAAAAGGTTTATTTACGCATCTTCTGGCAGTGTTTATGGAATTAAAGAAGAAGATCAGGTTACTGAGGATTTAGAGCTTAAGCCGATATCTGAGTATAATAAAACAAAAATGGTTGCAGAACGGGTATTGCTGAGTTATAAGGATGATATGGTGGTTCAGATTATACGTCCTGCAACAGTTTGTGGTTATTCTCCGCGTATGCGTCTGGATGTTTCTGTTAATTTGTTGACGATGCATGCCTTGTCAAAAGGAAAGATTACTGTATTTGGTGGAAAGCAAGTGCGTCCGAATATACATATAGATGATTTGATAGATATGTATATCCATCTTATAGACCACCCAGAATTTACTGGAATTTACAATGCGGGGTTTGAGAATATTTCTATATTAGATATCGCAAAATTAGTCACAAAACATGTACCAGTTGAAATTGAAATAACAGAATCTAACGATCCTAGATCTTATAGAGTTAATTCAGACAAGATTCTTAATACTGGTTTTAAACCTAAAAAAGGTGTAGAAAATGCTATTCTTGAAATTATCGAAAAATATAATTCAGGAATTCTAAAAGATGAAGACAAATTCCATAATTTAAAATGGATGCAGTCTAATCAATTTGCTGGTTGAGGTTTGACATGTCATTAGATTTTTTTTCAGATTATGCTAATAGATTGAATTCTATATTGAGTAATGCCGATTGGCATGTTGTTTCGGATCTTTCCAAAGATCTTCTAGCTTGCTGGAATAAAGGGGGCCGTGTTTTTATTTGTGGAAATGGAGGAAGTGCGGGCAATGCAATTCATCTGGCAAATGATTTTATCTATGGAGTGGCAAAAGAGGGAAGGATAGGCATTAAAGCAACCTCTTTGAACGATAATATGTCAATTATGACTTGTTTTGCAAATGATATTGGTTATGAAGGTGTTTTTTCTAAGCAATTAGCCGTTCTCGGAAGTCAAGGTGATATCTTGATTACTCTTTCCGGTAGTGGTAATTCATCTAATATTATTTCGGTCATTAATCAAGCAAAAGAACAAGAAATAATTTCATATGCTATTGTTGGTTATGATGGTGGGCAATGCAAAAAGATAGCAGATAAGGTTATACATTTTGATGTTAATGATATGCAAATATCTGAAGATACCCAATTAATTGTTGGCCATATGCTTATGCAGTGGTTGTATAAAAACCAGAATGAAGTGTAGTTAAGTTTACATGTTAATAGGATTTGATTTTGATAATACTCTAGCTTCTTATGATGAGGTATTTTTATACTTAGCAATAAAAAACGGCATTGTTAGTGATGATTGGTATGGAAGTAAACTACAATTGAGGAATTATTTAAGAACCCAACCAAATGGTGAATTTAAATGGCAGCAATTGCAAGGAAAAGTGTACGGAAAATGGATGCACAAGGCAAAGTTATTTAATGGGGTAAGGGATTTCTTAATTCAGTGTAAAAGTAGAAAAATATCGGTTTGTATAGTGAGTCATAAAACAAAGTATGGTATTCATGATAAGGAAAAGGTCTTGTTAAGAGAAGAGGCTTTAAAGTGGATGAATACCCAAGGTTTTTTTTCAGAACTTGGCATTAGTAAGGATAGAGTATTTTTTGAATCTACAAAAGAAAAAAAAATTAAAAAAATACAAGATCTTAATTGTTCACACTATATAGATGATCTTATAGAAATATTAGCGCATCCAGAATTTCCAAAACCTGTCAAAAAAGTACTTTTTTCAGAGTTGAAAGGCAATAATGAGTCTAAAGATATACATACATTCCATAATTGGAGTGATTTGTCGGTTGAATATTTTATTAAATGTTAAGTATTGAGGTTAGTGCCTGGTTAAGCGATGTTACAGGAGGCGTGTATACAATCAAAGAAATCACTGGGCGTGCCAATAGTAAAATATTCAAAATTATCACTAAGGATCAAAACTACGCTTTAAAGCTATACCCAAGTAAAGAGTTTGATAAAAGAGAAAGGCTTTTAGTTGAGTTTGATGCATTAACAATTCTACATCAATATGGAGTTAGCAACACACCCAGACCTATACGAAAAAGTACTGATTTAAATACCGCACTATACGAGTGGATAGATGGAGTTTCTTTACGTGAAGTTGGCTTAAAAGAGGTTTCTGATGCGTTAAATTTTATCGATATTTTAAAAAAAATTTCTAGTTTAAAGAGTGATATCTCTAGTCAACTTGCATCCGAAGCATGTTTATCGGCCAAAGAGCTAGTATCGCAAATAGATCGTAGATTTAAAAGACTTTCTGAAATTGATATTAAAGAAGATCCAGAACTACATAAATTCCTTAGTGGTCAGTTTAAACCAGTTTTTGATGAGGTAAAGAAAAAGATTAATAAAAATTGGAAATTACCGTGGTTATATGATAAAGATTTGATAAAAGAATTTCAGACACTCAGTCCTTCAGATTTTGGATTTCACAATGCTATATATGTTAACAATAATAAAATTATATATATAGATTTTGAATATTTTGGTTGGGATGACCCTGTGAAATTAACATCAGATTTTATATGGCACGCAGGTATGGATATTACCAACAAAGCTCAACACAAATGGCTAGAAGGAATGTGTGGAATCTTTGTAGACGATAAATACTTTTTAGATAGATTTCAAGCATATCATCCTCTTTATGGATTACGTTGGAGTATGATTTTATTAAATGAATTTTTACCTGAAGTTTGGGAGATCAGGAAACATGCTAATAGAAAAAAAGAAAAAAATCATAAATCTATAAAACAAATACAGTTAAATAAATCAAAAAAATACTTATTAAAAGTAAAAGGACTAATGCATGAACTCAACTAACATCGGAAAATTGGAGAAAATTTCATTAGAAATACGACTAAAAATTTTAGACATTGTTTATAAAACCCCTGGCGGCCATATTGGCGGTAGTTATTCTGTTACTGATATTCTTGTTGCTTTATATTACAACACAATGAAACACGATCCAAAAAATGCAGATTGGATTGATAGGGATTATCTTATTTTAAGCAAAGGCCACTGCTGTTTGGCACTGTATTCTATTCTAGAGGCAAGTGGTTATTTTGATGAGACATTCTTACAGTCTTACTGTCATGATGGTGGCTTATTAGGCGGTCATCCAAAAAAAGGAGACGCTCCAGGTATAGAGGCTACCACGGGTTCTTTAGGTCATGGCCTCTCTATTGGGTGTGGAATCGCATTAGCACATAAAATAAAAGAAAAGTCTAATCGTATTTTTGTTGTAATGGGCGATGGAGAAATGAATGAAGGTAGTGTATGGGAAGGATTAATGTTTGCTTCACAACAAAAACTTAATAACTTAACAATTGTGATTGATAACAATAAACTAGAATCACTAGATTTGACTAATAATATCTTATCCATCGAGCCTTTAGAAGATCGCTTAACCTCTTTTGGGTGGGACGTACGAAGAGTTGATGGCCATAATCATGATGAACTTTGTAAATCTCTAAGCTCTTATGCTAGCACAACAGATAAACCTATCGCTGTAATTGCAGACACTATAAAAGGCAAAGGTGTTTCGTTTATGGAGAACGTTCCTATGTGGCACCATAGAAAATTAAAGCCAGAAGAGTATCAAATTGCATTTCAAGAGTTAGGAGGGTAATTCTAATGCGTAATGCTTTTAATGATGTATTGATCGATATTGCAAGAAAAGATGAATCTTTAGTTTTACTAGTAGGTGATATTGGTTTTCGCGTATTTGATGATTTTAGGGATGAATTTCCAGACCGTTTTTACAATGTCGGCATTGCAGAGGCTAACATGATTGGTGTTGCAGCCGGTTTAGCCATGACAGGCATGAAGCCAGTTGTTTATACAATTATCCCCTTTTTAGTGATGCGTGCATTCGAACAAATTAGGGTCGATTTATGTATTCAGGATCTACCTGCAATCCTTGTTGGTGTTGGCGGTGGCTTATCCTATGACACTTTAGGTCCAACACATCATGCTATTGAAGACCTTGCAATTATGAGATCCTTGCCCAATATGCAAGTATTAACCCCCTGCGATCCACAAGAAGTTGTCATGACTTTCCGGGAAGGTTTTTCTCATAAGGGTCCAACTTTTTTACGCCTTGGCAAGGGTGGAGAAGAGAATTTATTGACAAAAAACACAATAAAAGATAGAGTGCCTGGAAAAATAAACACTATAAAAACAGGGCGAGATATTTTATTTATTTGTTGCGGTCCAATTCTTAAAGAAACACAAGAAGCAGTTGATATTTTATCGTCAGATTATGATTGTGGTCTTATCAATATACATTCGTTAAAACCTCTTGACACACAGTCTTTAGCTGATAATTTTAGAAATGTTAACTTAATTGTGACAGTAGAAGAACATAGTATAATCGGTGGAGTTGGTAGTGCTGTTGCTGAAATAATTGCACAAAGTACTATCAATGTTCAATTATTAATGATTGGAATACCCGATATAGTTACCAAACAAATCGGAAAAAGAGATTATTTATTAAAGGGGCATAATATGGATTCAAAGAGTATCGCAAAACGCGTCCATTCATTAATTGTTAACAGAAGGAATTAAAAATGAAAAAAGCATTAATTATAGGTGGGGGTATTGCAGGTTGTGCTGCGGCCCATCAATTAACTCTTCAAGGTGGGTGGGATGTCTCACTTGTTGAGATGGGGAGTCATATTGGAGCAGGAAACTATACTCATTTTTATGGAGGGCACCCTTATACTTTTGGTCCGCGCCATTTCTTAACTCAAAATGAGGATGTTTATCAATTTTTAAATAGTTACTTGCCGTTACGTCATTGTAATCATGTTTTTCAAACATATGTTGAAAAAGATGCGCAATTTTATGATTACCCTATCCATAAAGATGATATTCCAAGGATGCCTGAATCAGAGCAGATACAACACGAACTAGGTCAAACTAATTTAGATGATGTTGCCAATGCAAAGAACCTAGAGGAGTATTGGAAGGCTTCAGTAGGAACAACATTGTATGATAAATTTATCAATGAATATTCAAAAAAAATGTGGCAAATTGAAGATAATAAATTACTTGATGATTTTAGTTGGTCTCCAAAAGGTGTAGCCTTGAAAGAGGGCACTAGAGAGGCATGGGATACTGCCATTTCTTGTTATCCATACGCTCTGGATGGATATAACTCATACTTTAAGATTGCTACCGAATCTACAAAGGTATTTTTAAATACACGTATTACTCATTTCGACATACCAAATAAAGAAGTTATTTTTAATAATGAAAAGCACAACTATGACGTGATTATTAATACAATATCTCCTGATACACTTTTTGATGAGTGTTACGGAGCTTTGCCTTATGTTGGCAGAGATATGCATATGTTTGTATTGCCAATTGAGTATGCTTTTCCTGACCAAACTTATTTTCTTTATTATGCCGGAAAGGAAAATTTTACTCGCCTTGTTGAGTATAAGCGGTTTACACAATATAAATCACCACACACACTAATTGGCATGGAAATACCATCAGCTAATGGAAAACATTATCCCTTGCCATTTAAGTCTGAGTATGAACGTGCTAACAAATACTTGGATATGCTCCCAGATGGCGTATTTTCAATTGGCAGGGCTGGGTCGTATCAATATCGTGTTGATATTGATGATTGCATAGAGCAAGCAATGGATGTTGCAAAGAAAGTTGGGAAATTATAACGAATATGGAAGATATAATCGGTTATTTAGCTGCTTTTTTAACTACAATCTCTTTCTACCCTCAAGCATACAAAGTATATAAAACAAAGAGGACATCAGAGTTATCTTTTTTACTGTATCTATTGTTTACCATCGCAGTATTTTTTTGGATTGTATATGGTATTATGAGCCAATCATTGCCAGTAGTTTTTGCTAATATATTTATACTTCCTGCTGCTTTATATACTTTGTATATGATCAGTATAAATAACAAATATTTATAAAAATTTATGTTTATTAAAGAATTTTCAGAAGAGGATACGATTAAAGATATAACTGATACTGGTAGAACAGTATTTTTATACGGTGCAGGCACGGGGGGAAGTAGTTATTCAAGAATTACATTGGCCGCATTAATAAATCTAGGGGGGAAACCAGAATGTTTTTTAGATGATGATTGTGACAAGATAAGTGTGAGAATTGATAATTTTATAGTTAATCATATTAATTTTTTAAAAAAATACAGGTATAAAAAAATAACTGTAGTAATATCTTCAAATTATATAGCCCCTATGCTGGAAAAGATTGAATCATTTGGCATTAAAGACATACGTATATTAAGTTGTGCACCTTTGTTGCGTTTAGCTTCAAGTAGTGCTTACATAGATATAATGGAATACGAAGAAGTCTTAAGAAGGGCTTCCACACATGAAGAAAAATTATTATCTAAGTTTTCAGATGAAAAACCACTTATCAATATAATTGATTTACAAATTACAGAGAAGTGCACCATGAAGTGTAAAGACTGCTCTAATTTGATGCAATATTATGATAAGCCTGTTCATATAGGAATTAAGGAGATAGTAGAAAGTTTTACCAAGCTGTCCAAATGCGTAGATGTTTTTAAAGAGGTTAGAGTATTAGGTGGTGAGCCATTTTTTAATAAAGATCTATATAAAATAGTTAATTTTCTTACCGGATTAAAAAATGTTGAAAAAGTAGCTATCATAACAAACGCAACTATTGTACCAAAAGATCATGTGCTACATGAATTGCAACATGACAAGGTATTTCTTGATATTACAAATTATGGGGATTTGTCTAAAAACCACGAAAAATTGATTTCAATACTTAAGGATAAAGAGATTAAATACATTACTCATAAGCCACAAGAATGGACAGACTCTGGAAGAATTGTTAAAAATAATTTAAACAATAACCAACTTGCACAGGCATTTTCTAAGTGCTGTGTAAATGATGTTGTCACTCTTTTACATGGCAAATTGTATCATTGTCCATTTTCAGCAAATGCGTATAATTTAAACGCTATACCAAATAAAAAATCTGATTCTATTAATATATCTGAATATAATAATATTAATAAACTTAGAATTGATTTAAAAAATTTTTATTTTGGCAGGCCTTTCTTGGAAGCATGTAAGTACTGTTTAGGAAGAGATTTTTCTCAATCGTATATTAAGCCTGCGATACAAACAAAAAAAGTACTTCCCATACCTCTTTTTAATGGTACATAGTAATAAAAAAGACAATCCTATAATATCTTTCATTGTTCCAACTTACAATCAAAGCAAAAGGCATAAGAGACTTTTACAAAATATCGACGAATCTTGTAACCTAAGATATGAGGTTATTCTTTGCGATGACTGCTCAGATCAGTCTGTTGGTGATTATAGTAAAATTTATAATGTTAAAGTTCAAACTAATCAAGTTAATATGGGCCCAGGTTTTTGTAGAAATAAGGGTATAAAGTATGCAACAGGGCAATTCTTATTTTTTATGGATGATGATGATGAATTGTGTCAAAAGACTTTTTATAAGTTTGAAAGTTACATAAAAGGCAATCAAGGCGCTGATGTAATATTGATTAATTTTAATGACAATAATAATGATGTAATGTCAAATAAAATTATTTTAGAAGAGTTTATAAAATCTGGAAAAACTATTGAGAATTTAAAGGATAAGTATATAAAAAAAATACTAGATTTGCATATAATCCCATTGCAGTGCCAAGCATATCTATTTAATAGAAAGTTTTTAATATCTAATAATATTTATTTTCCAAATACATATTTAGCGGAAGATCAAGTGTTTTTAACAAAGGCGATAATAAAATCAAAAATAATAAGTTATTTTAGCGATGGTTGTTATAAGTATTACACAAGAATTGGATCACTAAAAACATCTGGTGGCTTAAAAGGAGTTGTTAATATTTATGACTCATTATCTGATCTCTTGTCTTTTATCAAAGGTTATAAGTTAAAAGGAATGTTAGAGCAAGAGATACTGCAAAGAAGTATTAGTAGGCTTGTAAGATTAATTGCAATAAGATTGGTACTTCTATCTATTGATGATCAGAACATATTTGTCAGAAAAATAAAAAATAAAAGAAATATTATTGTTGATAATAATTTTATTAAAAATCAAAATGATTTGTTTTTTTTGCAAGAAATAGAAAATAGAAGTTATACTGAAAATGTGTGTGATATTGTTAATAAATATTTATTT